>Ga0114932_10006466_pt1 | contig 9995 bp, 9 predicted proteins | sample 2SBtaG_2_FD_87286 | JGI IMG/M metagenome (GOLD analysis project Ga0114932, IMG submission 87286) | Deep subsurface microbial communities from Kolumbo volcano to uncover new lineages of life (NeLLi) - 2SBTROV12_ACTIVE470 metaG | ecosystem: Environmental > Aquatic > Marine > Volcanic ... | reverse complement strand
TGCCGCTGGTATTATAGCACATACAGCATTGTTTTGAGCTTCACTCTGATATATTTTCTGTATGTGTTTTCTACTCATTTATTATTATTAAGGGCTCTGCAATATGTATAATTAAAACTTGTTTAGAAATACAATTATTTAAAGTATCTACCAATGTTTTGTATGCGTCTTGCTCAAATGTTAATTGTTTTGCTATGTTTTTATGAAAAGATATAGGAATATTATTATCTAAATCAGTTAGTCTATTAGTATCTAAATAATATGGATATTTAGTAGAACTTTGCTTACGAAAACCGTCACATATAACAGCCATGACGGCATCATCTTTTTCAAAAGCTTTAGCTATTTGTACAATAGCATCATCTTGTACAAAAGAAACTCCAGGTTTAAAAAAAGTATATATATTGCTATCCGATTCCTTTATAGTAGTAGTAAAAAAATCAGCATTAGGATTTTCCATATTATATTTAGCAATATAGTCAGGATAATCCTGTACTAGCGGCATCATATTTGATTTACCACTTCCACTGCCTACCATAATAGTTATATTTTTAGACTCGGACATAAATCCTCTACCCTTTTAATCATATGGACATCATCTTCATAAAATTTAATTTTATCTTCTATTTTTATACCAAAACTATTACCTGAATACTTCTCTTGGGCTATTCTTAACACTGTTAGTCCATTATTATTTACATTAGGACGAAGACAAGAAAAGGATTGAAGGTCTTCATACATCGCATCATGTATTTCTTCAGAAAAAGTAGGAGGTATACCCTCTATAGCTTCAAAAGCTGCATAAAACAAATACTTATGTTTTTTAGTACTGTCGTAGGATAGGTCTACAAGATCACGATCCCACTCAAATTCTAAGTTTGCTGCATTTTGGACGCGCCAATAATCAAATCCATGATGATTAACAATTTGCATAATTTGAGAGGCTTCTACGTTAGTATTAAATTTATTAATAACCGTAAAAACTTTTGGTTTGATTTTTTGATGGGCGGCAGATTCCACACACCTCTCTAACTCAGCTTGTGTGTCATTTTCTCTAAACATCACGAGCATGTGATAGGGAGCTTTTAATTCTGATTTAACTCGTCTTAATATATCTTCGTCGTTCCCTAATTCTAGTTCATTTATAAATTCTTGATTTCTATAGTAAACACATATTTTATTTTGAATTACATAAAATTCCTTGTCATCATCAAACGCTTCTACTACTGTAGCTCCCTCAAGTTGTTCATATTTCTTTAGACGATCAAGTTTACAACCCGTCTGAGTTTTTCCTTGATATTCTGCAAAGCAACAGTTTTTACAGCTCGTAGATATTTCAAAACCTTCAGGCATTTGGTTCATGGTCGCTGCGCCTTTATATCATATTTAATACTTTTCATGGCTATCTCTTGTATTTGGAGACCCAATTCTTCCAACTGTTGTTTTACTTGCATAGCTGGTACTAATTTTAGTCTACCATTTGTTAAGTGTAAATTACATTGTTCCATCGGGATAAGTCCTAAAAATATAGAACGACAAATTTCAAATAAGTCAGTAGATACAATTTGCAATACTCCTCCATGTCTCAGTTTTTTAACTACAATTGCAAGTGTTTCAGGGGGAGCATAATCTAAAGAGTCAATCATTAAAATTTCTGTGCAGATGGCGTCAGGGATTTTTTCAAATATATCCGGTCCTATAATATGGTTATCATAACCATCTAAAAACTGACTTTCTTGAATTGCCAAGTTGATTTTCATTATGTTCCTCTGCTATAAAAACTATTACTCGCCAATTGAAAAACCTGATTCCACTTTTCAATAAAGTTATTCATACTATGATTTTCTACCACGTAATCTCTAGCATTTTGTGAAATCTGTTGTATATTACGAATCTCATTATTCTTAACTTTTTCTATTACATTTATCATCTGGTCAACATCTTTAACAACAAAGCCTGTTTCATTATGTTTAATCACATGGCTAATTTCAGGAGTTTCTATAGAGATAGGAATAGTTCCACAGGCCATAGCTTCTAAAAGTTTGATGTTAATATTTTTCCACGTATTAATAAAAACAGGTCCCAAATTATATACATTAGTTCTATCTTCTCTATCAGTTCCCATAATCGTATATGTATTGAGTGGGGCTAAAAACTGAGCTATGGACTGAGGTATGTAGTTATCCAGTACAATAGCAAATTCATCTGATACGTTGGCGGGCTTATATTTATCAGTATCTATTCCAGTATTTATAACTACTGACCCCTTGGAGGAGTTTGGCCACGCTGAAACAAGTTTATCATGAACACATACGTTTATTAATGATTGTAGGGTGTGGAGTTTTTTAATATCTGGAGTAGTTACTGTAGAAAAAATGGTAGAGGGCTTGAGTATTTCTTGACCACAATGATCTATGATAACTAATGGGATATGCAACGCCTGTGATACACTTAGTGCTACATTATATTGTTCAACTCTATTGTGACATACAACTAAATCAAAATAACTATTATATATTCTGTCTGAAGAGGGTAGATTTAAGAGATTGTCTGGCTTATCTTCTACTAATTTATTCCAATTGTTATTGATATTTTCTTCCCATAAATAAAACTCGTGCCCGGTTTGGCACAAAAGATTATTATATTTTTCTTCGATCTCACAGAAGGTAATGATTTTTAGCAAATCATCTTCTTTGCGTGTGACAGATCGAATAATATTTTTTATTGGATACATAGATAGTCCTTTAACTCATTTCCCACTTCCTCATAAGATACCTGTTCCAATAAAGCATTCGTATTGGATTTCTTTTGGTCTCTCAGATATTTATTCTGATATGCTGCTAGCAAACAGCGAGATAAAGATTTGATAATAGGTTTTCGGATAGTTTCTTTGGCGGTAAAAACATCTGGAAATGGGCGTTCGGGAATATCACAACATTCGTCATAAGAATCTATCAGCCATGCATTTTTATCTGTCAATAATTCAGAAGTTCCAGTTCCGTTGGTAATAATAGGAGTGTTTCCAAAAGCTGCTGCCTGTATAGGGATGTGTTGTGCTGCAAATGTATAGGAGGGGGATACCATACAATCACATTGCATATGAATTGAGGTTAATTGCTCTGCATCAAAAGGAACATTTATAATATGAACGAGCGGAGTAATAGCCTCTTCATAAAGTCTGCCCGCTTTTTGTACACACCGTTTGAACAGGTCTTGAAAGGACTCAGGAGCAACGCCAGGGAAACATAATATAAGCTGAACTTGGTCTTGACTCGTAAAAGATCTATAATAAGCTATGATTAATTCTTCTATTCCATTTTTAGCTTCTGCGCTTCCAACAAAATAAAATTTAAATCTATTGGGGTCAAGAGATGGGCTTGGCTCAGGTTGCACAGCATTTTTTACAACGTCAATATCCAACGAGTTTGGCACATAACGCACAGTTTTATCAGGAAACTTTTCGACAAGATAGTCTCTCGCCGCACTGCTGTTAACCCATATCTCATCTAGGAAGTTTATTTTATATAACCATCCGCTGTGCTCTATATCTAGAGTTTCTAAGTCTACCACTCCTATATTCTTCTTAAAGCGGGTATCAGCAACAAAGTGCATAGGAAGAGAGTGCTGTATTAGAATATTATAGTTGTCAAATTTTGTATACTCTGTTTCCTCTTGCACGGCAATGGAAGGAAAAGACGCAAGGAAGAGAGGTCTTGACGTAATGTCGAGATTAGTTTTTTTCAAAGACTGAAGAATATTAAAACTTCTCTTACCCCACTCGTCTGGTTGGCGGTATGGGCCTATAAAAAGAATACTCATGACTTCTTCCTTTTGTGAGCTTCATCTAAATAAGCATCATTAGTAAGTGAAAGAATTCCTACTCGTGCTTTTTCACAATTCATTCTATTATTAGCTACATCCTTATATTCTTGAAAAATCTTTTCTCTGTCTATGGGTTGAATGCTTCCATATCTCATCGTAGCGCCGCAAGTTAAGTCACATAATAATTGATTACCCTCGTATCCAAAAGCACGATGAGACTCTTGCAAAATATTTGAAAAGATCCATATAACAAACTGTTGATTGTCTAATCCTTCTGGAATACTTTCCGGTAACGGGTAAATTTTAGGAGGAGAATCCCATTTACCTTGATTATCAGTAGGTGTATAGGAGTCTACATATTTTTCCCATGCCTCAGCAGTTTGATTCCAGGTGTATCTTTTTTTTGTATCGGTTCTAACCTGAATAGCTTTTTTAATTCTCTTTTCTTCTGATAGAGAGAAATGTTTTTCTATAATTTCTGCAAGATGGTTGTTGTCAGGGTAGGCTCGTTCGGCATTTGTTTCTAATTCACGAGCCATGACGCCTATGTTAATTTTATATCCTTTTAACCACTCTAATACATCTTCCATAGCACTGTAGTTTGTAGCGGCAATGGGCACTCCACAGGCTCCAGCTTCTACCTGAGGCATCCCAAAGCCTTCGCAAATAGCATACTGTACATATAAATCAAAAAGATTGTAGACTTGAACCAATTCAGGAATTGTTAATCCAAATGTAACATTAGGACACTGAGAAGCAAACTGTTCGCAGTGTTTACATTTAGTAATAGGACCTTCAAAAAATCCTAAGTCAAATTTGGAACAGTTTCTACACTTATAGGTCATCAAAACTTTACCAGACAAGTTTGTAGAAATAATTCCTTCTGCAATATCCCAGCCAGTTTTTTCTGGATAGCTAGTATGTAGATACAAATATGTTTTATCAGCAATTTCTTTGGGAGCGTTGTCTAGAAATATTCTAAAAGATTTCATTAGCTCTATAAAAAGCTTTCTTTTTTGATTTCTCATTACGCTCCCAACTATAAAGCAGTCGGGATCTAATTTAAAAGATTCTTTATGAGCCCTTTTATTTAGTACAGGTTTGTATACTGAAGGATCAATGCCAGGGGATGCACATCCGATAATATTCAGACTCTTGGTGGCCTGTTTTTCTAAAACTCTTTGACCAAATTCTGAATATACAAACAACGCATCAGCTTCTGCAAATCCATGAACCCACTCTTGCTTTTGAGGTTCAGAATCTACGGTTGGCATCCACACCCAATGAAAATATGGGCGAGTAGGAGTACTTTTTATAAACATATCCATCCATGGGTCACGATAGGACAGTACGATGTCGGGTTTAAAGTCTAGACATACTCTGTCGAATCGCCAAGCCCCAAACTGAGAAGTTCCATTGGGGTCATAGCCCGTAGAATCCTCTCCTTCTTCGGGAGCATTGGCGTAAAAGGTCCAGTCTAAATTATTGACAGCGGAGTAGTGCCCATATGATGCAAATTCAGCCAACTCATATTTATCAGTTTTGGCTAATCTTGTTAGTAGTTCATTGGCATAAGTGCCAAATCCAGACAATACATAGTGAGCTTCACTAACAACCAGAACCCTCTTCTTGGCCATACTCTTGTTCCTTAATCTTTTCTACAGCACTGTAAAAGAGCTTTTTAATATAGTTATTACTTTTACCTAGCTTCATGCATATTTCGTGGAATCTATATTCCATTAATCGCAAATCCAAAACTATTTTTTCTTCTTCTGTAAGCTCGGGTAAATATTCCCAAAATTTTTCTTTTTCAATGTAGGCTGGCACATTAATAGCAGAAAGATCTATATGATCCTTCTTTCTCTTCATCATTTTAATCTCTTTGATAATCTCCCAGCGAATAGGGTTCCAGGCATAGGTAGAAAGAACATTTCCTTTAGCTGGATTAAAGTTTTTAAGCGCTTTCCAGAGGCCAATCCTACCAGCTTGAAGGTAATCTTCTCTTTCAGTTTGATCTTTAGGATGAAAAGAATTTACAATAGATGCTACGAGTCCCATATTTTTTTCTATTAAGTCTTCCATTATATTATACTTCCTAAACTATGTTTTTGATCTTATGAACTGATTTTATTAAAAAACTATTCCTTTTTTTATCCCGCGAGCCTCTTAAAAGTAATACTGCCCCTTCTTTAAAGTGTTGTTTAAATTTTAACCACTCTTCAGAGAAGATAACAGTGTTGTCCAGACTGCAACTGCTATCGCTAATCGTAATAAATGCCATTTTTTGCCCCTTAGCTTTGCCGTTTTTAATTTTCCACTCCCTAACACCCTCTATTTGAGCTGCTATCGCAATGCCATGGGTGGAGTTAAATCCATTTACAAATTCCTTACATGTACAGTTAGCATTGCTAATGTCGTATTCATCTATTTTAGTACATGTTAAAGCAATTCCTAAGTATTTTTCTTCTTGTTGTGCCAACCAGGAGGGTGAGTCATCAAAATGATAGCCAGGATTTTTAAGAGATTCAATTAGACTATTCAAATCATGTAGTCTATCTTTTCTATAAATGGGTCGTTTGGTATCTTTCCAGTCATTTTCCAGTATCATTTGATTAATACATTGGCCTAGAGAAAAATCTTTATTTCTTTTTTTACATTCTTGAATCCACGGAACTTCTCTTTTGCTTAATTCTTTAAAATGCTGTAGCTCGTGACTCATTTCTGATCTTTTTAGGTTAAAGCAGTCCAAAGCACCGCATAGAATGAGACCTTCAAATGCATTAACCTTAATGCAACTTCCAAATCCAATTAAAAAATCATTCCAATCACATTTGGACACGTCTATTTTACTATCTACGGCACACTCTAACATTTTATCGTACACGGAGCCGCCTACGCCCTTTACATCAGTCATTCCAAAGGTAGGAAATTCTCCCAATAACTTGAAATTTTTGTTCATATTTTTAATATTAGGAGGGCGGACATCAATATCCATAATACGTGCGTTATTTACCAGTTCCTGGATCTCTTCGTAAGTATCTGGCTTTCCAATGGCATTCTTAAGATATGAAGTAAAGAATTCATGGGGGAAATGAGCCTTAGTATAAGCCGTAAGATAAGAATTATACGCATAGCTAACCGAATGTGACTTATTAAATGAATACCTCTGACTTTTTTCAATCCAACTAAAAATTTCTTCTGCTTGCTCTCTATTGACCACTTTATTGGCTTCAGACTTACTGATGAAGTTTTCTTTCAATTCGGTCATAAGCCCCACATTCTTTTTACCGATAGCTTTACGAAGGATATCGGCTTCTTGGAGATCAAAACCAGCAATACCACGCGCGATCAAGAGAGCCTGTTCTTGGTACACTAGAATACCATAGGTAGAGGATAACATGGACTGAAGAGCGGGGTGAAAATACTCTACAGGATCACGCCCATGTTTTCTATCAATATAATGTTGAGTTAGACTTTTTTTATCAACAATAGCTTCCAAACAACCGGGCCTCATAATAGCAATGAGGTCCGAAAGTTCTTCCATATTAGAAGGTGCAGTCTGCTTGGCTAAACTACGACCCAGCTGGGACTCAAGTTGAAATACTCCCTTAGTATTTCCTTCGCAAATTAAATCCCACGTAGCTTTACAATTGAGAGGCAGTTTTGTAATGTCTGGATTGTAAATAATTTGATCATTTTCAGTCTCAAACATACACCCACATTCAAACGTTTTCATTCGCAAAAGCTCCCTTGAATTTTCCTACGGAGGCTTGGCGACGATGAAACTTTAAAAACTGAACGAGTAGTTTTGATTCATCTATAACGTCTGAAAAAGCCTCGTGTGCTTGTTCCGCTTCCATCCCAAAAAATTCCCTAAAAGTATCCAGTCGAAAATTTCTAGGTTCCTCTAGATTTTCAAACCAATACCACATCAAATCCATAATATCCAGTTTTGTGACCGTAGATAGTGGCATTTTGGTCTTATGTTTTAGTGCTATCCGCTCACAAATTTTTAAATCATAGCCAATGATATTATAACCAGCTGGAATGGGCTCGGTATACCATTGGCCGGGAGCTTTATCTATGTTGTAACGTTGACAGTATTTGCAGAAATTTTTCCAAACAATTTTTTCGCTTTGACCACTTTTCCAAAGGTCTATAATATCATCTGAGCTAACACCCCGTTGTTGAGCGTGCCACTCAATAGTTTTTTTGCGGTCGTCGGTAAAGTATTCTTCCTTATCAATACCATCTGGCCGAATGGTAGCTTTAAATCCTTTTTCTCTTTTAATTTCTAGGCTTTTAGGATCAATAGGAACAGCGGCCAATTCAACAGGGTTGCAGTCATTGGCGTTTTTTCCATCAGTCTCCCAATCAAATACTATAATCCAACGCTCATTCATAATATCCTCCGGGTAAAGTTCCTGTAAAAAAAGTATCGGGATGAATCTTTAAATCCCGACTTAACGGGATGAATCTTTAAATCCCGACTACTTTATCCTGAATCCGATCTAGGAGCCTTTCTAGGGTCGGTTGGCTCCGTCATAAATTCAAATGTTTCCTCGTCCATTCGTATAATTTCCATCACATTTATAGGTCGTTTACACTTAGAGCAACAGGCTTCAAATTCATCGACAGCACTTTCACATTGGGGGCAATACATCCAGTATACCATTTTAACTCTCCATGTTGTTAATTTCTAGCTGTTTAGCTAGACTCTTATACAATAAATGACAGGTAATTTTGGCCACTGCTGCATACTGGTCGTGAGTAGTGTTGTCGCCGCCGGAGATTTGATCAGCAATTGCGTCTATAAAGGAATATAGTACGATACACATTTCTGTGTTGTCATCCTCTAAATTTGAAATAAATTCACTTAATCCAAAGGACTGATTTTTATGAAACACTTCATCTATAATACTTTCTATGGTTTTAATATTAACATATGGTAATCCTGACTCTGTTTGTTTCATTCTTTTCCTCTAAGTATATTAGGAACTTCCATAATTTTATCGAGCATTTTAATTCCTAAAACATCCAGTTTAAGTAGCCCAACATCTTCACAACTAGGCCCTTCCAGTCCAGCAATAGAATCTTTATCTTCTCTATCCGCCGAATGAATAAGAGGACACGTTTGAGAAATAGGATTAGGAGAAACCACTACGCCCGCCGCGTGCTTGGACTGAATAATTTTTGTTCCTTCTAATCTTATAGATTGTTCAAACACCTTTGCAAAAGGTCCTTCTAGCGTTCCGTCCTCTCCAATTATACACCAGTCTTTGAGTTTGTCTTTCCTATTTTTTAAAGCCCAAAGAATAATAGAAGAAGTTCCCAATTCTTCTTTCATATCTTGAAGGTCATCGGCAATTTTAGACTCATCCATGATGTGGCGAGTGATATTGTTTTGTTCTTCAAAAGAAATGTTGCCACGCGCTTGCATAACACGCTTTAGAGCGGCGCGACCTTTGAGAGTTTGGAAGGTAACAATCTGAGCTACATTGTCATTTCCATATTGACTTTTTATATGTTCAATTACAGCAGTTCTAGCATCTTTTGGTACATCAATATCAATATCAGGCATAGAAATTCTGCCCTCTGTGTTTCGGCCTGCATTATAAAACCTTTCAAAAACGAGATCGTATTCAACGGGGTCAATTTGAGTAATTCCAATCAGGTAGGAGACCATACATCCAGCTGCACTTCCACGTCCAGGACCCGTCAGGTATCCATTTGACCTGCAAAATTCCAAAATATCACGAACGATGAGAAAATAACTGGATAGCCCCGCTTCTTCAAACACCTCTAGCTCATTATCAACCCTTTTACCATATTCCTTGAAATGAATGTGGTCTTTTCCCACATGAGGCATTTTTTGCTTCCATCCTTCTCTACAAAGTTGTCGTAAATAATCTGCCGGAGAAATGCGTCCGGGAGGGGTGAACTCAGGAGGGTTGGGGGAGCTGAGAATGTTGTATTCTTCACACATTTCAGCAATTTTTACTGTATTTTTTAATTCCTCTTCAGTATGCCATTTTTGCATCTCTTTTTGGCTTGGGATATGGAAGCTATTACCCTCAAAGAAGGACCGTAAACCTACCTGTACGCCGTTTTTTATATCTCTTTGAATCTGACCTATACTCTTTTTTAAAGAGGTGCTTAGAAGCACTCTCTGG
>Ga0114932_10006462_pt1 | contig 9999 bp, 13 predicted proteins | sample 2SBtaG_2_FD_87286 | JGI IMG/M metagenome (GOLD analysis project Ga0114932, IMG submission 87286) | Deep subsurface microbial communities from Kolumbo volcano to uncover new lineages of life (NeLLi) - 2SBTROV12_ACTIVE470 metaG | ecosystem: Environmental > Aquatic > Marine > Volcanic ... | reverse complement strand
GGTTCAGTCGGCGCTGGACGGGCTGGCGCAGGGGCGCACCACGCTGGTGATCGCGCATCGCCTGTCAACGGTGCGCAATGCCGACCAGATCATCGTTATGGACAAGGGCCGCGTGGTCGAGGCAGGCCGCCACGACGAATTGCTGGCCAACGACGGGCTTTATGCCGGCCTTTACAGGCTGCAGTTCGCCGGCGCAGCCTAGTGGATCGACCGAAACATTTGAATCCCGCCGCCGGGCGAAGACTTTGATCATGAACCATTAAAATGCTTTGATAAGTTGATGCATCGCGAAAAAACTGGTGGCGCGAAACGTCAGGTTTGATCCACCAGGCCGCGCCCTACCACATGCGCGTCCGGGCATAGTCGGGATAGCCGTCGTCATGGGCCTTGGCGTCAAAACCCGCTTTCGTCTCGGCAATGAAATCCCCGGCGGTGGGCACGGGTGGCGCCACGTCGGACCACAACTCTGCCCGCATGATGGCCTTTGGGCATTGGAAATAGACCTCGGAAACCGAGACCACGATGACCGTTCGCGGCTGGGTGCCGTCGCGGTCGAACCGGCCACGCAAGTCTGCGTCTTCGGTGATCTGGCCCCGGCCGTTGATGCGCACGACGATGCCGCTGCCTGGCACCATGAACATCAGGCTCAGCCGTCCGTCGGTCACGATGTTGCGCAGGGAATCCAGCCGGTTGTTGCCGCGCCAGTCCGGCAGCAGCAGCGTCTTGTCGTCGACCACCTGCACCACCGGCCCGCGGTCGCCGCGGGGGCTGGCGTCGGTGCCGCCGGGGCCGACGGTTGACAGGATGACGAACCGCGCCGTTTCGACCCAGGCGCGGTAATGCGGCGTCAGACGCGCCGTGACCTTGGCGACGGCGGCTTCGGGCACGCTGTCGTAAATGGCGTCGAGCGCCGCGATATTGTCGATCGGTTTCACCTCTGGTCCCTCCTTGTGCGGTCATAGCTTGTTGCCAGTGCCGCCGGGTCGGCGCCAGCGAGATATCGGGCCAGCGTCCACAGGTTGCGGGTGCCCCGCCGCACCCATCCATCGCGGACAAAGCGCTCCGCCGCGGTGGCCGCATCGGCGGGCAGCGGCGTCAGACGGCCGCGCAGGCGCCCGGCCAGCGCCACGTCTTCCATCAGCGGCAGGTCGGGCACGCCGCCGATTTCGTCCAGCAGGCGGCGGTTGATCAGCAGCCCCTGGTCGCCATAGGGCAGGCCGAACAATCGCGACCGCAGGTTGGCCCAGCCCGCCACCAGCCACGGCGCTGCGCCACGGGCGCGAAAGCGCAGGCGGAAATAGCCCGCCTTGTCCGGCGACCCGGCCAGATGCGCCGCCACCGCCGCCGGCCAGTCCGGCGAAAGCTGTGTGTCGGCATGCAGCAAAAGCAGCCAGTCGCCGGCCGCCGCCGCGGCCCCGCGCGCCAGTTGCCCGCCACGCCCCGGCGCCCCGGCGACCCACACCGCGCCCAACCGTTCTGCCAGCGCCCGGGTTGCATCTGTGGACCCGCCGTCGCTGACGATCAGTTCGCGCACCAGCCCCTGGGCCAGCCCCGGCATCAGCGCGGCCGCGGTCCCCGGCAACCCGGCGGCGGCGTTCAGCGTGGGAATGACAACAGAGATCGGGGCGGGCATCGGCGTGACAGTCAGGTTTGCCCCACCTATATCGGTCACGCAGCATCGGAGCCAGCCATGACCCAAGCCACCAGCAGAAGCATCCTTGCCATCGGCGGGGCCGACCGCACTGGGTTCTTGCAAGATCTGGTCAGCAACGATGTGACGGGCGCCGCGGACGGGCTGGTCTATGCCGCGCTGTTGACGCCGCAGGGCAAATACCTGGCCGATTTCCTGCTGCATGACGATGGTGCGCGCATGCTGCTGGATGTGGCGACACCGCTGGCGGCTGGTCTTGTGCAGCGGCTGACCATGTACCGGCTGCGCCGCGATGTGTCGATCGACGCGGCGCCTGTGCAGGTGCGCCGTGGCACCGGCCCGGCCCCCGACGGCGCGCTGGCCGACCCGCGCCACCCTGCGCTGGGCTGGCGGCTGTATGGCGCCAGCGGCGGCAGCGACGGCACCGACTGGGACGCGGTTCGCGTTGCCCATTGCATCCCGGAAAGCGGGATCGAACTGATCGCCAACGACAGCTATATCCTTGAGTGCGGGTTCGAGCGTCTGCATGGCGTCGATTTCCGCAAGGGCTGTTACGTTGGCCAAGAGGTGACGGCGCGGATGAAGCACAAGACCCAGCTTCGCAAGGGCCTGACCACGGTCGAGGTTGACAGAGCGGCCCCGGTGGGGACCGCGATTGTCAACCAGGGCAAGGCCGTCGGCACGCTTTACACACAGGCCGGCGGGCAGGCGATAGCCTATCTGCGCCTCGACCGGGCCGGGCCGGACATGCAGGCCGGCGCGGCGCGGGTTCACTTTGATGCGTGAAGTGTGCCGCCTGCGGTTTGATGCAGTGGTGCCGCGCCGCAACGGGCCATCGTGCGCGCCGACGCCTCGTTGAAGGCCCACCACGTCACATACCAGCGCGCCGCACCTTGCGCCAAAAGCCGGGCCTTGGCGGCCTCGACCAGCGCACTGCCGATGCCCCGGCGCCGGGCCCCGGGGGCGACGCACAACTGATCGACCTTACCAAAGCGTTCGCCGGGCCGGATTGCGGATGCCGCCCGCTCGTCAACACAGCAGAGCACATAGCCCTCGACCCCGCTTGCGCCGCGCCACACCAGAACTTCGGCGCCCGCGGCCACACGGTCGTGCAGCATGGCGACCAGCGCATCGTCACCCGGCCCGGCCCGGAAATGCGCGGGCATGGCCTGCGCGTGCAGGGCCTGAACCTCGGCGACCAGCGGCAGGATCTCGGCCAGCCGGTTGGTGGGCAAAAGTTCGATCATCGCGGACCTGCGCCCCTCGCGGCTCCGGTCAGGCGCGTTCGGAATATTCCATGGTTTCGGTGTTGATGACGATATCTTCCTCGACCCCCACAAAGGGCGGCACCATCACCTTGACGCCATTGTCCAGGATCGCCGGTTTGAAGCTGTTGGCAGCCGTCTGGCCTTTGACCACCGGCTCGGTCTCGACAATCTTGCAGGTGACCTTCTGCGGCAACGCGGCGCTCAGCGCTTCGGCGTCGTAGAACTCGATCTTGATGGTCATTCCGTCCTGCAGGAACGGGCGCCGGTCGCCCAGAATGTCGGCCGGCAGTTCGATCTGTTCGAAGGTCTCGTTGTCCATGAACACCAGCATCCCGTCGGTTTCGTACAGGAACTGCTGATCCTTCTGCTCCAGCCGCACACGTTCGACCTTGTCGGCCGACCGGAAGCGTTCGTTCAGTTTCGACCCGTTGCGCAGGTTCTTCATCTCGACCTGGGCAAAGGCGCCGCCCTTGCCGGGTTTGACATGATCGCACTTCACGGCGACCCACAGTCCACCGTTATGCTCCAATATGTTCCCGGGTCGGATTTCGTTTCCGTTGATCTTGGGCATGTGGCGAAACCTTGGCGAAAGCTTGATGAAAGTCGGGCGCATCCTATATCTGGGTGGTCTGCCCCTGACAAGGTTACCGGATCTGGTATTGCGCGGCTGAAGCCATGCAGAAATTGCATGGCTGATATTCATTTTAAGACTACCAGAATCGGCAGCGTTCGGCCATAAGAAGCGGCACGCCGAAAATGCAAGAGCAAGAATGGGACGACGAATGTCTGATTTCGTTGATGGTACGGCTTTCAATCACGAGCAGGGAAACCGTGCCCGCAAACTTTTCGCTGCCGTCGTACTGGCAGCGCTCGACGACGCCATTGCCGACGACAAGAAATACGGCAACGGCCCCGAACAGATTGCCCGCTGGTCCCGGTCGCGCGACGGGCGCGAGGTGCTTAGCTGTGCCGGCATCGACCCCAACGAACGGGTTGTCGATGGCCTGATGGATTTCGTGTCGAAGGGCGTTCGCACGTCGGTGGCACTTTCGCGTGAAGAGAGCGAGCGTCGCAACGCCGCTGCCGCGCAGACCGACGCCCAGGCCAAAGCCGCCTGAGCCCACCCGAATGGAACATTGCCGCCGCGTCCGCTGCAACGGGCGCGGCTTTTTCGTGCGGTTGCGCACAAAGCTGTGTCCGCGACACCGGGGCGCGGGGGTGGACAGCCATGCTGACCCGGCTATCGTTTTTCCCTGCGGGGGTTTACGAGGATTGGCCTTGAACGTTGCGGCCCTTTGATACCGGCATACTGAACTGGCTCGGGCGGTTTCGCCGCGTCGAGCAGACCAAGGCCAGCGCGCGCCGGGGCGCGGTGGACCATGTCATCATTCTGGATGGCACCATGTCGAGCCTGGTCGAGGGCCAGGAAACCAACGCCGGTATCGCCTATAAACTGCTGCAAGAGCTTTTGCCCGCTCCGGGGCTTTCGGTGCGCTACGAGGCCGGGATCCAGTGGCAAAACTGGCTGTCGGCGCGCGATGTGGTCGAGGGGCGCGGCATCAACCGGCAAATCCGCCGTGCCTATGGGGCGCTGGCCTCGCGCTATCGCCAGGGCGACCGGATCTTCCTGCTGGGCTATTCCCGCGGGGCCTATGCCGTGCGGTCGCTGGCCGGCATCATCGACCGGATCGGCCTGTTGCGGGCCGAGGCCGCGACCGAACGCAACGTGACGCAAGTCTATCGCCATTACCGCTTTGCCCCCGACAGCGACGCCGCGCGGCAGTTCGCGGCCCAGCATTGCCACGGCGAGATCACGATCGAGATGATCGGCTGCTGGGACACGGTCAAGGCGCTGGGGTTGCGCGCGCCGCTGTTGTGGCGCTGGTCCGAACCGGCCTATGCCTTTCACAACACCAGCCTTGGGCCCACCACGCGCCACGGGCTGCACGCGCTGGCGCTGGATGAAACCCGCGAGGCCTATGCCCCGGTCATGTGGACCAACGCCGCCGGGGTCGGGCAACTGGAACAGGTGTGGTTTCGCGGCACGCATGGCGACATCGGCGGCCAGCTGGGCGGCTTTACCGAGGCACGCGGCTTGTCGAACATTCCGCTGGTCTGGCTTCTGGGCCGCGCCGAGCGGCTGGGGCTAGAGCTGCCCGACGGCTGGCAGGACCGGTTCGCACAGGACCCCGACGCGCCGTCGGTCGGGACATCACGCGGTTGGGGGTGGCTGTTTCTGGCCCGCCGTCGCCGGGTCGTGGGGACCGATGCGTCCGAATGCATCTATTCCAGCGTGGGGCCGGGGCACCGCGCCCGGGCGCCGGTTCAGGCTACCAGTTCCACCGGCTGATCGCTGGCCACACTCAGGGCGCGGCAGACATTGTGGGTCAGGTGCGGCTTGTTCAGCGTATAGAAATGCAGATCGTCGACGCCGCCGTCGATCAGCGCACAGCAAAGCTCGGAACAGACGCTCGCGGCCAGCAGGTCCTGGCGCCCGTCGCGCCGCGCCTTGTCAAAGGCCGCGTCCAGCCACGCCGGCACGGCAGTGCCACAGCGCGCCGCGAACCGTTTGACACCATCCCAGTTCTCGATCGGCAGGACGCCGGGAATGATCGGCTGGTCGATGCCGGCCCGGGCGCATTTGTCGCGGAACCGAAAGAAGGTCTCGGGCTCGAAAAAGAACTGGGTGATGGCCGAATCCGCCCCGGCATCGAACTTGCGCTTCAGCCAGTCGACATCGGCGTCGCTGCCCCGCGCCTCGGGGTGAGGGTCAGGATAGGCGCCGACACGGATGTGGAAATCGCCGGCGGATGCAAGCGCCGCGATCAGCTCGCAACTGTCGGCAAAGCCCTGCGGGTGCGGCTGAAACTGTCCCTGTCCCTTGGGCGGATCGCCGCGCAGCGCCACGATTTCACGAACGCCGGCGCGGGCGTAATTGCGGGCGATTTCAAGGGTTTCGTCGCGCGTGGCCCCTACGCATGTCAGATGCGCGGCGACGTTCAGGCCGTATTTTGGCCCCAACAGCGCCACCGCGTCATGGGTCAGGTCGCGCGTGGTGCCGCCAGCACCATAGGTGACCGACACGAATGTCGGGTCCAGCGGCGCCAGATCGCGCACCGTGTCCCACAGCCGGAACGACGCCTCAAGCGACTGCGGCGGAAAGAACTCGAACGAAACCTGCGGCGCGGACATGGAACAACCTTTCAAAAGCTGTGTCCCTTGTTTCACGTCCGTCGTCGTGAGACAAATTCATAATCTTCAAGACCATTATGAGGCTGGCAGCAATATGCACATCGAACTGCGTCATCTCAGGACCATTCGCGCCGTGCATGAAAACGGCGGGCTGGCCCGGGCGGCGGAACAGTTGCACATCACCCAGTCGGCGCTGAGCCATCAGGTCAAGGGCCTGGAAGAGCAGGTCGGCGTCGAACTGTTCGTTCGCCGCTCGAAACCGCTGAAGCTGTCGTCGGCGGGCATGCGTCTGCTGAAAGCGGCCGAGCGGGTGCTGCCCGAGATCGCCAAGCTTGAAGACGAATTCCTGTCCCTGCAGGCCGGAAAGTCCGGGCGCCTGCATATTGCCATCGAATGCCACGCCTGTTTCGAATGGCTGTTCCCGGTGCTTGAGATGTTTCGCCAGGCCTGGCCGGACGTGGATGTCGATATCCGCCCCGGCCTTGCCTTTGATGCGTTGCCGGCGCTCCAGCGCGAGGACGTCGATGTTGTCATAACGTCGGACCCCGACGCGCTGGCGGGGGTCGATTTCACACCGCTGTTCGATTACGAGCCGGTTTTCGTTGCATCGTCGCAAAACGCGCTGGCCGACCGGGCCTTTGTCACCCCGCAGGATTTCAGGGACCAGACGCTGATAACCTATCCCGTCGACCGGGCGCGGCTGGACGTGTTCAGCCAGATTCTGACGCCGGCCAGGGTAGAACCCCGCGGCGTGCGGCAGGTCGAACTGACGGCGGTGATCCTGCTGCTGGTGGCGTCCAACCGCGGCGTGGCGGTTCTGCCTGACTGGGTTCTGCGCGAGGTCCGCTATCATTCCGACTATGTGACACGGCCGATAACCCGGGCGGGGCTGACCCGGCGGCTTTTCGCCGCGACCCGGGCCGAGGACACGACCCTGCCCTTCATGTCGCACCTCCTGCGCCTTGCCCGGACCGAGCCGGTGAAACTGCAACGCGAACAGGACAAGGCGCGCGCCTGATCGGCGCTTGGCAAGGCGGGCGCGGCACCATATACGCCCATTCTCGGACCAGCGGAGCATGGACATGCATCAGGGCAGCGCAAATCTCAACGTCATGATCAAGACCGCGCGCCTGGCCGCCCGCAGCCTGACCAAGGACTTTCGCGAGGTCGAAAGCCTGCAAGTATCGGTCAAGGCCGCCGGTGACTTCGTGACCAAGGCCGACATCTCGGCCGAAGAGATCATCCGCACCGAACTGACCGAGGCGCGGCCAAACTATGGCTGGTGTGGCGAGGAAAGCGAAGAAGTCGCTGGCGCCGACCCGACCCGGCGCTGGATTGTCGACCCGCTGAACGGCACCGCCAATTTCCTGCATGGCCAGCCGCACTGGTCGATTTCGATCGCGCTCGAGCACAAGGCCGAGATTGTGGCCGCCGTGGTCTTCGACGCGGCCAAGGACGAGATGTTCGTGGCCGAAAAGGGTGCCGGCGCGTGGATGAACAACACGCGGCTGCGGGTCTCGGGGCGCGCGCGCATGGTCGAGGCGCTGCTGGCCACCGGCCTGCCGGGCGGGTCACGGCCCTATCTGCCGGCCGCGTTGCGCGATCTGGGGCACATGTTGCCGATGACGGCCAGCGTGCGCTCGCTCGGGTCGCCGGCGCTTGACCTGGCCTGGGTGGCCGCCGGACGCTTTGATGGCTTCTGGGACCGGGGGCTGGCGCCCTGGGACCTCGCCGGCGGGCTGTTGCTGGTGCGCGAGGCCGGGGGGTTTGTCGGCCCCATCCACGACGGGGCCGACATTCTGGACAAGGGCCAGATCATCGCCGCCAACACCAAAATCTTTGACCATCTCACGGCCGAGTTGCGGGTGCGCTAAAGCCCGCGCCCCCATCATCGTGGCGAAAATATCCCGGGGTGAATGCGCGGAAACCGCGCAGAGGGGCCGCGCCCCTACAGTTTTTCTCCGAAAAACTGCCCAGATTTTTCGCCGGAAAAATCTTCCGGAAACGGCGACGCTCTCCAAGACGTTTCGCGTCAAACCTGGGCCACCCGACGCCGCCTGAAATCATGGATTTCAAGGCGCCAGCCAATGCGGCCTCCACCAAGCACGTCAGGACACGCTTTAACGGTCGCTGGGGTGGCTCTTGCCGTCGGTCCATGGGACCGGGTCGAGTGCCGGAATGTTCACATCGTCGATGCAAGCCGCGTTCACCCCCATTTCCGCCGGGTTCGAGCGGCGGCGATGGTGGGTGTAGATACCGCAGACCGAGCAAAACCAGTGGCGGGCGGTTCCTGTGCCCCACACATATTCGCTCAGAACTTCCTTGCCTTGTAGAATCTCGACATCTTCGACCAACGCCGTGACCGCGACCGCCCCGCGGCGTGCACAAAAGGAACAATCACAGCGACGCGCCGTGTTCAGCCCGTCCAGAAGGCGCACGCGCAGACGCACCGCGCCACAGTGACAGTGGGCGGTAACCGCGGTCATCTGCGCCGCCGTCCGGCCCGCGGCACCGAGCTGCCGCGACCGGCCCGCGGGATCGCGCTGACCACACTCACATAGGTTGCTTCCGGGTTCGGCGGCCGACCGCTGGTCTGCCCCCAGTAACCGGCGCCACCACGGCGCAGCCACAGCGGCAGCGTCATCAACAGGCCGGCGGCAAACCCGCCGACATGGGCCCAATAGGCCACGCCGCCCTGCGCGGTTGGCACCGAGGCGCCCGAAAACAGCTGGATCGCGAACCAGATGCCCAGAACGATCCAGGCCGGGATGGGAAAGATGCGAAAGAAGATCACGAAGATGAACAGGACATCGACCCGCGCCCGCGGAAACAGCAGCAGATACCCCCCCATCACCCCGGCAATCGCGCCGGACGCGCCCACCAGCGGCACCGGTGACGACGGATCCACCAGCGTCTGTGCCACACCGGCCGTGATGCCGCCCAGAAGATAGAAGCCAAGGAACGGCGCGTGGCCCATCTCGTCTTCCATATTGTCGCCGAATATCCACAAGAACAGCATGTTGCCGGCCAGATGCATGAACCCGCCATGAATGAACATCGACGTGACATAGGTGACCGGGTCGGCAACCCGTGGCACGATTCCCCAGACCGAGAACACCGCGTAAAGTGCCCGGTCATCGCCGAACAGCGGAAACATCCACAGGTAAACCGCGACGTTGGCGGCAATCAGCGCATAGGTGACAAGGGGTGTCTTTTGTGACGGGTTGTGGTCACGGATCGGAAACATCGCCGACAATTGGACCGGCGCCCGATCAAGGTCAAGCCGCGATGACGGGCGCGTGATTTGACAGACTATCTGCCAACGCCACCATTCGGGCCATGAAACCGATGCTTGTTCTTGCCGCGCTCTGCCTTCCCGGCGTGGCCCTTGCCGCCTGCCCCGAGCCACCGGACCACAGCGACCGGCTGGCGCAGCTTTTCAACCAGGCGCAGGTCGCCCCCGACGCGAGATCGGGCCAGCTGGTGTCAAACCGGATGTGGGCCCTGTGGGCCGAGGCGCCCGACGATCACGCGCAACAGCTTCTGAACACCGGCATGCAGATGCGCGCGGGCTTTGCGCTGGCCGACGCTGTCGAGGTCTTTGACGAACTTGTCGCCTACTGCCCCGACTATGCCGAGGGCTATAACCAGCGCGCATTCGCCAATTTCATCCGTGGCGACTATGCCGCCGCGCTGGCCGATCTGGAACGGACGCTGGAATTGTCGCCGACCCATGTCGCGGCCAAGGCCGGGCTGGCGCTGACGCATATGGGGCTGGGCGACATGGACCGGGCACAGCGGCTGCTGCGCGAGGCGCTGGCGCTGAACCCGTGGCTGCCCGAACGCCGCATGCTGACCGAGCCCGCGGACCAACAGCTTTGATCCCGC
>Ga0114932_10006461_pt1 | contig 10000 bp, 7 predicted proteins | sample 2SBtaG_2_FD_87286 | JGI IMG/M metagenome (GOLD analysis project Ga0114932, IMG submission 87286) | Deep subsurface microbial communities from Kolumbo volcano to uncover new lineages of life (NeLLi) - 2SBTROV12_ACTIVE470 metaG | ecosystem: Environmental > Aquatic > Marine > Volcanic ... | reverse complement strand
TCGGGGCCGGTGATCTGGCGGTTGCCGGGCCCGACAAAGGCGGAATAGCCCGAATTCGGGTCGGCCAGCGCCTGGCGGGCATAGGCCTCGAATTCTTCGACATAGAACTGGTAGTTGGTGAACAGAACGTGGTTCTGGAAAAGCGCCGGGTCGGTTGCGGTGTAATGGCTGAGCCGGGCCAGCGAATAGTCGATGCGCTGGGCGGTGAAGGGTGCCAGCGGCTGGGCCGGTTGCTGGAACAGGTCGCTGGCGCCGTTGACGATGTCGTCGTTGGTGGTGGCCAGGTCGGGCACGTCGAAATAATCGCGCAGCGGAAACTCCATCGCCCCGGCCTGCGGCACGCTCAGCGATGGCTCGTTGACCACGGCGAAATGCACCGGCATCGGCGTGGCCGAGACGCCGACCGTCACCGCGACCTCGTGATTTTCGATCAGCAACGCGATCTGCTGAACCAGATAGTCGGCGAACAGCGCCGGCCGGGTGATCGTGGTGGCATAGGTGCCGGGTTCGGACACATGGCCGAAACTCAGCCGGCTGTCGGTATGGGCAAAGCTGGTCGTGGTCAGCCGGATCTCGGGGTAAAAGGCGCGATACCGGGCGGTGGGCCGCCCCTTGTCGGCGATGTCGGAAAAGTTGCGCGTCAGGAAGCCGGCGGCAATGTCGTAAAGCTCGCGCAGGCGCGCCACGGCGGCCCGCGCATCGCTGAAGGCTTCGGGCGCGGGCACGGCCGGCGTCACGAAGGGCAGGTCTTGGCCAAGGTTCATGCAGGCTCCACGATCACGTCGGTCATCTCAAAGCGGGTCACGTCGACCAGCCCCATGTCGGATATGCGCAATTCGGGGATGACCACAAGCGCCAGCAGTGAATGCTGCATGAAGGCGTTGTTCAGCGTGCAGCCACAGGCGCGCATGGCATCGCCCATGGCGCCGGCCTGCTGGGCAACCTCGGACGCAGGGCGGTCTGACATCAGCCCGGCAACGGGCAGGTCGACACGGGCAATCTCGGCCCCGTCCTGCCACACCGTGACGCCGCCGCCGGTTTCGCCCAGCCGGTTGGCGGCGGCGGCCATGTCGGCGGCCGATGTGCCGACGACGATCATGTGATGGCTGTCATGGGCCACGGTCGAGGCGATGGCCATGTTGCCGCGATAGCCAAACCCCGAAACGAAGCCGTTGACCACGCCGCCGGTGCCGCGATGCCGCTCGACCAGCGCGATGCGGGCAACCTCGCCCTCGGGTTCGACGCCGCCGTCGACCACCGGCAGGCGGGCGGTCAGCGCCCGGGTCGGCGCCTGGTTTTCCACCACGCCGATGACGCGCACATCAACCTTGTTGGCGCCGGCCGGGGCCGGCAATGCGAAGTCTGCCGCGCCCAGCCGCCGGCCCAGATTGACAGTCTTGCGGACATCGGCGGGCCAGTCGAGATGCGGGCAGTCGGCAAGGCAGCGTCCGCCCTCGGCCACCAGCGCGCCCCGGGCAAACACCTGTTCGACCGGCAGCGCGGCAAGGTCGGACGACACGATCATGTCGGCCCGCCGGCCCGGGGCGATCGACCCAAGCTCGCGCTCCATCCCGAAATGGCTGGCGGTGTTGATCGTGGCCATTTGCAACGCCACCAGCGGGTCGCAGCCGCAGTCGATGGCGTGGCGCACGACCCGGTTCATATGCCCGTCGTTGACCAGCGTTCCCGAATGGCAGTCGTCGGTGCACAAGATGAAGTTGCGCGGGTCCATGCCCTTTTCGGTCACCGCCGTGATCTGGCTTTCCACGTCATACCAGGCCGAACCCAGCCGCAGCATCGCCCGCATCCCCTGGCGCACCCGGGCAATCGCGTCTGCTTCGCGTGTGCCTTCGTGGTCGTCAGCCGGGCCCCCGGCGACATAGGCCGCGAAAGCCGGTCCCAGATCGGGCGAGGCATAGTGGCCGCCAACGGTCTTGCCGGCCCGCATGGTTGCCGCGATTTCGGCCAGCATCTTGGCGTCACCCGCCGCAACGCCGGGAAAGTTCATCATTTCGCCCAGCCCCACGATGCCCGGCCAGCCCATGGCCTGAACCACGTCGTCGGGCGTGATCTCGTGCCCCGTGGTTTCCAGCCCCGGGGCCGAGGGCGCGCAACTGGGCATCTGCACAAATATGCTGACCGGTTGCATCAGCGCCTCGTCATGCATCAGCCGCACACCGCGCAGGCCCAGCACATTGGCAATCTCGTGCGGGTCCACGAACATTGACGTGGTGCCATGGGGAATGACCGCGCGGGCAAACTCGGCCGGGGTCAGCATTCCGGATTCGATGTGCATATGCGCGTCGCACAACCCCGGCAGCAGAAAGCGACCGCCTGCGTCGACAACCCGGGCGGCGTCGGCGGCATAGCTGTCGGCATCGGGGCCGACATAGGCAAATCGTCCGGCGGTTACCGCGACACCCCAGCCGGCCAGCAGTTCGCGCGACTGCACGTTCACCAGTGTTGCGTTGCGAATCACAAGGTCGGCGGGGGCGCGTCGCGCGGCCACCTCGACCAGAGCGGGCAGGCTGTCAGCCTGACTGAGAGAGAATGATGTCGTCATGGCCCAGACTGTCACGGTGGGGAATGCAGGTGCAAGCGACGTGCCGTCGCGTTTTTGCTGTTCAGTCGGTGCCCGGGCACCCTAGGCTGGCGCGCAGTTGCATCAGGAACAGCGCCATGACAGCCGAAACGGTCTCGCATATCCGCCCCAATCTGGAACACTGGTCCGAGCGCGTCGACCTGGCCGCCGCCTTTCGCTGGACCGAGCGGCTGAACCTGCATGAAGCGGTGGCCAATCACTTCAGCCTTGCCGTCAGCGACGACGGCACCCGGTTTCTGATGAACCCCAACCAGATGCATTTCCGGCGTATCCGTGCCTCGGATCTGCTGTTGCTTGACGCAAACGACAGCGAAACGCTGGCGGGGCCGAACGCGCCGGACCCGACCGCCTGGGGCCTGCACGGGGCGCTGCACAGGCGCTGCCCGCATGCGCGCTGTGCCATGCACGTGCATTCGGTCTTTGCGACGGTGCTGGCCTCGCTCGCCGATTCGACCCTGCCGCCGATCGACCAGAACACCGCCACCTTCTTCAACCGGGTGGTCGTTGACAGTCACTTCGCCGGGCTGGCCTTCGAGGAAGAGGGCGAGCGTTGCGCCGAACTGTTTGCCGATCGCAAGAAGACGGTCATGGTCATGGGCAATCATGGCATCATGGTCGTCGGCCGCACCGTCGCCGAAACCTTCAACCGGATGTATTATTTCGAGCGTGCGGCCGAAACCTTTGTCCGCGCCCTGCAAACCGGCCAGCCGCTGCGTGTCCTGCCAGACGAGATCGCCGAGAAGACCGCGCAAGAGGTCGAGGATTACCCCGAACAGGACATCCGCCACCTGGCCGAGCTGAAGGCGATCCTGGACGAGGAAGGCGCGAATTACGCCACCTGAACCGGTCGCCCCCCCCAAAGATGGCGGACGGTCGTTGCCGGGCAAGACCGGCGCGCCCGGGCCCGGGCCAAGCGATGGTCGGGCGTGTCGAACCACCGGTTCGAAAGCATGCTCTGATTCTCGACCTGTTTCGTGCATATGGTCGTTGCCTCGCGCCTGTTGCGCCCGATGTTGCATGCCATGGTCCAGCGGGTCGGCCCGACGCTCGGCCACGCCGGGTTCGAGAGGGTGGTGCTGAGCGGCAGCGGGGGTCGCAAGGGCCGGCGACGCCGTTCACCAGCCGCACAACCGCCATTTCGACTGCAACCGTGGCACCCCGGAAATTCCTTTCGACAAATGGTTCGGGACATATCACGATGGCTCTGCCCCAGCGACCACGCGCACCCGCGCCCAAAACAGGCAGATATATTCCCGGTGAGCAGCAAGCGATCTGAATGGAACCACATGCCCGAGGTCCCGATCCGGGTGTCGCCACTGTGGCAATGGCCGCCGCGCCCGTATGCGGCGTTTCGCTGGTATTTCGACAGCTGGTTCTTCATCACCGTGAATGGCCTTATCGTGGCGCTGGCCTTTGCCAGCTATTACCTTCTGGGCCCGCGGCTTGGGGACGTGCAGGGCCTTGCCCCCGGCTGGATGCTGCAAATCTGGGCCCGCAACCTGGTGATCGTGACGCTGGTGGCCGGTGTCCTGCACCTGTGGTTCCACCGCTTGTCGATGCAGGGCGTCCGGCTGAAATTCGACCCGCGCCCGTTTCCGCGTGCCGGGCGCGTGTTCACGATGGGCCATCAGCTGCGCGACAACGTGTTCTGGACACTGGCAAGCGGGGTCACGGTCTGGACGCTGCTGGAGTGCCTGATCCTTTGGGGGATGAGCCGTGGCGCCGTCGCCACCACCAGCTTTGGCAACAACCCGGTGTGGTTCGTCGCGATCTTCATCCTCATCCCGGTCTGGGAAAGCTTTTATTTCTACTGGATCCACCGCCTTCTGCACACGCGCGCGATGTATCGCTTTCACGCGCTGCACCACCGCAATACCGACATCGGCCCATGGTCGGGCCTGTCGATGCACCCGGTCGAACATGTGCTGTATTTCGGGTCGGTGCTGGTGCATCTGGCCATCGCCAGCCACCCGGTGCACGTGATCTTTCACCTGATGTTCTATGGCCTTTACGCCATCACCACCCATACCGGTTTCGAGGGGCTGCTTTTCCGAAACCGCAAACGCCTGCATCTGGGCAATTTCCACCACCAGCTTCATCACCGCTTTTTCGAGGTCAACTACGGCACGCTGGATGTGCCGTGGGACAAGCTGTTCGGCTCGTGGCACGACGGAACCGAGGCCGGCAAGGCGCAGATGCAGGCGCGCCTGAAGGGCCGGGCGCGGCCGCAGCCGTGAACATCCCCTTGCCGATGGCCGATGAAATGGCCGTGCGAAACCAGCGACATGGCCCGGCAATGCCCCGATATCTGCGCCGACGCGCTGAGCCGGCTGAAAGGGTCAATGGACCCCGAAAGGGTCAACGCCCGGGCCCGCGCCGATCAGGCGGCACCGATCGCGCGGCTGGGCGGGCGCGCCCGGCTGAAAGCGGAACGGCAATGGAATTTCACCCCCACACGCTAGGACTGCCATGCAATACGGACTGACCGACGAGCAGGAGATGATCGTCTCGACTGTGCGCAGCTTTGTCGAAAACGAGATCTACCCGCACGAAGACGCAGTGGAGCGCAACGGCGAAGTTGCGCCCGAGATCGCCGCCAAGATCAAGCGAAAGACCATCGAGCTTGGCTTTTACGCCTGCAACTTCCCCGAAGAGGTGGGCGGCGCCGGCCTGTCGCACCACGATTTCGCGCTGGTCGAGCGTGAATTGGGGCGCGGCTCGATGGCGCTGACGCATTTCTTCGGGCGGCCGCAGAATATCCTGATGGCGTGCGAGGGCGAACAGCGCGAACGCTATCTGCTGCCCGCGGTCAGGGGCGAGCGCATGGACGCGCTGGCCATGACCGAGCCCGGGGCCGGTTCGGACATACGTTCGATGAAATGCACGGCCCGGCGCGAGGGCGGCGACTGGGTGGTCAACGGCACCAAGCATTTCATCTCTGGCGCCGAGCATGCCGATTTCGTGATCGTCTTCGTGGCAACCGGCGAAGACCACACCCCGAGGGGCATGAAAAAGCGCATCACGGCCTTCCTGGTGGACCGGGGCCACCCGGGGTTCGCCATCCGCGACGGCTATCGCTCGGTCAGTCACCGCGGCTACAAGAACATGGTGCTGGATTTCGACGATTGCCGGCTGGCCGATGCCCAGGTTCTGGGCGAGGTCGACGGTGGATTCACGGTCATGAACACCTGGCTTTACGCGACGCGGATCACGGTCGCCGCCATGGCGGTGGGCCGGGCCCGGCGGGTGTTTGACCATGCGCTGCACTATGCCGCCGAGCGCCAGCAGTTCGGCCAGCCGATCGGCAAGTTCCAGGGCGTCGGCTTTCAGCTGGCCGACATGATCACCGAGATTGACGCGGCGGACCTTCTGACCCTGGCGGCCGCCGAACGGCTGGACCGCGCGCTGCCGGCCAACCGCGAAATTGCCTCGGCCGAGCTTTATGCCAGCGAGATGCTGGCGCGGGTCACGGACGCCGCGATACAGCTGCATGGCGGGATGGGGTTGATGGACGACCTGCCGCTGGAGAGATTCTGGCGCGACGCCCGGGTCGAGCGCATCTGGGACGGCACGAGCGAAATCCAGCGCCATATCATCGCGCGGGACCTGCTGCGACCGTTGGGGGCCTGACCCGATGGCCCTGGATCGTGGCCGGTCGGGGGCGCTGCCCCCTCTGCGCTGGCGCGCATTCACCCCCGGGATATTTCTCGACAGAAGTAGGGAATTATTAAGGTTAATGGCCAAGTCTGACCATGCGGTACAGGCGGGGACGCCGATGGCCGTGACAGGAGTAGACCCCCGGCACCCCAGGCGGCTGCCGGGGGTCGGTGTGTCGAATGTCTACTTCTGTCCGGAAATATCCCCGCCGGAGGCGGATGCGCCGCGGCAGGGCGGGGGGCAGTATGGCTGATCTTTCGCGGCTTATCTCGCCTCGCAGTTTGGCCATTGTCGGCGGCGGCGCCTGGTGTGATGCGGTCGATGCCGCGCTGTTGCGTGTCGGCTTTGCCGGGCCGGTGTGGCGGGTGCATCCGCGGCGTGAGGGTGCCTTTCGTTCGGTCGCCGACCTGCCAGAGGTGCCGGACGCGGCCTTTGTCGGGGTCAATCGCGACGCCGCCGTGGCGGTCATTGCCGCCCTGTCGCGGGCCGGATGTGGGGGCGCGGTCTGTTTCGCGTCGGGTTTTGCCGAGGCAGCGGCGGAAGATGCCGCCGGGCCGGCGTTGCAGGGCGCCCTGCTGAAGGCGGCCGGGGCGATGCCGGTGCTGGGCCCCAACTGCTATGGTTATGTCAACTATCTTGACCGGGCCGCGTTGTGGCCCGACCAGGATGGCGGCCGGGTGGTGGACCGTGGCGTCGCGATCCTGACCCAGTCGTCGAACATCGCGCTGAACCTGACCATGCAGACCCGCGCGCTGCCGATTGCCTTTCTCGGCACCGTTGGCAACCAGGCGCAGGTTTCGATGGCCGACCTTGGTCGGGCGCTGTTGCGCGACCGGCGGATCACGGCGCTGGGGCTGCATATCGAGGGCGTCGGCGACGCGGGGGCCCTTTATGATCTGGGTCGCGCGGCGCGGGACCGAGGGGTTCCGGTCGTTGCCATCAAGTCCGGCCGGTCCGAAGCCGCGCGCGCCGCGGCGGTGTCGCACACCGCATCGCTGGCCGGATCCGATGCCGGGGCGGACGCCTTGCTGCGTCACTGCGGCATTGCCCGGGTCGATGACCTTCCCGGGTTTGTCGAGGCGCTGAAAATCGGCCACCTGTTCGGCAATCTTCCGGATACCCGGGTCGGGTCGTTGTCTTGTTCGGGCGGCGAGGCGTCGCTGGTCGCCGATCTGGCCGAGGGGCGCAGCTTGCGCTTTCCCGCCTTGTCCGGGCGACAGCTGAAGCAGCTTCGCGCGGCGCTGGGACCAAGGGTCGCGCTGGCCAACCCGTTGGATTATCACACCTATATCTGGCGCGATCCCGTGGCGATGGCGCGGGCGTTTGCGGCCATGGCCGGGCCCGAGGTGGACCTGACCATGATCGTCGCCGACTTTCCGCGGCCGGACCGGTGCGACCCGTCCGACTGGGACTGTATCGTTACCGCCGTCACCCGCGCCCGGGCCGAAACCGGGGCGCGTTTCGCCGTGGTCAGCTCGCTGCCCGAAACCATGCCCGAAACCGTTGCCGACAGCCTGGTCAGGGCTGGCGTCCTGCCAGTCGCGGGGTTGTCTGATGCGCTGGATGCCGTCGCTGCGATGCAGGCGCGGCCGCTGGCCGCCTGCAGGCCGCTTGTGCCCGGGCCCGCGCAGGGCCAAGCGGTCAGCCTGGGCGAGGTCGCGGCCAAGCGGCTTTTGGCCCGCCACGGTGTCCCGGTCCCGCGCGGGGCCTCTGTGCGCAAGCCCGAGGCCGGGCAGGCCTCTGCGCAAATCGGGTTTCCGGTGGTCGTCAAGGCGATCGGGCTTGACCACAAGACCGAGGGTGGTGGCGTGCGGCTGAACCTGACAAACGAGGCCGATGTGCGCGCCGCGGCCGCGGCGATGCCGGGCGAAACGGTTTTGGTAGAGGCCATGGCGCCGCCGGGGGTCGAGCTGATTGTCGGGGTGACGCGCGACCCGGCGCATGGCCTGCTTTTGACCATCGGGGCAGGCGGGGTCCTGACCGAGCTGTTGCGGGACAATGCAACGTTGCTGTTGCCGACAACCAGCGCCGACATCGCTGAAGCGCTGGGCCGGCTGCGCGTGGCGCCCTTGTTGGCGGGGTGGCGCGGGGCGCCGGCGGTTGACCGCGACAGGTTGATTGCAGCGATCCTGGCGCTGGCGGCCGCGGCGGTTGAACTTGCGCCGCAACTGGAAGAGATTGAGGTGAACCCATTGATATGTGCGCCCCAGGGGGCAGTGGCCGCCGACGCCCTGCTGATCTTGCGTGGCGCGCAGCGCGACGAGGACCAGATGACATGACACTCAGGAATTACCGGCTGTTCGTTCTGATACTGGCGGCGGGCTATTCCCTGTACCTTTTCAAAGGTTTCGGGGATATGGCGGACGCCGGCTGGCAGTTTCGCTATCTGACCATCTGGGCCCTGACGCTCAGCCTGTTTTCGGCGCTGGCGCTGTACCGGTTCAGCCTGTCGCCGGGGCGGCCGCCATTCGTGATTGCGTCGCTGGCGGCGGTTCTGAATGCGCTGGTGGTTTTGTTGTACTGGCGGTTGTTCTTCACCGATCCGACGCTGGTGAATGGCAGCAATTCGCCGGTGTGGTGGCGCGAGTATTACCTGCATTTGCTGGGTCCGGCCTTGCAGATGGCCGATGCGCTGATCTTGTTCGGGGCGTTCCGGCGACCGCGCGCCACGCTGGTTTGGCTTTTCACTATCTTCGTTGCCTATAGCGTCTGGATCGAGCTGTTCGTGCAGCCGTTGAACTCCGCACCTGTGGGCAGCGTGACCAGCGGGCTGCCTTACCCGTTCCTGAACGACATGCAGATGTCGGAACGGCTGGGCTTTTACGCGACCACCATTGTGACCGGGCTGGTGTTTCTGGGGATCGGTCTGGCCAGCGAAATGCTGCGCAAGCGGGTGGTGGCCCGGCGCATGGGCGCCGCGGGCTAACCTTTCAGCAGTGCGGCAAGGCCGGAGCGATAGTCCGGGTATTGCAGGCGCACGCCAAGGCGGGCCTTGATCCGGTCGTTCCTGACCCGCTTGCTTTCGGCGTAAAAACTGCGGGCCATGTCGGACAGGTTGGCGTCGGCCAGCGGCTCTGCCCGGGGGACGGGCATGTGCAACAGCTTTGCCGCGTGGGCAATGATGTCTTCGGGCGGCGCGGGGTCGTCGTCGCAGACATTGTAGATGGCGCCCGGGTCGGGTCGGGTCATCGAGGCGGCCAGCACGGCGGCAAGGTCGTCGACATGGATGCGGCTGAACACTTGTCCCGGCTTGACGATGCGGCGGGCCGTGCCGGCGCGCAGCTTTTCGAACGGTCCGCGACCGGGGCCATAGATGCCGGAAAGGCGAAAGACATGCAGGGGCAGGCCGGTTTGGGCGGCAAACTCTTGCCAGGCGGCTTCGGCGGCGACGCGCCAGCGGCCGCGTTGGGTGCCGGGGGTCAGGGGGGTGGTTTCATCGACCCATGCGCCGCCGTGGTCGCCATAGACGCCAGTGGTCGACAGATAGCCCAGCCAGGTGACCGAGGGCGCGGCCGCGGACAGCATGGCACGGCAGCTGGCCAGCACCGGGTCGCCCTGTTCGCCGGGCGCGATGGACATCAGGACATGGCTGGCCGCCTTCAGGGCCGGGGCCACGTCGTCGCCCGGCCAGATCAGCGGTTCGGCGCCCGAGGCGCGCACGCCCGCGCAGCCGCCGGCATCGCGCGTGGTGCCGGTCACCTGCCACCCCGCCGGCGCCAGGCGCCGGGTCAGGGCCTGCGC
>Ga0114932_10006460_pt1 | contig 10000 bp, 10 predicted proteins | sample 2SBtaG_2_FD_87286 | JGI IMG/M metagenome (GOLD analysis project Ga0114932, IMG submission 87286) | Deep subsurface microbial communities from Kolumbo volcano to uncover new lineages of life (NeLLi) - 2SBTROV12_ACTIVE470 metaG | ecosystem: Environmental > Aquatic > Marine > Volcanic ... | reverse complement strand
TTTATATCAACCTTTAATTGTGAAGATGCAACAGTTAAACCTGCGCCATCTATTGCAGATAAGAAATCGCTTATTGATTCTCTCTTTACTTTATTGCTATCGTTTGCATCTCTAATAAAAATTTCATCTGCTGTATGATCTACTGCTCCTGCGGCAACATTAAATACTACTTCACCTGCTGTTCCGCTACTCCAGGTGCCATCTATAACTTTACCTACAGCATCCCAAATATCTTCAAACATTTGTGCCATAGGAGAAACACGTACCTTTGTACCAGAAGCATGAGATAAACCTGATGCAGCAGCAGATCCTGTTAGGTATCTGTTGTCAACTGTAGACATAGCTGCTGATGATGCATTAATTGTTCCGTCAATAAAAATATATTCTCTTGATGTAGAACTATCTGGATCAATTACCAAATATATTGGTGAGGTTAAACCTGTTGTTGAAGTTAAATTTAAAGTAGTGTCAGTTGCACCAAGTGTTCCTGACAATGTTGTTTCAAAAGCATTACGTAAATTAGTTTCTGCTGCTTTTCTTGTATCTGCCATATTTTATCTTTCTATAGCACCACCTCTATCTATATTTATATCCTTTCTTGTACATTATATCAAGTACCAAATTCGTATATACCTAAATTACCAACTCCGAGAGCGCCAAGAGAAGTTATTTCTGAAGTATCACTTTCTTGTAATTGACCTCTTACAGTAACAAAACAAAATATCATAGTAGAACCTTGTTTAGATATTTCTGATACTGGCAATGTAACATTCTCTACAATTCCTCTTACAGTTTCTTCTGGTTTAAATACGTTTAACGTTACAGATTTACCCTCTAGTTTTTGTATTTGATTAAATATTTTTTGTCCAATGCCTGGTATATTTTTTGCAAGTTTACCTGGTCTTTCAATTCTATCTGAAACATTTATTGGTAATTTAACTATAACGTCCTCTGGTTCTGGGAATGCACGAACAGAAAAAGAATAAACATACGGAGAGTATATTCCACCACTACCTGATTTAATAACTACTTTAGTTACTAACCATCTTGATAATACATTTACTAATGGGACTTCATCACCATCACCTTTAATTTGTACATTCTCTATATTTATCCAACCTGAACTTGATGCATTAGTCATATCTTCTAGCTCTGTAGAATAAAATGTATTTACTTCTGATCCACCTGTCATACTATTTGTATAGACTCTTGAACCTATCCATTGTTTTGCAGATGCTGTATAAAAATCTGCTGCTGATAATATTACGTAACCATCATCAACGTAAGTTGTAGTATCTTCTTTAACTACACCAATATCTTTTAAAGTAAAAAATAATATATCGTTAGCAATAGCAATACCTTGACATTCTTTGCTAGCACTACTGTAATATATATTCCTAGCTATACCTAATGTAGGTAGGAATACAGACCACAAATGTGTTTCATTTGCATCTTCAATAACTGACATGTATATTTGTTCTCTTGTTTTTATAAACTTTAAAGGACCTCTATCAACAGTTGTAGAGTCGTCTCCCCATTCTTTTATAACTTGTTTGTTGCTTACAATATATAAATTGTCTGCTGCAACAACTTGAGCCATATACAATCTTCCTATGTAACCATTTGTTTGTTGATTTTTTTGTTTAGAACCTACAAAAACAATACCGTTAGATTCGATAATGTCAGTTAATTCTTCTCCCTCAAAAAATGTTTGACCTTTAATTGTTAAACCAGAATCATCTTTTATAGAATAAACATAACCATTACTTGCTGCTGCTAATATTACAGCTCCTGCATCTGTCATGCCTACCCACTCTGTATTGTCAGGTAAATCTTTAACAATAGATGGCGCACCTGAACCTGATGCTACATTTAATAAATTACCATTAGATCCATCTACACCAAATATAAAATCTTTTACAGCAAATACATCTGTGTAATGTTTACTATTTGTATTCCAATCAGACCATGTTGTAGTAGATACATCATATTTACGAATAGTTCCATCAGTACCATCACTCATAGCAACATACAAATCTCCACCATAAATTGCAATACCTCTTACTGTACGTGATGCATTACTAGAGTCAGGTGTAAGTTCTGTCCAGTTAGTTCCATTGTCTGTAGATTGATATATTTTATTACCATCTCCTACATACAAAGTATTACTACTGGAAACTAATACTTGATTTGTTGCCGTGTCGCTTCTAGCTAAAGTAGTTTTATGTAACAATTCAACTTTATATTGTGTACCTTTTTCACCTGCATATTTAAATACATCTACACCTTTACTATCAAAAAATCTTTTGTAATCATTTTTTCCTTGTGTTCTCTGGTGTGCCTGGTCTAATCCTTGTCCTCCAGAAAAATCTGATCTACCATAACTTTGACCAAACTCTGATCTAAATTCTTCTGGTGTCTGAGAAGTGTTAATTTGTTGAGCAGCTAATGGAGCAGTAGTTAAAGTAAATTCTCTACCTGGTGCAGTTGCTAATCGTAATAAGACATCTGTAATGCCATCACTAATAGATGCTTCGTAACCCCATGCTAGAGGTCTAGTAACTTCTCCACTTGTAGGTACTGGCATTATCCTGTAAAACTAATGCCGTATAGATCAACACCAGCAGGAAACCTGGTACGTTGTTCTCTTCTAGCTCTGTCTAATAGCACTCCATAATACCTAAGTAATGCATTTCTAATTCTTTCACCAGAACCTAATGGCACTCCTCTTATCTCTAAACTTTCTGTAATAAAATTTTGTGTAGTAGTATCTACATCTAATTCAGATAACATTTGTGCAACAGCACCAACCATAACTATCTGTTCATGAAACTCATCTAATCCACTTACAGTATTTAAATCATTTGCTTCTGCTGTTGGTCTTGTAAATTGTGATGCGTATACAACATAAACACTTTTACCACTTGTTGGACCAGTTGGAAATTGAACAGCAACATTAGTAGAGCTTGGTGTAAAATCAGTAAGCAACTCTAATGATATGTCTGCGTAATTAGTTGTAGAACTTGTAGAATTATTTATTCTTGCTTTTAATATTCTTTTAGTATCTGCTGGTGCCTCTACATATTGTGTTGAAGTTGTTGTCAATGTAGTAGTCTTAACTGCATACAATGCAGGATATAAACCTATAATTTGATCTCCTATAGCATTAGCTACGTTCATTCTTGGATATCGCGGTTTTAATAAAATATCAGCACCTGTGCTATGTGAATCAATTGTTGATCCTAGTCTTGCACGCTCTACGGTTATAGTTCTTGATACTGTATTAATATCTTCCACCATCATTAACTCTTGACCTATTTCTAATATAGATCCAGAACCAATTAAATCTTCTTCTTCTGGTGTCCATAAATTATCTACATAAGTTATTGATGTTGTAGATGTAGAGTTATCTATACCTGAAGCTAATTGTGATAAAGGTTCTTGCTCTTCTACAGGACGTAAATATTCCCTGTATGTTCTATCTATTAATTGAGCAAGCGTTGACATTATTTTTTCTTTTTCTTTTTTTTCTTTTTAGGAAATCCTGCTTTCATATTTGCATACGCTTTAGGTGAAATAGTAGAGTTCTTTTTTGATCTACTTGTTCCTGCTTTTTTTCTTTTATTTATGTTGTAGTACAATCCTTTTTTTGCCATTTATTCTCCAAACATTCCTACACCTGCAACTTGTATACCAAATCTTCCATCAAATATTTCATCAGCTTCAAATGAATCTGGAAATGATTTGACAAAACTATCGCTAATAATTGCAGCAGATTCTAAAAGTATAGAGGTCTTGCCCTCTTTAAGCATAAGTAGAATACCCATAAGTAACCTAGCTTACTCTAAATATTAATACTATTTTTCTTTCAGCACCCTCAGAACTACCTGATACTACTTGTAAATAACCACTTGAAGCAAAAGCCCATCCTGATGGATCAATTCTTATTACGTCATCAGCGCTAACTGTGTAGCTTACTGCTGATCCGTCTGTTTCTTTTACATCTTTCCAACTTGAACCGTCAGTTGAAAACTTAAATGTTACGGTAGATCCTGTCATAGCTGATGGAAACAATATGCCTGACAACAACTGTGTATCAGTATCAACTGCATCACTTGCTGTTTGTCCGTTTGCTATTGTTGCTAATTTTGTTACGTTTCTTGCCATATTACTTTTTATTCTAACATACTCACAAGACCGCTAAGGTGGTTTAGCGGTCTTAGTGAGTAATACTTGTAGCTTATGCTACGTATTTAATTTCCCCGTGATACTGCTGTGGACCAAAGTCGAATCCCATTTCCATGTAGACTGCTTTAGCCATTCTTGCATAATCATCTTGGTCTATATCTCTTACGAACATTGTTCCGTATCCTGGAATATTCAAGAATACTGGTTTAACAAATGCTAAATCAACGATATAACATCTGTTTGCTGGTAAGTAATCAGATAGAGCCATACCAATAGTTCCGAATGGTGTTACAAGTGTATCAATATCGACACCTCCAACATTTCGATCTCTTGGTAAGATACCATAATTTGTAGAACCAGAAGCTGCTGTTCCCTTAATTACTTCATTGTTTAGATCAAGTAATTGTGATGGAGAACAGAATAATACTGGATTCTTCATTGGCGATCCTGCGTTGTACATGGTTTTCATCAAATTAGCGACTGCTGAAAAAGATAGTTTTTGGTTTGAACCTGAACCATCTCCGTTAGTGTCGTGATATTCCCAGTTACCGCCTGTGAGGTTAGTGTGTGCTTGTAATCCTCTCATTTGACGATTTTGTCCGCCTGTGGAGCCATCATTATATGTACCATTGAATGCTTGAAATTCAACTTTCTTAGCTATTGTTTCCAATAGTAAAGACATTTGATAAGCAAGTTCATCAGTTACTGCGTTAGTACCCTCTAGTGCTAATTTATCAATTCCGTTCTTGTAGTTTGCTGATAAATCAAACGGTACAATTTCACCACTAGCTGCTTGAGCTGAGAAAGATATTTGTACTGCTTCATGGAAAATTTCCAATACACCTTGTTGAGAAGATCTGGATTGACCTGAATAGTTAGGTTGTCCTCCCTCTGCTCCTGGTGTAACTGAAGAAACAGTTACGTTATCTTGTGTTTGAAATTGGAAAAATGTTGAGTTAGTAACAATTCCACCATTCAAACCGCCTGCTGCTGCTAATAGAGGTGTTCTTGTAGGTGTGATTTTAAACAGCTCACCAGTAAAGTTATCGACATCACTAGCTACTATAGGATTTGCACCTGATATTGCTGGCATTTAAATCATTTCCTTTCCTCTAATTTACATTAGATATTAATTATTTATTATTTTTTAATCGCTCAGACATATACATCTTTGCGCGTATAGCTTCCTCTGGAGTTCCTTTTGCGATAATTTCATTCATTAAAACTACTGGATCCTCTTCTCCTATAGGTGCAGAACTTTGTTGTATTTCTTGAGACTTAGCATCTGCATCAAATATTTTATCTGCTGCTACAGAATCATTTAGATTCACATTTTGATCTGCTGTAATTCCGTAATTTTCAGATAACCATGATGACAATTCGGTAGAATCTAATTTACCACTATAAAGATCTGCTGCCATTTTTCCTGTTCCTTGTGTAGGATCAAGTCCTACCTCTTTGAACAAGTTAGTTTTAGCATAACTACGTAGCTCCTTATTTTCTTTTTCTAGGCGTTTAGTGTAATCTCTAAAAGATTCCTCGCCTTTACCGTCTGCTATTTCTGTCTCCTTTACTTCTTCTGTCATATCTATACCTTTTCTCTACCTTTATGCACATTCTCTATTAATGGTAGGATTTAATAGGTGTGGTTCTATTTGTTACTAACTTATAAGTGAAAATTCCGCCTTAGAACTAGGCATTTACACCACAACGATTTGGTTACTTAATAGGTACGTTGGCATTCCTATTAGAACGGTGATCTATTTATATACTGGCGGATTCAACCTACGCCATCAAATATATTATAACATTTATGATATTAGGTAATTATAAAAAAACGTACTTAGAGTTCTTGTAAACCTGTAACACCAGTATCAGATATAGCAGTAGTACCTGTTGCAGAGAATATTGTTTCTTCTTCTGATTCTAATTGTTGTTTTAAAAATGCAGCTTCACTATCTGCAAATACTTCTGCTTCTAAAAATTCTGAAGTTCCAAATACTGCTTGACTCTCTCTATATTTTGCAGCTAATCTTCTAAGTCTAGGTAAATTAGTTTCTGCTTTTGCTGCTAATTGTTGTGCAAGTTGTGAATTAACACCAGCATTAATTAATCTCTGTGATTGTGATAATGTTACATCAACTCCACGTTCTGCAAATGCACCACCTATTTGTGATATTTTAACTCTGTTTTCTATAATATCTTTACTTATATCTTCATTTATAAAACTAGCAAATATAGCTTCGTCTGTGATCTGATCTTCTGATGTAGCAACATTAGGATAGTTTTGTACATAAAATGTTTTGACTGCATCAAATTGTGGAAATAATAAATTATAAGCTGTTGATAATCTTTCTTCTACTTCTCTTGGAGCTACGTCTTGTTCAAATAATTGTACAATTTTATTTTCAAATAAATCAGGATTTAAATTGTAATCAGCAAAATAACTTCTATATGCTTCTACATTAGTTAAATATTGTAGTTCTGGTGTTGCACCCTCTAATCTAATTGTCTTACCATCTTCTCTAAATATACCAGGAAACTCTTCTTTATATTTTTCTGTTGTTCTTAATTCACGTATAGCATCATCTGCTTCACCACCATTAGTGTTGTATATAGATATAAATGTTTGCAATAATTCTTCGTCCATCCATGTGTAATTTAATCTTGCATACTCTTCAATATTAAATTTTTCTACTGGATCTCCTACTTGTTCAGTTAATTGCGGAGCTGGAGGTGGATCGCTTCTACCATCATCTGCTGGACCTATATCTTCTTCTGTAGATGTACCATCAGAATATATTGTTAGTCTCATCCTACGTCCATTATTAATGTACTCTCTTATAGAAGTTATTGTTACTGGACCACCTGTATCAGTCGTAGTAGTATCAGTATCAATATCATCATTATTATTGTTATTTTGATTATCTGCTGCTGCTGCTGCTTCTGCATCAGCTATAGCTTTTAATCTTGCTTCATTTGCTCTGTTTGCTATGACTGCTGGATCGTTTTGTACTGAAGCTAAAAGTTCTGCTGGATTACTGTCTGCACGTGGTTCTTCGTATATTGCAGGTTCTCCTTGTGCTTGAAAATATTTAGCTATAAAACTTTCTTCTGGTAACTCTTTTCTTAAAAATGGAAACAGTATCATTTAACTCTCGAGTTCCACATAGTACCACCTGTTACTCTTTGTCCAGGTTGTCCAAATACTGATTGTAAATCTGCTACTGCTTTGTCTTGATATGTTTGTGTTCCAAGTTCAGCAGCTATTTCAAATGCAATATCTTCTCTTTCTTTAATATCATTAGTAGCAATAAATCTTGCCCACTCTGATGATGATTCATCAGGTTCTTGTCCTACTATATTTTTAAATTCGTATCTCCATTGTGGAGCAGCAGTAGAATATTTTTTAACATTTGTACCTTTATATTGTGGATGAGCAGCAATAAAAGAATCCTCTAATGATGGTAGGTATGTCTCCGTATACCATAGTGGATTAGCTTCTTTTTCATTAGCAATGTCTTTTAAATTTAAATTAGCTGATGCACCTGGACCAAGTATTTTATCTATATCAGTAGCTATAGATTGTGTTGCAACAATTACATTTATATCTTCGCCACTAATAGCTGCTTGCACCTCTGGTGGTAGTATGCCAGGCATTCTAGGATTTTTAATTTTGTCATATATTAAATTTAATTCTTCATAACCTGGTGTACCATTAACTGAATTAGATACAAGTACATTTATTAGATCTGGATTTAAATCTTGAAAACCATTTAACATCATATCGCTTACCACTTTTTCATATTCAGATTCAAAGTTAGCATTATATTGTGCAGGATCCTGTGCTTTTAATTTAACTGCTTGTCTTTCTTTTGCTGTATGATCTTTATACCAAGTTGTATTCATAAGTTCAGCATCTCTTGGAACCCTACCCTCTTGTGCTGCTTCAATAGCAACTGCTAAATAATCGTAGTTACCATCTTTATCTGTAGATAATAACCATGGTGCAGTCTTTGCTTCTTCTTTTATTGTCTCTACAAGATACTCATAAGGTGTTGCACCATCAGGTAATTTATCAGATATATTATATAATTGATTGGTTGTACCAAAATTAAAACTACTATTCCACATATCTGAAGTTATAAACCCAGCAGATTCAACCACCTCTCCGTTTTGTATAATAGTATTAGGAGTTAATGTTTCGTTACCAGGAACTTTTTCTAGTATTTCTAATGGATCTTCTATTAAATATTTCCAAGTAAACATACTGCCATCAGGTAATTCAATAAAAGCCATAAGCCAAAAATTGTTATCTTGTTGTACTACTTCATAATCAGCAGGTAATCCTGCTCTTAATCTGTTTTGTTCTTTACTTTGTGTTGCCATATATAAACGCCTCTTTTAGTTTATCAGATTCATTATCTGCATTTACTGGATTTTCACGCATAAATGACAATGTACCTTTTAATTTTTCACTTACATTTGTGTTATCGATTCCTGTTGGTAAGTATGTAGATACATATTCTGTATCTGTTTTTGAATCCATAACTTTATTTATTAACATATCAGTAGGACTTATTTTTTCTACAACGTTCATAACATCATTTATACGTTCCCAATTTGGTTCGTATTCTTTTTTATTGTACGCAGCTACACCATGTGATGCTGCTAAATTATTCCAATAATTATGTGCGTATGTATTAACAAAACTTTTGAGTTCTGGAGCTGCAGCTATTACCATACCTAAACCTAATACTGCTGTCTCATATATATCTACATAATCTATTAGACCACCTGGAGTTAATAACCTTGTTGTTAAAGAGCTAACTTTATTTTTAAATCTTTGCTTTATTGCTTTATCTACAGGTAAATTGTCTGCTTGATTATTTAAATTATCTACTATATCAGCAAATGTATTTGATTCGTTTGGTGTTAATTGTGATTGTGCATTTAAATCAGCTTGTTCAGCAATTTCTTCAGCAGTAAATTCTACTGTTCCCTCTGGTTCTGCTAGTTCTAAAAATTCTCTTAACCTATCTCTATCTACTTCATCAACTAAATCATCTGGAATTGTGTCTGGTATATCTACGTCTGAATCTAAACCACCTAATCTTCTAGGATCAGTAGCATCATCTATTTGTTCAATATCATCTACTAAAGCTGCTCTTTCTTCATCTGTTAAATCTAAAGAATCTCCCTCATCTAATAATTCTTCTGTCATAGCATCACCATCTGCAAGATCTTCAGTTACTTCTTCTTCTGCTTCACGTGCTAATCTATCTGCTTCATCTATATCTTCATTAATATTGCTAATATCATCTGGTACTTTTAGAGAATATTCTTGCCACTCTGTAATTCCTGTTTTGTTATAACCAAATTGATTATGTTCAAGAATAAAATTTTCAGAAAAAGTTGTACCATTAAGAGTAGGAAGTAATTGTTCATCTAATTTATTTGCTACTTCAATAAATTCTCCTAGTTGTTCTGTTTGTTGTGTTGTTAAAAGATTTTTGTAACGATAATCGTCAAGTTCCATATCATTCATAATATTCATTAAATCGGTATGTATTCTTTCAGGATTAGATATATTTAAATTTTCTGATGCTATTTCTGATACATTGTAATATTGTTTTTTAAATTGTTCAAACAGTTCTTCTATACTTAGTTTGTCATAATCCATTATTCAATACCTCTACCAATGATATGACACCTACATTCACAATAACTGTCATCATCTACTGCACTATCAAAACCACAAAAATTACAATAATAATCCACTATCTACCTTGCTTCATTTGTTCAAATCTTA
>Ga0114932_10006457_pt1 | contig 10003 bp, 7 predicted proteins | sample 2SBtaG_2_FD_87286 | JGI IMG/M metagenome (GOLD analysis project Ga0114932, IMG submission 87286) | Deep subsurface microbial communities from Kolumbo volcano to uncover new lineages of life (NeLLi) - 2SBTROV12_ACTIVE470 metaG | ecosystem: Environmental > Aquatic > Marine > Volcanic ... | reverse complement strand
TTGCTCCGAGTCGGTGCAAGGCGTTTCATAATACTCCGCTGTATGAAAGGGGGACACAGATGCCAGGGTAGATATTTATTACAACAGGAATTGAATCGAATTCCAGTTGTGCTCTGTCGGATCAGTATCAACGTAAAGATGCGACGTCGACGAGCCTGTCTTCGAATCCAAAACGCTCCACGATCGACTCAATCGTCCTGACCTCCGACGTCGTAAGCTTCTTCTTCCACGCGGTGTTTCGTTCCTCAATCGATGTGCCGCGACGCACCGCTGACGTGGAATAACTGTCTTTGTCGACGAGTTGCGCGTCCTGCAGGTACGGGACGTTCAGACCACCAAGGGTCGACTGAATCGTTATTTCGTTGCGACTTAACGATTCGTATGGAACAAATGCCGTGCGCTCGCTCCCACCGGAATAGCAGTTCTGCAGGTATTTCTCGGTCAGTGCCCAGTACGCCGTAAGTTTCGTGACGATATCCTGGCGGTCGTACGAGAGTATGTCGTCGTGCCACGTCTCAAAAGAACGGCGACGCCCGTCTTCGACGGCGAGCAGTTGCTCCTCCAGGTTAAGATGTTCGAACAACCAGGCCCAGTCCGTGTCCCTGACACTTGCGACGATGGCGCGTGGGTCCCTGTAGACGTGGATGATCGGCATCGCAAATTCATTCTGCGCAGCCCGCAAACAAAGGTGTCCTCGCACCACCTTGACAACAACTCGGGACCGGCACGCCTCGAGAGGACTACTCCGCAGGACGCGAACGGCCGAACCCGGAACGGTCGCTCGAAGCGACTTCTCAAACAGGTTGTGTAATCCGTTCTTAGCGGGAAGGCTCTCATTGCAGTACGGCATATGAAGTTCCAGGAAGTGTTCGTCGTGATCCCTGAGTACATGATCGGAGAATGCAGTTCGGTTCGTTGAAACAAGGGGATGGAAAGGTTCGAAGATTGTCTTTGCTCCCACAATCTTTGCGACGGATTCCTGTAACCAGGTGGTTCCGCTACGCCAGAAACCTGACACGATCAGCGAATCCCCTGGATTAGTATACTTGGAAATCGCGCAGTCGATCAGATAGGGAATCCTCCCGTGGTTGAGTCTTCTGAGACGACGAGGCTTCTCACTGCGGGGCATCCCGGCAGCTCGTCCGCGCTTGTTCGCTTTGTTCAATTGATTCGTCCTTTGTACCTCACTCATTTCTCGTTGTCGCCTTGCTTTCGTCCTCGGCGTACGACTCGCACATTGCCAGTCACCATATGACTGGAAGAGTGGCGGGCCGCCGCTCAAATCACAGTGCACAGAGTCTTTACAGGTTTTCGCGATTTGCCTTGCTGCCATATTCAGCTGTTGCAGTAAGGGCCGGTGCCGGCTTCTGAAACACTTTGAGTGTAAGTGCCGAATTCGCTCACAACCAGGTTCTTTGGATTCCTTCCAGCGGGTTCGATGTCTCACTTGACCAGACGCAGACGGCGCAGAACTTTTGTGAGACGTCGACAACAGCGCCGCGTCAACGACGGAGGTTCTGTGTCCAGACCTACGTCGATAGGATATGTCGAAAACGGATCCAGACGCTCAAACGGCGCGTGCCTTCGCGTGAGTTCTTCGATGATGGATCGGGCCTGACTCTTGTTGTAGGCTCGATAGTCGTAGAAAGCCGTTCCCTGGGTAGGCTTGTCATCGCCGATGTGAAAAGTCAGGTCTTTGCGTCCAAACTCCTCGAAGTGTTGTCCATGACACGCAAGGTTCCATATTAGAGCTCGGCCGATCCATGCGATCCCCACGCACACGTTCTCGAGCACGAAATCAGGATAAAGCTTCCTCGGAAAAACGAAGCAGTCGTGTCCTTCGTGGTACTTTCCCACTTCTGAATACATGAGTGGAAGCTCTCCAATCGATTGACAACCACCGGGAATCGTCCGCCGATTGATGACAAATGCGTCGTATCCTGACGCGATCATGGCATGAACTGCCAGATAAAAATGCGGCATCAACGCGATATCGACATTTGAGTAGATCAGATAGTCTGCGTCCGTTGATTCATAAAGTCGATCCAATATGTCAACGATAAATGGGAGTTTGCGTTGTTGTTGAAAGTTTCCCACGTCAAGAATCGACCGTTCCAAATCGGGAGTCATAAGAAAGTCGTCAGGAACCAACGAATGGTCCTCGGGATACTGCGCTGAGACGAAATCGATATTGACTTTCTTCGCGGCGAGTTGCCTGGCAACCCGCATTGACTCGAACGTGATCGGTTGGGCTACGTGCAGGTCAGACGATTTGCTCACAATCACCGGATTGACAATATGACCAATTTTCGTCATCTGATCCTCAAAAGTAGCGGACATTTCGAACCCAAATTCTTTATGGCATCGAACTCGCGGCAGTTCCGTATTTCCGTGTGTACTGGTCGTAGATCCACGCAAACGTTTTCTCCATTCCGTCACGCAGTCTGATACTCGGTTCCCAGCCCAGATATTGATTGATGAGTGTATTGTCGCTGTTGCGACCGTTCACTCCCTTGGGTGCGTCCAGTTTGTATTTCCGATTGAGCTTGATTCCGGCGATATCTTCCACAATCTTGACGAGTCCGTTGATCGTGACGAGTTCGGTCGACCCAAGATTGATCGGTTCCGGGACTTCTTCGTGCATGATTCGCTTTATGCCGACAAGGCAATCGTCGATATACATGAAGCTTCGAGTCTGACTGCCGTCGCCCCAAATCTCGATCTCCTGGCTGCCACTGACCATTGCCTCGATGACTTTACGGCAAATTGCCGCCGGTGCCTTCTCCCGACCGCCTTCCCATGTCCCGTGGGGACCATACACATTGTGGAATCGTGCGACACGGGTGTAAAACCCGAAGTCTTCGGAAAAGTGTCGGCAGAGTCGTTCAGAGAAGAGTTTTTCCCAACCGTAACCGTCCTCCGGCATCGCAGGATACGCATCGCATTCTCGGAGTGGTATCACATCAGTATTCATCTGTTTGTCCGCGTTGTAGACGCAGGCCGAGGAGGCATAGAAGTATCGCCTGACTGCCATTTCTCTGGCAGCCTGGACCATATTGGTGTTGATCAACACCGACAACATGCAAAGCGCCTTATTGTTCTCGATGAAACCCATTCCGCCCATGTCGCACGCCAGGTTGTAGACCTCGGCCGCATCTTCACATGCGTCGCGGCAATTCCGCGGGTCGCTTAAATCTGCGCAGATGTTCTCCGCTTCCGGATGAATCTGGAACCACTCATCGAGCGGCTTGCTATCAACGACTCGTAAGCGGACATCTGGCTCGTTTCTGAGCGTTGCAGCAAGATGGCCGCCGATAAAACCGCCGCCGCCGCCAATCACAATCAGTCGTGTGTTCATAAAGGACTCCCGGAGATTCCAGTGGGAAGGTTAAGTGAGACATGTGTGTCGTAGTGTTTGTGGTCTGATCGGGTACGTGCACGTGACGAGTCTAAATCTTTATTACGCCGAACATCAACGCGGTGCTACCCTGCTGCGAGGTTAGGAATTGTTCTTCGTCTTCGGAACAAACGAACGGACCTTGTGCCTCGGTTGGTGAAACCAGCCAATCACGCTGCGAATCGCGCGGGTGCCCCGCCGTCCAATCAAGCAGCTGAAGATACGCCTGAATACAACATTTCGTACCAACGGTGATCGTAGTAAGGCAGGTTCCAATTGCAGGACTCGCAGGTAAAGAAAAAAAGCTCTCACATTCTGCGCTTCGCGTTGGCATTGTAAACCCTCATTGGCAATTGCCCGAGCTCGCAGAATACTGTTTCCAATGTCACGGTCCTTCCCCGTCAAATCGGCGAGAGCTCGATTCCGCAGCGTCGTCATTATCTGGTCCTGATTTGCTGATCGGTATTGATGATCATGGACGCGGTAGAGAAGCACAACTTCCGGCACAAGGACAAACGGTCCCAGCCTCCCCAGCCGCAGCAACAAGTCGTGATCTTCGCAGGGGACAAAGGTGTCTCGCCAGCCGTCCACGTCTCGAAGCATTTTTGTTCGGAAGAGACATTGGCCGGAAACCGGCACCCAGCCAAAAAGAACTTCAGTCCAGATGTTGTGCACGGATTTGCGCCGGACATTTCGAACGGTTCGGTATGAGCCCGAATTACCGAACAAGCGATGTCCTCCAACCGAGCCGAGTGCGCTGTCGCATCGCTCAAGCGCTTTGAGATGGATTTCCAGTGAGCGTTCCGGTAACAGGTCGTCATCGTCGAGAAACAGAATGAATCGTCCACGGGCCAGCTCCAGCCCCACGTTTCTGGTGCGGGCTCGCTCCTGGTGCTGTTTCAAATGTATGTTCCGAATCCGCGGATCTTTCAGTTGGAGCAGCCACGACCATGTGTCGTCATCTGAAGCATCATCGACGATGATCAACTCCCAACAGTCGAATGACTGGGCCGAAATACTTGCGATGGTCTGTTTAAGCAGGTCACAGCGATTGTGAGTCGGGATCACAATCGACACGGTCGGATGCTCGTCACACGTCTTCACGATCGAAATCTCCACCAGACGCCCGTCAACTGCCAAATGTTCCATGAATCAGCCCAATGACGAAAGAAACCTCCATCAAGGCAATAAACAAATTGTGGTCACTGTTAACGCGCCCTCGCCGGCCTTTTCTGCGGCGCCGGCAACAAAGCCCGTTAGCAGCGGTGTACATGGCTTCGGCAACACTGTTGAGGATTGCAGGTCACATTTATCGACTCGCGTATTTTCGAAGGAGGGACCAGGTCGACACTCCGTGCTATCTGGTTCCTTACTGAGAACCCGATTTCCGAATGCCGGCGAACAGCCGTCGCAACTGGGAACGCGGCGAAATCTTGTCCCACAATCTGTGCCACTGCCGCTGACTTGCTGTCGATGACAGAGTATATCCATGAGCGACGAGCCAATCCCTGGCCCGATCTTCTATTAGGGCGACTTGATGGAGAGACAAGTGATTTTTCCATTCATCGATTGCTCCGGATTGAATGTGATTCGAATGTAAATTGGAATATGGATCGTACTGTGAGCCGTCTGCGACTCCCTGTTTGAGTCCACCTCGTTGTCTGGCCTGCTGGATTCGTTGCTTCTGTTTCTCCATTGCATATTCAGCCGCAATCCGTCGAAGCTCATCGGCTTCTGGTTTGATGCCCAGGTGGAATGCAATCCGCTCAACTTCAGCAGGGAGATCGACAACGACGTCTTCGTACTTCGACACAAGAACGGATGGCAGGGAAGTCCAGCGATCGAACTGCGTTAAGCATTCACCCAGGAAATCCGAGTCCCACAACTCATTGAAGCTCATCGAATACTTTTTCATTGCGGAGACAATCACATCGCGAAGATCACGAAACACATAGACTCCCATCGCATGTCGACAGTCGAACTCCGTGCGCATTTCATCCGTTAACACATGGTTTTTGAATACCTTCCACTTGGTGTATTCCGCGTGCTTCTCGCGAATTTCCGGGAATTCGTCGGATTTGATCCACTCGACACGCTTGCCCAGACCTGCGTTCTCCACCAAATCAGCGGCAATCTGGAACTGCAGCGTTGACCCCGAGCGTTGCATGCCACAACAAAAAATCCACACGATTCAGCCTCGTTCCTATGGTGCCGGTAGGTCTGTTTCTTCGAGTTTTCCGACTGAAAGTGTCGGCCGTTGAGTCGCATCCCTTTCACACCCGTGCAGCATTTGCTGTTGCCTGTGAAGACATTTTTCGCAACACGTGAATGGCGTTAGATCAGACTGGTAAAGCATCGGCTCCGCCTACAGGATCAGGATGAACTCGTTGACACATCAACAATGCGGTCGCTTGCATCGGGTTTAGAGGTAGCCGCACTTCCCGAGAGTGGCTTCAGCGTCCTTGAGGAAACGGCTCAGCACTTCAGGAGACATTTCATCTTTATGACTGCCAACCTGCCCGCGTCTCATGAACGAGGAGTCACCTTGCCAATTGGGATTACTCACGCCGTGCGTCGCCTCCTTCCTTCGCATTTTCTCGAACGATGATTTCGTCACCACCTGCTGAAGAAAAGAATCCCGCCTCTTATATCCGGCAAATCTGCAGAACCGATTCAGCTCCTTCACGGGATCGCGTTGCAGATCTTCGTACTTGATCATCAGCATTTGCGCGTCAAAAGGATTGGCCAGCCACGCTTCCACGTGTTCATGCCACTTGTAGGGCCAAAGCCTGACCTTGCTCTGCACAACGTCCATGAAGTCAGTTTCTGTCTCAGTGGTTGCCGTCAAATGGTGATAATACGAGACCATCACATCACGGCCGTCACGCACAAGATAGATAACCCGTCTTTGGCGTTGTTGAGGAAGATCGTGCGATTTAAAGAACGTCGGAGTGCCATAGCGTTTATAGTAGCGCTGTAAATGGCCCGGAACAAGATCCCTGATAAGTGAGAACGGAGCGAATTCGACATCGACGCCATAGACAGCGCCGGCAACAAGCTGTTGAAACCACGTCGTACCGGACTTCGGATGCCCGACAATAAATATATCCTGTTCGCTGGATTCGCTGTACGGCTGCAATTCCGCGACCTGGGATAAACGGAAGGTGATTTCCGAATCGATGTATTTCTTAATACGCCGCCGTACCTGACGGAATCCAGGCATGCCTGACGCGACACGCACGGCACGCGAGAACTGAGACCTCAATCGAGCCACTGGAACGGTGTCTTTTTTGGGAGTTTTCAAAAGCAAGTTGTCCGGTTGTTCCGTGTTCATGTGCAGGAGCAAGCGACGATGCCGAATCCATAGCTGCGGCGCAAACGCTTTCGAATCGCTTTCAAATAATTGGTTCTGGGTGGGCGTGACATTGACAATGCGATCCGAAATGAGCTGAACCTGGGTCCAAAAAGAACCGGTAATATCATTAGGCGGTTTCGAAGGATTGAGGTCTGGCTCGCACGTTCTGTCTCTGGTGCTGTTTCAACGACTGACCGCCAAGTTGCCTGAAATACTGGTTGCCATCCAAAGTCTCTCGATTCGTTAATAACTGATACAATTATTCGCGTCGGATGACAGCTGGAAATCGGGAACATATCGCAGAGCTCGGAAACATCGGGCTGGACGGAGTGACGTTGTGCTGTTCGCTGATCGACCGAAGATTATCAGCCTGAACTTCCGTAAGTTTAGTGGGCGCTGCTCATGGTTGTATGAGACAGGCATTCTGTCTCTGAAAGGTATTTGTTAAGGATTCGCCTTCGCCGGAGTCGGACATCGGTTTGTTCACATTTGCCACGAATTGATGACCGGCACCGAGGAGGGCACAGCCGACGTCCTTGCCTTTATTGGCACGCATCCTGGACAACAGTCAGCGTCTTTTCGCAGGCAATGAACTCGAGTTTCTTAGTCGTTTGCGTTGCGACATCTAGCTGTTTAAATACCCCGGTATTGGACGACGACGACAGAGTTGCGTGACATCATCTTGAAATGCTTCTTTGACGGATGCATCGATCGTGTATTCTCGATCACCTTCCGGTTGGACCGCGGAAAGGATGCGGGCGATCAATTGCGAACATTGTTCCATCTCTCGCGGATGGAAATTGCGCGCGGCCATGCTGTTTGTTCCGATCCGAATGCCACTCGTCGTCAACACCGACTTCTGATCTCCGGGTATATGGTTCTTGTTCACGATGATATTACAATCTTCGAGCACTTTTTCCGCGACAAATCCCGTCACGCCGAAGCTGCTGAGCACGTCGACAACGACAATGTGATTGTCTGTCCCGCCGGAAATGACGCGGGCTCCATTCGCGGCCAGCGATTCGGCTAATGCCCTGGCCAGGGTCACGATCCGTTGAGCTAACTCATGGAACTCAGGAGTCAACGAACGTGCTAAAGCGCGAGCTTTGGCCACGATGTTATTGACGATCGGGGCGCCTTGCGTAAAGGGAAAGACGCCCTTTTGCATCAGCTTGTCCAACGTCGTTTTGCCGTCGGGACCAAGCGTCTGTGAATCTTTACCCATCAGAATCAAACCGCCGCGCGGGCCGTACAACTGCTTGTGTGTGCAGGTGGTCGTTACGTGCGCAACATCAATCGGGTTCGTATGTTGCTCTGCGATGACCAATCCAGCAATATGCGTGATATCCGCTAACAAATAGGCGCTCACTTTATCGGCAATCTCCCGAAACCGCTCCCAATCGATCGCCCTCGGATAGGCGGTCGTCCCACAAATGATGAGCTTTGGTTTGTGCGTCTGTGCCAGGTCCTCAACTTGCTCATAGTCAATGACGCCAGCGTCATTCAATCCGTAGGGTATCGCGTTAAAGAACTGTCCCGAAACGTTCACTCTTGCACCGTGACTCAGGTGCCCCCCGCAATCAAGTCCCAATCCCAAGAGTGTTTCACCTGGCCTGAGTAGACTGGAAGTGACAATTTGATTCGCGGTGCTCGCCGTGTGCGGCTGCACATTGGCGTATTGTGCCTTGAATGCTTCCTTGGCCCGATCGATTGCCAATTGTTCAAACTGGTCGACATATTTGCATCCGGCATGAAAACGAGCATTCGGATACCCCTCGGCAGTCACGTTACTTGTGAAAGTGCCTTCACAGGCCAGCACGGAAGGGTGTGCATTGCTGCAGGACGCGACCATCGCCAATGAGTCTTGTTGACGGTAGAGTTCTTTTTCAATCAGATCGTATAATTCACGATCATCCTCGAACAATTGACGAATTCCCCGTCGCGCGAAGTCGGCGAGCACTGGTTCTGTCACGGTAGTCGATTCGTTTTTACTCACGTGGCTACTCCTGTTCGGCAAGCAGGGCCTGAACTTCACTTTCGGAGAGTTCGCTGACGGCAATCCATGTGCGAGCAATTTCCACTACATCGACATCGGCTTGCTGGCCGCTTTGTTCAATGCCTTCGGATATCTGCGTAACGGTCCGACTCAGAACGTCCGCCAGCGGCAATTCGACAGGAAAAATGTCTCGCAATCGTGACACCGCCTGTGTCGCTAACAACGAGCTTCCGCCCAGCAGGAGAAATCCGTCATCAGTGCCAACTTCGTCCAAACCGAGCACTTCTTTCCAGACGTCGGCGATCACCATTTCGATTGGCGTAGCAGGCGCGACGAATTCCTCTTGCAGCTCTGGTCGTGCCGTGTCTGGTTCGGGAAGAGCACGACGATTGAGTTTACCGTTTGGGGTCAAAGGAAACGCTTCCAATACCATAAACGCCGAAGGAACCATGTAGTCCGGCACTTCAGCATCCAAATGCCGGCGCAGGTCAACAGTCAACTTGCGCGTTTGCTTGGCACGTAGCGGGTTGTTGGTATATGAGGAAAGCGGTCGATCCGGATCGATGTTCATCTCCATCGGGACAAGTCTTCTTTTGGATACTTCTGATTCAGATGGGTTTCGCTTCAGGACCACATCCACACATTCCATGTCGCCGCTCTGAGCGTGCCGGACCTGCACGTGATATGGAAACGCCTCCTCGCAGTGCCAGAACTGCTCAGGGTTAACACCTGGATTCTCCGCTTCGATTCTGTCCCGCGCGCATCGCAGCGACCGGACCGTTGCCGACGAGTTTGCATTGGCGATTACTTCGCCCATTTTCACATCTGTATAGACGCGAGCATTGGGCACTTGTTTGATCGCCAGCAAATCGGGTTGTTGCTCGCGCAGCCGGGATCGAATTGAGTTCAACGAAAGGTTGTCTTTTTGCCAGTCAAACCAGTGATCCACCGATTCCTCGATAATCTGTGTTTGCACGTGCAATATTACGTCATAGCGAAACTTGGACAGCTCGTTGACATAACTTCCTCGCTTGAGTTGAATTTGGACGTGATTGATTTCGGGAATTTGTTCTTGCAAAGCGGCGAAGAACGCGGGATCGATGATCAACTCTTCTTCCATCTTGACATGTCGCCGCATGCGCTGCGCGAGTTCGTCTTTCGTCAATGAAGGTGAAGCCCGATGCAGCTGCACGGAACGATGAAACGTTTCGAGAAGCGGAGTCCCGCGAACATCGCCCACGAATATGAATCCGCC
>Ga0114932_10006456_pt1 | contig 10007 bp, 5 predicted proteins | sample 2SBtaG_2_FD_87286 | JGI IMG/M metagenome (GOLD analysis project Ga0114932, IMG submission 87286) | Deep subsurface microbial communities from Kolumbo volcano to uncover new lineages of life (NeLLi) - 2SBTROV12_ACTIVE470 metaG | ecosystem: Environmental > Aquatic > Marine > Volcanic ... | reverse complement strand
CACCCGTCGCCCCCGCGCCACAAAGAAACAGTCTCCGATGATCGGACCATCCAGGTTCGCCGCCGCCGTGGTGCCAGGATCCACATCCCAGTGCGGAGCCAACTCCGCCTCGACCGTCTCACCCAGTTTCATCAACTCGTCAACGTTGTAGCCCGGGGGAGGCATCAGGATCGCGAACACCAGGTTGCGGTTCCCCGCCGGCAGGTACTCGACCCTGGGCCAGAACGTGTAGCTGAAGCCCACCGACGACACCACTAACAGGTTGACAACCAACAGCCGCCGCAGGATGCCCCGTTGGACCCAACGGTTGATTCCAACTATGACCTCGACAAATCTGGCTGCCAGTTGACGGGGTAGACGAACCAGCAGTGAGTCCCTGTCCACCACGTCGACTGGCAACGGTTCATCAAACTGCCCGGCAAACAGTCGAGTGGAGGCGGTGCAGATAACGGTCATCGAGAACAGCATCGAGAGCCCGACGGCTGCGCTGATTGCCAGGGCAATGTCACGAAACAACTGGCCGGCTTCATCCTGGATGAACACCACGGGCAAGAAAACGGCGACCGTCGTCAGAGTCGACGCGGCAACAGCTCCCCAGACCTCCTTGGTACCACGCACTGCCGCATCCCGGACACTTTCTCCCAACGCACAACGGCGGGTGATGTTCTCGAGCACGACGACGGCGTTGTCGACGAGCATCCCCACGGCGAAGGCCAACCCAGCCAGGCTGACCACGTTGAGCGACCGTCCCAGCAGGCCGAGGATCAGGAACGTGCCGACGATGCTTGCCGGAATCGCCGCACCGACAAGCAACGCCCCCCGCGCAAACCAGAAACCAACTCCAACCAATAGCAGCAGGCCGGGGACCGCAAACCACGGCGAAATGTACGTCGCCGCCAATGCAGCCGCCACGACCAGCGGAACGGCCAGCAACGTGCGAACATCCAGGTGCAGGAACACCATCAGCACGATCATCGTCAATGCACCGCCCAGGAAGATGTTCTGCCGGACCAGCGCAATCGAAGAATAAATGTAGTCGGTCTCGTCGTAGACCTGCGACAACTGCAACCCGCGGGGTTCCAGTATCCGCTGGTTGATCTCGCGGTTGGCTTCCCGCAGCCCCGCCATCACCTCCAGCACGTTGGCACCGGATTCGCGGATGCAGTTGAGCGAGATGCTTGACTCACCCAGCCGCCTGACGACACCGGTGGCCTTCTTGAATCCCAGTTTGACCTCGGCCACGTCTCGCACATAGATCGGCGCTCCGTCCTGCACCACCAGCAACTGGTCCCGAACTTCCGCGGGGTCACGAAACTGGCCCAGTGTCCTGACGACCCACCGACGTTTGCCCTCGGAGAAGTCGCCGGCCGAGGTGTCCTTGTTCTGGCCTCGCAACACACGCAGCACATCGGCGATGGTGATTTGTCGAGCCGCCAATTTCTCGGCATCGACGATCACCTGCAGTTCCTCCTCCAGACCACCCAGCACATTGGCCTGCGAAATACCGGGAACCCGCTCGAACCGTGACTCGATTTCGTTTTCCGCAAATCGCCGCAGCTTGGTGACATCCGTATCCGGTGGCAACACCTCCTGGATCTCCGGATGTTCCAGGGCCAACGCTCTCAATCGGTACAGCCCCAGTCCGACACTGTGACTTTCGCGGATCTTCTGGATCTTCGCGGCCAACTTCGGGTGACGGACCTGGAACTCGGCCAGTTGCTTGTCACTGGGGCGACGGGCACTGAGGATGAACCAGGCGATGGGCCGGTCGGCAGAATTCGCCGTGGAAATCACCGGCTGATCGGCATCCTCGGGGTACTCGCGAACCTGCTGCAGGCGACTGTTGACCTTCAACAGCGCCTCGTCCATATCGGTCCCCACGAGGAATTCCAGCGAGACGCGGGACAACGAATCGGAACTCTCGGAACTCATCTTCTTGAGCCCCTCGACGCTCTTGAGTTGTTCCTCCTGCTCGAGAGTGATCTCCCGTTCGATTTCCTGCGGGCTCGCGCCCGGCCACCGGGTCTCGATGGTGATCGTCGGGGTCTGCACCTCCGGCGTCAGTTGCATCGGCATCCGTTCCAGTGACACGACACCGAACAGCGCGACCAGCAACACGCCCACGGTCACCTTGACCGGGTTGTTGATGAATGACTCGATCAGGTTCATGGGCCTAACGCTGGCTCCCAGTTGCCTTGGTCGGCTTGGGACGGGGAGCGACGGGGGCCGAACGGGGGGTCACGGCCTGTCCGGGCCGCAACCGTTCGTTGCCTTGCACGACGACCTTCTGGCCTGCAGCGATCTCGCCGGTGACCTGTATCAACGAGCCGCTGGCGACCCCCAGCCTGACGGGCACCGGGCGAACAACCTGCTTCTTTGAGTCGGCCTTGTCAGTGCCGACAACGTAAACAACCGGCGAACGCCCCCCCAGTACCAGTGCGTCCTTGGGAACCAGTAACGCCCGCGACCGAGCCCCCGTCGGCAAAGTCACACGAGACAACATGCCCGCCTTGATCAGTGGAACGCCTTCGGTGATCGTATTGGACAATCGGATCTTGACCGGGAACGTCCGGGTCCGCTGGTCGGCCTGGGGGATAATCGTGGAAATCGTGCCGGTCAGAATTTGCTGTGGCAACGCCATGATCTCAACCCGGACCGAAGTGCCAATCCGCAGGTGAGGAACCTGGCTCTCCAGGACGCTCACTTTCACGTCCACCTGGTCGAGCGACACGACGTCGACAACCGGGTCACCTCGGCTAACCCACTCCCCCACCTCGGTTCGTCGCGAGGTGATGTAACCGTCGAAGCGGGAGACGATCGTGTGTTTCTTGATGCGATCCTTGAGTTGTTCGACGACGGCGTGTTGGACGGCCAGTCGTGCGCCAGCCTGCAGCAGTTTCTCCGCACGTGGCCCCGCGACAGCCAACTCGTGGCCGGCCTTGGCGTCGTCAAAATCCCGCTCGGCGGTGATGGCTGCCGAGATGACCGCGGCGAGGTCATCTTCGGTCACCGTCCCCTGCCGAGCCAGGGCCGTGAAGCGAGCCCGCCGGCCGACATGGAATTCGCGACGCGCCTTGGCTGCGAGCATACGGGCCTGCAACTGGACGATTTCTCCGGGTCGCGTTCCGTTCTTCAATTCCCTGTGCGATTCCTGGCGGAACGCCAATTCCCCCTCGGCCGCTTTCAACTCCAATTCGATCGTCGCCGTCAGCAGTTTTGCCAGTGGTTGACCACCACGAATCCGGTCCCCGTCTTCAACGGGGAACTCGGTCACCCGGCCGTCAACGGCGCTGCCTATCGTTGCCCTCTTGAGCGGTTCGACCGAACCGACAAACGAATGCCCCGCGGTCACTTCCCGCTCCACGACCGGAACGACAACCACGACCGCCGGCCCCCGCTGGGCCGATAAACGGCCGGCCAGCAGTAGCACGAACACGGCTGACAAAATCACTCGACTGTTCAAAACACGCGACACAATCACCTCTCCCATGTCCCACTGGGTCGACCGGCGGCAATCGATCGGCCGTGCGGTTGTCTTCGGGGTCATCCTAGCAGAGACCACTGGAAACCCCGCAGTGTGACCAACGGTGTTGGACTGGAAACCGGACACCGATCCCCGGGGCGGGTCAGAACACCACCCGATCTAGGGCGAACCCGCTTTCTTCTTGAGCAATTCGACGCAGCGGACCCGACCGGGTCCGAGGCTCTTCGTATCGAGTTTCAACTGCAACAGGCCGGCCAGCACTCGCGTTGTCGCCGCATCAGCCTCGGTCGATTGGACGGGAATCTCGCCATCGGCGTTCTTGGCGCCGGCGTCGGCCCCCTTGCTAAGCAACAACTCGAGCACCGCAGCGTGGCCACCGAATGCCGCCGCATGCAGCGGACTCGATCCGTCACGATTCTTACCGTTGACGTCTGCCTTACCGGCAATCAACAGCCCCGCGATCTCGGCGTTTCCATGATAAGCGGCCCAGGCCAGGGCCGTGATACCCAGTTCAGGATCCTGGACATTCGGATCCACCGGCTTGGCCAGCAGTTGTTTGATGGTCGCAACATCCTGCTTGCGAACCGCCGCACACAGTTCCTTGGCCCCAGTGCCATTCTTGAGCAACTCCAGGCACTTCGCCCTCCCCTTTTGGACAACAGCCAGGTCAATTTTCAACTGCAACAACCCGGCGACAAACTGGGTGGTGCCCGCATCAACAGAAGCGGCCGAATGGGCCAACTCCCCGTCTTCGTTTTTTGCATTGACGTCAATACCACTGTTGAGCAGGAGTGCCACGATCGCCGGATGCCCCAAAAAGACCGCGCCGTGCAAGGCCGTGCCGCCATCGCGGTTCTTGCCGTTGACGTTCACACGATTCTTGATCAACAACCGCACAACCTCGACGTTGCCGGACATCGAGGCCCATGCCAGGGCAGTCACTCCGAGCTGGGCATCCTGCCCATTGGGATCCACCCCATCGGCCAATGCCTTCCTGGCACCCTCGAGATCCCGTTTGCGAATGGCCCCGATCAGCAGGCCGCTGTTCACGGGAGCCTTGGCACCGTTCTTCTCGAGCACGGAGGCGGACTTGGCCCGTCCCTGGGTAATGACGGCCACATCGACCTTGATCTGCAACAACCCGCCAATGAACGCAATTCCCTCGGCACCGGTCGTCGCGGAAACCAGTGGTGTCTCGCCCTTTTTGTTCTTGAGATTCGGGTCGGCTTTCTTGCTCAGCAACAGTTCAACGACTGCCGTTCGACCCATGTACGACGCGCTATGCAAAGGCCTGGTGCCATCGTCCCGGTTGGGTCCATTCACATCAGCGCCCTTGTCGATCAGCAGCGTGGCGATCTCGACATGTCCCAGCAGCGAAGCCCAGTTCAAAGGCGTGATCCCAAATTGCCGACCATGGGCATTGATGTTGGCTCCGCCAGCCAGGGCCTGCTTGACCGCCGCAACGTTCTGCTTGCGAATCGCTCCGATTAGTCCTCCTCCACCGCCTGCCACACCTCCACCGCCACCAGCCTTGCCACCCCGCTTGGCGAGCAACGCAGCGGACTGGTTTCGATTGGCTTCCACGGACTGCTGATTCACCTGGATCTGCAACAGCCCGGCAACAAACTGGGTCGTTCCCCAGTCGACCTTCAGGACATCGCTCGGGGTCTCACTCTTGTTGTTCTTGATGTTGGCGTCGACTCCCTTTTCCAGCAGGTACTCAACAACTTCGGTCCGCCCCAGAAAGGCAGCCGAATGCAAGGCACTGTTCCCGTCGTTGTCCTTGCCGTTGATGTTGGCTCCCTTTTGGACCAGCGCGTCAACAATTTCCCGGTGACCGTAGACAGCCGCCGAGTTCAGGATGGGTGCCCCGTTGGGATCCTTGCTATTGGCATCAGTCCCCGAGGCCAGGTGCTGCTTCACGACCTTGGTATTCCCCACACGAATGGCCGTCCAGACGTCAATTTCCGGGGGAGATTCCGGCTGGACCGGTTTCGAAGTCGCCGGCTCCGGTGAAACCTTTGTGGTCGATGGCGGCTCATCACCAGTTGTCCCATCATCTCCACAACCCACCACCACCACCAGGACAGCCACGTACGCAAAGTACAACTTCGAGGTCTTCATCATCTTTCCTTCAGATTTTTTCCAGACCGTCCCCGGCAGCCAAAACGGTTCGCAATCCAGGTCGATTGATTAACGCGAATATAGCGATTGGACCAATTGTTCGTCCAAATTAATGAGCACGGTGCGGATTACTCAAGCAGAACTGTTTCCAAATTGAGGTTCTAGAAAAATCGGACGGACTTTTCTTGGACACTCGTTTTGGAGGTAAGTAAGAATGGTCAGACGCGCGACCGCACCATTTTGCTTGGTGCGGTTGTCCGTTGATCCGGACTGAATTCCACCGCATTTGAACATGGTGGAATCGGCTCGCCGACAAAATGGGGGAAAGGAACTGACGATGGACCCGACAGCGAATTCTCCTTCGGCTTGGGATGATCTGTTGAAGGCATTCCAGCCCTCTACTGTGCCCAACGCTCCCGCGGTTTTCTCCATCGCGGTGTACATGATTATTGGCGGGCTGCTGACGCTTTACATCCGCTTCCTCTACCGACGCTGCAACTCGTCGTTTTCCGGATCGGACTCAGTCGCACGGATCTTCCCGTTGCTGACCATGGTGACTATCGGAGTGATCGCTGTTGTCAAATCGTCCCTGGCCCTCTCGCTGGGACTTGTCGGCACCCTGTCCATCGTCCGTTTTCGAGTCGCTATCAAAGAGCCCGAGGAACTGGTCTACTTGTTCCTGTGCATCGGGATTGGCTTGGCCCTGGGAGCCGAGCAACCCGTGCTTGCCGTGGCTCAGGTCATCGTGATCACGGCATTCGTCCTGGGGATTCACCTCACGACCCGGACCAGGCATCGGCAAAGCTTGCTGCTGACCATAACCGGCGACTCACAAAAACAGTTCAACGACACCGAAACGGGCGTGATCTCCGTCGTCAACGAACTCATCGATCGCTACACGCTCCAACGGCTCGATCTCGAACAGGAACGCGGCCAGATGCGAATCGCCATCAACAGTGGTGACACGAACACGTCGGACCTGGTTGCCAGTCTGCGCGAACGACTGCCCGAGTGCGAATTCTCCTACGTCAACCTCGAATCAACGCTGTAGCCATGAGTCTCACGACAGCTCCTGCGAACGACTCCCTGGCGGCATTCTCCAACTCGGCCTTTCGCCTGGTCGAGGGTGATGGACCACGAGCTGATCTGGCCCGGAGACAGGAAGTCAAGTTCGTGGCTCCGCACGCCGACGTGGTGACCCTGCGAAAACTGCTGGAGGGCAATGGCCGCCGGTTGGTTCACAACAACGACAATGTCTCGACCGTCCGCAGCATCTACTTCGACGATGTTCAACTCTCGGCCTGCCACGCCAACATCGGTGGACACGGGATTCGTCACAAGGCCCGGCTCCGGTGGTACGATTCGTTGGCTCCGCAGCAACAGGTGTTCCTGGAAATCAAGTGGCGCAACAACCGGATCACCGGCAAACACCGCTACGAACTCGAGGTGCAGCAACCGCTGATGGAACTGGGCTACCGGGAGATCATCGATGGGCTGATCAATGTCTCCCCGACAGAGCATCTCGCCGAACTGCTGGGAAGTTCCGATCCGATCGTGATCGTCGAGTACAAGCGTGAGCATTTCGCCGCCAGGTTTGCACCGCTGCGAGTCACCCTCGACTACGACCTCGTCTTTTACGACCAGACCGGCAAGCGCAATATCTCCACTGCTTTTCCACTCGCCATGGCCGACTCGGTGCTGATCGAGGGCAAAGGCCCCCCCGGTTGCGAGCAGGACGTCCGCGAATTTCTGTATCCATTGGCACCCCGCATCAGCCCGTTCTCCAAGTACTTCCACGGCTGTCAGCATCTGGGACTTGTCTATGAGTGAGCCGCTGGCGAAGATCTTTGAAGCTTCCTGTCAAAGAGATCTTCAATGGCCGCTCCGATAACCGATGGTCCGCCACAAGAAGTGAAGCCCACTCACAATCTTGGGACCAACCTGCTCTATTACCTCGTCCCGCTGGTTGTCGTCTCGGGACTGTGTATTGGCGGTTATTTTCTGGTGAATTCGGTTGGTGACACTCCGGTGTCCGAATCGCCGACGCCCGAGGTCACGGCGACAACACCACCGGTCGATCCGCCAGATCCGCCAACTCCCCAGGTCGAACTGTTTCCGACCGATCGGGTGATGGACGTGCAGATCACCGTCGACGACAAAGACTGGAACAAGATCCGCTTCCAGACGCGAAACATCTTCGAGGTGCTTCAGACAAAGCGGAAATACGAGCAGATCCCGTCTCCCTACGTCTACGTCCCGGCCAAGGTGACAATCGATGGGGTCGAATATCCCGAGGTCGGACTCCGCAAGAAGGGATTCATCGGATCGCAGAACTCCAGCCGTCCCTCACTGAAGGTCAAGCTGAACTACGTCAACAAGTCCGCCCAGGTTGGCGGCCTGACCAACCTGACTTTCAACAACAACAACCAGGACATCACCCTGATGAGCCAGGTGATGGGGTACGCCTTCTTCAATGCCAACGGCATACCCGCACCACGGTGCAGCTACGCCCGCATCAGCGTCAACGGCCAGCCAGTCGGTCTCTACACTCATGTCGAGACAGTTCGCAAAACCGTGCTGGAACGAGGTTTTGGAAACACAACCGGCACGCTGTACGAGGGCACGGTGGTCGACTTTTTCGCCGACTGGCAGAACAGCTTCGAATTGAAGATCGGCACGCCCGAATCGGACCAGAAAAGCCGCGAGAAGATGAAGCGGTTGATCGAGGTCCTGAAACGCCCCACCCCCGCTGCAACCGAAACTCCCGAGACCAAAAAACAGGGCGAGGAACTCCAGGCGGCGATCGGCGAACTGGTTGACCTCGATTCGTTCTACACCTACTGGGCCATCGAAAGCCTGCTGGGTTTTTGGGACGGTTACACCGCCAACGCCAACAACTTCTTTATCTACGACAACCCGACCACCAACAAGTTCCACTTCATGCCATGGGGTGGGGATTGCATGTTCGAGAAAAAAAGTAAGCTCCGCGTTGACCCGCGTGCTCCGCTCTCGGTCAAGACAAAGGGACTCATCGCCCACAAGCTCTACCAGATCCCCGCGGCCCGGGAACGGTACGCCAGCACGCTAAAACAGATCATGGAGACACACTGGAAAGAAGACGCCCTGCTGGCCGAGACTCAGCGAATCGAGTCACTGGTCAAAACTCTTATCCCACCAAAACAAGCTTCGAAGGTCCGGTTTGATGGCATTCGCCAGTTCATCCGTAATCGGCGAGGGGACATCGAACGCGAAACGGCCGATGGCATGCCGGTCTGGGCGGCCACGCCACAACCGCCCCCATTGCTCGCGATGCCCGGTGCCGGTGGAAGAAAACAGGACACCAACACCATCTTCTATGCCGCCAAGACCGGCAAGATCGACCAGATCAAGCAGTTCCTCGCAAAGAAGGTCGACATCAATGGCTTCGATGAAGGTGGAACCACCGCCCTGTCGCACGCCGTTCTCGCAGGAAAAACCGAGGCTGTCGGGTTCTTGATCGCGCAGGGTGCCGATGCAACTCTCTCCAACCGCGACGGCAACACCGTCCTTCATGGAGCCGCGTTCCTGGGTCGCCACCAGATCGCACGGATGCTTCTCGACGGCGGGGCCAAGCCGAACGCCAGGAACAACAAGGGAGAAACCCCGCTGGATTCGTGTTCACCTCCATGGAGTGACCAGATCCAGGGCTTCGTCCAGTTCATTGCCGGACTGTTGCAGATCAGCGTCGACATGGACCAGGTGCGGACCGGTCGCCCCCAGGTCGTCGCGATTCTTCGAGAGCATGATGGCGTGTCGGGCGCCGAGGTGGCGGACCGGAAAAAAATGAATCTCTGGCAGGCGGCCAGGGCCGGTAAACTCTCGACCCTGAAAAAACGGCTGGACAAAACCAAGGATATCAACGCGCTGGATGGCAAGGGGATCAGCCCCCTGTCCTGGGCCGTGATGGCTGGAAAATCCAAGGCCACCAGGATGTTGATCGACCGGGGTGCCAACGTGAACCAGAAGAACACCGACGGCAGCACTCCCCTGCATGCCGCCGCGTTTCTCGGACAACTCGAACTGGTCACGTTGTTGCTCGAGCACAAGGCCGACATCAATTCTCGAAATGGCCAGGACGAAACCCCGCTGGGAACAGTGGCTCCGGCTTGGAACAGCGGAGTCCGGCAGGTGACCCAAATCTACGCCCGCCTGTTGGAACTGAAAATCGATATCGAGGCCATCAAGATCGCCCGACCGAAAATCGCTGCCCTGCTCACAAAAAGCGGTGGCAAGCTGGGGTCAGAACTGACCAAGTGATGAATCCACGGCGGGGTGATGCCGGTGGCCACGCACCACATCAGCTTGTCACAGAACGCCACTCAAGCTAGAAACTCACCCCCAAGGTGGTAAAACAATGTTG
>Ga0114932_10006452_pt1 | contig 10009 bp, 13 predicted proteins | sample 2SBtaG_2_FD_87286 | JGI IMG/M metagenome (GOLD analysis project Ga0114932, IMG submission 87286) | Deep subsurface microbial communities from Kolumbo volcano to uncover new lineages of life (NeLLi) - 2SBTROV12_ACTIVE470 metaG | ecosystem: Environmental > Aquatic > Marine > Volcanic ... | reverse complement strand
CGTCTTGAGATGCTTCTGCATGCGCGGACAAATAGCATTTGCCTCGTCTTTCATCCGATACTTTTGCGTATCGGACAACAAACCATGATCATCCGCATATGTAATAACTCGCTGTATATACAGCATGTCCTCTGATGCAACTACCGTCATCTGTGTCATGATCGTCTCCTATAAAATGAACATTTCATGAAACTAATTGCCGGCGAGATTCGTCGGCAGTATCGTGTTATCAAATGTATTATTCCTTTTTTGAAATATCAAACCTTCTTTACCTGAAAGACTATGCATTCTAAAAACTTACGAAATTGAGCATATCTCTGGTTTTTAGAAAAAAATAGGGTGGCGCGGCTCGTAGCCTCCACCACCCCATTATAACTAGAAGTCGTCTTCCTCTTCGTCATCGTCGAATGCAGCTTCGTCTGAGTCGTCAAACTCATCGGCGCCTTCACTGACTGCCTCGACCAGACCTGCATGCGCCAGAGAATTTTCACTCTCATCCTCGTCATTTGGATCGATAATCCCGACAGGCGGTCGCACCCCGCGCTCCATTTCAGAAACGCGAATGATGTGAGATGCGTTATCGTCACCATGCGCGGCAATCGACTGAATCTCTCTCAGGAGCTTACGACCAGTGATGTGATCACTGAAGAAGTTGTTGATTACTTCATTGTCGAAGTTAGTTTCGATGAGCAAGGTGTACGCAATGCGTACCTTACGATCATCTGTACGAATAGAGTCACTTGTGACCAACTCGTGCAGAATGTCTTCGGTGAGATGATCGGCAATGCCCGAGAACTCACCTGCGTGCCCCCTCAGTACGTTGACCAAAATCTCAACATCACCATCTTCAGCGAGCTGAGCAACCAAACTCGGAACATCAGGAACGCCGAGCATGACATTCTCAAGTCGTCGACCACCCGTCTCCGCCGTGAAGTGATAGTTCTTTGCCGTCACATCGCCCGCGTAATCATCGAAGGCTCGACGCAGCACGAGTGCCTGCTGAGGGGTTTCGAATTCAGCGAGTTGATTTCCAGCATCATCGACATGAACATCTCGGCTAAAAATCGCGTCTTGGACACGTGCGAGAGCAGTTGACTGATCAGTCATGTATATCTCCTAAAACTGACGTGCTGCGATAATGCAGGCACGTGCAAGCAATGTTGTGTGTTCGCCATTACTCTTGTCGAGCGTGGCTACAAACCTGGCCAACGAACCGCCAAACGAGACATGCTCCTCCACCTCATCCCATTCAGCATCATCATATGACACCTCTTTGAGATCAGCAGGATTCGCAATGCGGAACAGTGCGTCCTCGTCACTCCTTCGTCCGCGAACGGAAGCGAAGTGACCTCCAAGCGTTCCACAGTCAGAAAACGCAGCCATTTGCTCAACAGTGCTTCCGCGAAAGAAACGCTTCACCTGTTTTGCTGCGTACTCATCCACTTTGGACTTGCTCGCACCCACGTCCCCCGGAATACGACGGTTGGATGTGAACTGCTCGCGACCAATACCCTCATCATTCTCCAATACACTCATTATCTCTCTCCCTTTTCTAAACTAGTTTTTTATACCGAATGTCTGACACCAAAACTGATCAACTGCAGCATCGACACCACGACCAAGAGCAACCCCGGCCCTGCTATCGTATACTCGCCTTTTTTGAGAATCCGAGAGGACTTTATATGCCTCTGTCACTTCTCGAAAACTGGCTGCCGCTGTCTCATCACCCGGATTGAAATCTGGATGGAACTTTGAAGATAGTTTTCGATACGCGCTTTTAATGTCCCTAACAGATGCCTTGCGCGAGACACCCAGAACTCCATAGTGATCTGATGCCACGGAAGACTCCTTGTAATGAACTGCGTAAAATTATACGCCACTAAAGGATAGTGTCATAATCTCTATGTTTTGTCAAGGCCAGTCCGTTCGTGCATGCCAACCAAAAAATCACTCAAATGAGTGATTTTTTAGGTTATACTATTCCGCTGGAATAATCTCCACCTCTTTTGATCGTTTTTTAAAGAGGAAATGCTGCTGCATCGCGTACACCAACGTGGTCAAAAACCAGTAAAACGCGAGGCCTGCAGGCAAACCCACTCCAATCACCACAGTGATAAGCGGCATGGTGTATTTCATTTGCTTGTTCATCACAGCAGCCATTGACTCATCCTTTGATCCATCTGATTTTACTTCTGGTTGCTTCGTTACCAACTGACTCGCCTGCCAATACTGAGCAGCACCAGCAGCAAGAACAATGACAATATTTCTTGTACCTAGATCAAGAAAGCCAAATGCGATTGGATTAATTGTTCCGGGATTTTGAATGAATGGATAGAGAACATCTAAGTTTTCTGATGCAATTCCATCACGCAACACCCAGTATAATCCAAGGAAAATCGGAAGTTGAATGAGAAGTGGCAGACATGACCCTAGTGGATTAATCTTCTCTTTTTTATAGAGCGCCATGATCGCTTGTGTTTGTTCCTGCTTGTCGTCTTTAAATTCTTTTTTAACAGCATCAATCTTTGGCTGTAACTCCTGCATATTTTTCTGCGCTACAATCGCAGATTTTGAGATGGGCCAAAGCAACGTACGAATAATAACGGTAAGTACGATAATCGCAACACCCAAATCTTGCCCCGGCACGACGTTGTATATTCCTACAAGTGCGTTGAACAACGGCTGATAGAATGCGATGTGGAAGAAATTTCCCATGTGTTTTATTTAGGATCGTGATTATTTAGCTTCGTCTTCTTTCTTTTCTTCTTCAGCTGCAGGCTCTGCCTCTGCCTCTGCCTCTGCCTCTGCCTTTGCCTCTGCCTCTGCCTCTGCCTCTGCCTTTGCCTTTGCCTTTGCCTTTGTCTTTGGTTCTGGTTCTGGTTCTGGTTCCTCTTCTACAGCCTCCACTACCTCAGGAGTTTCTGCTTCCGCAGTTTCCACCTCAGTTGCCTCAGCTTCCGGAACCTCTTTAACTTCAGCCTCTACTTCTTCTTTTTCACCGGCTGTTTCTTCTTCCTCAGGGGTGTCAGACTTTTCTTCTTCATCCGCAGTGGGCTTTTCAGCTTTTCGATCTGCACCACTTGCCCCGGATTCATCTACCACACTAATGTTCCATCCTGTTAATTTTGCCGCCAACCGTACGTTCTGCCCCCCTCTACCGATTGCCAACGAAAACTGATCTGCAGACACAACAACTTTTGCACTTTTATCTTCTTCATTAAACTCTACATCCGCAACCTGTGCAGGAGCGAGCGCCTGGATGATGTATTCTTTTGGATCATCTGACCATTGAATCAGATCGACTTTTTCTCCACCCAATTCGCTAATAACAGTTTGAATTCTAGTCCCACGCTGTCCGATACATGAACCGATCGGATCGATTGATTCATCCTCGCAATACACCGCAACCTTTGATCGGTTTCCTGCTTCACGCGCAATGCCTTTAATTTCAACAACACCAGATGAGATTTCAGGAATTTCATTTGTGAAAACTTCTCGAACCAACTCAGCATGCGCACGAGAAAGCACGATCTCTGGACCCTTTGTCGTCATGTTTACTGACGATACATAAAACTTCATACGAGATCCTGCACGGTATGTTTCACCCTGAACCTGCTCGTTTGTTGGAAGTACAGCAGTTGCTTTTCCAATATCAATGAGGATGTGTCGTGATTCACGTCGACCGATTGAACCCATCATGACTGTTCCTTCATTTCCCACAAACTCTTCGTAGATAGCATTTCGCTCAGCTTCACGTAGTTTCTGTGTGATAACTTGCTTTGCAGTTTGCGCAGCCATGCGACCAAAATCCTCATGGATCTCAAGTTCGCGTCGAATAACATCTCCAATTTTTGCACCTTTCTTTTCTTTCTTAGCCTCCGTAATCATTAATTCATTTTTTGGATTGAATCGTTTGATCTCCTCACCATTCTCATCGAATTGTGGTTCGGGTGGATTTTCTGGATCCTCTTCTGGAATCTCCTGATCTTCTACTACTTCTTTTTCATCGTATACTTTCATTGCGCCCGTTTCTGGATCGTATTCGATAACGATATTTTGGTCTTTTTCACCGAAGTCTTTTCGGTATGCAGCAGCCAATGCTGACTCAAGTGTAGATAGGACGATTTCGTAGTCCAATCCTTTTTCCTCGGCGATATTTCTGAGCGCCTGAGCAATCGGAGATGATGACATAATATATAGATTAAGTTTGGTAATTTTCCTTTGTTTATAAAAATAGCTAGCCTATAGAGGCTAGTGATTCGAGTATATACGGATATTTCTTATATGTCAACCGTTGACATGTGTGCATAAGATCTATAAAGTTCTATACACGTTCATTCATAAAGTTGGATTATTAACTACAAGGGGGAGGTCGTGAAGCACCCACATAGATACACCATCAAAGGACACGCCGTTGATCGCTATTTAGAGCGCGTCCTCGGCCGTCCAGGTGATACCTGCAGATCAATTACCAAGGAGGAAGATCGTCGGATAAAACAAATGATTCGTAGTGATGTAAAACGTGCTGACCTGTTGGTCGGTGAGGAACTAAGCTTTTTAGGAAATCACAAAGGAGACACCGATACATATCTGTTTGGGAACCACGTGTATTTCTTCAGACGAGGAAAACGCGTACTTGTTAGCATGATGGTCGCTGGATCCCCCCTACTTCAAAGTATGGAGGATAAAACAGGCATCATCCACCCACTTCAAAAGCCGGAGGTTTCTAAGCCAGCTCGAAGTCAAACAGACAACAGACACATCGAGCACGACGCTGATATTGAAATCGAACCTGAAATCTACTCCTTCTTGCAGACGGGTTATGGATGGTATCACAGACATGCACATCGTGAATGTGAGCGCCTATTCTCCTGGAAGGCAGCACTCGTAAAGCGAGCCACACTGCGAGCAGTCGTAACCGAAACGAACTTTCCGCTAGATATCCGATACTTTTTTCATGCAGGTGCTGATCTCATCATCGGCTGTGAGAGAAAGGAACGAAAACGGCGAAGGTTCGGTCAAAAGCGTTTCGTAGAGACCGTGAAGTTTGCGTGCTCACTTGAACCGGACGAGACATTCTCACTATACCTGCGAAAGCCACGGTCGTTATGGGGTAGCATCAGCACAAGCCTAGAGGTAAGAGCCACAGCTATCAGTCAGGTCGCAGAGGTTCTCGCATGCAAGCCATTTGATGCACTTGCGTTCATCGTGTCTGAGTACACCGACGAAGATACTGTCTTTGCGAACAGAAAACACGAACCATACCCTCACATAGACCTTCCAGATACCGGAGTTGTATGCTACGAGTCTCCCCAGTCCTTTATCTTCTTTTATGAAGCTACTATTGTCGATGTCGTACTGAATTCTGAGGATAGCCAGTTTGACGAAGTAAAGGAAGAATCTGTATCTTCGCCAGATGTGCTTGTGCATCTACCCGCTTCAGACTACACCTCAGACATCATCTATACACAAGACACACCGTCGTCTCGAGCAAACAATCATGTGATCATGCCTCCAGAGTACTCAAACGGCAATGTTGTACCAATTGGTATTACGAATGCAGACCCGACCATGAGTGAGGTCCTCGCATCACTACTCACTGTCGGAAGGAAGGCACGACATAAGTTCATTACTCATCACAAGATAACCAAGAACAAGACAACTTCAGTACGACAAATCATCACTCAGGCGATTGGTCGTATGGATACAAGTGCACTTCGCTTCCTGCAGACGATTTCGCAGGAGAAGCTCTTGGCTTTCGTGAGAGCGTACAATATCGATGGTCACCCCGGACCATACGGCAACTTCTATGTACTGCCGGAATTCGTTCTCCATGTACACAGCAAGCGAATCGACGATGTATTCTTTATTCAAAGTTCTGTACTTGCATCTCATAGCATAACTGCGACATAGTTCGCAGTTTTTTTGTCGATATGTGTGTAGGATTAGGACCTGTAAAATTAGTGTAATACTTCGATTTTCTGGTCAATACTCTCCTCCAAGCATTGACAAAACTGCTTTTTTGTGCTAATATTAGTCATTAATTCTCTCTCGAGAATTAATAGTTTACTTCCGCTTTTTCACAATATAGACAGGAGGAAACATGGAAAGACTACATCTTTTGGATGCGATGGATCGGTTGGATCGGACAACTCCGATTCAGATTCGAATTTGCTTCACTCCCAGCCTCGATGGCCCACGTGCATTCAAGAAGTTGCACGAGGATAGAATCATCTTAATCGAGTCTGCCGACTGGATTCGGATGATGTCTGCACTCGATCATCCGCAGGGCGAGTGGGAACGAACGAAGTACGGTAGATCAATTCGCCTACAACTTCTTCGACCCTGTGCAGAGCTGATCAATCCTCACTTAGAGCATATTGAGTGGCTGCAGCGTCACGAAGGGGCACTGGCTTACTACCTACCCCAGACGGACCCCAACACGCCCCATGACGGACCCAAGCGTTTTTCATTCGCCCAAAGCATTCTCACTGGCTCCCTTTTCAAGTTTTTGAAGGAGTGGGGGCTGCAACTCGATATCCGATTCGGATATACACGACACCATGTTCTAGCTGCTGGCCATACGGACTGCCACCTGTTTCTGAAAGAAGGAGGCAGGAAAATTGTCCATTTCGCGATCTGTGCACTATCGGACCACATGTTCGATACGAGCGACATGAAGTCACAGGGCGTGTTCTCGCAACCGTCCGACGCGACCGCTCTCATCCGAGCAGCGGCCGATCGATACATCACTGCCAACACATAGGCAAGGGAGACAGCAATGGAAACATATGATGTTCTGTATCGAGGACATAAGCGGTTTCGAGGCCCATTGAAGAAGTACGGAATTCGCCTGACCAATACTGAACGAAAGACCACCATCCCCGCATCGCGCAAGCCCTACCAGGAACATCGCGTCTGCAACCCAGTATTCCCTGACGGCACCACAACTGCCCGCGTAAACTCGGAACGGGAAGACATTTCGTTCACACTGTTTCGACTTCCCTGCGGAATGGTGTTCGGCCTAGCCGATATTGCACCAGGTCGGCCTGTACGAAGCCTTCGACCGATGGACACCTTCGATCTGAAGCGCCTATTCTACGGAAGCATTCCCGAGGGGTTCGAAGGAAAGAAGCAGGTCTGAACCAGCCTACGGGCAAAGCGACCTCTATCACTGCGACATGCAGTTGGTAGGGGTTCTTTTCTTACTACAATCCGCAATAGCGGACATATAATCCCACCCCTTACTGGATTCGCCCTTAGCAATATTCAGGAATAGAGAGATAGTTATTTTCTAGCTACTAATTTTCGCTGCTTGAGCATTTCAGCGAGTTTGAAAATTAGTCTGGAAAATAGCTGTCGAACCCTGAATACTTCTCGAGCGAGGTTTTTTGTTACTTTTTTTAAAAAAAGTCAGGCAAAAGATTTAACCCCAAATGGATCATGGATCAAGCCCGGGATGACATACCAACCGGCGGAGCTGAATCCCGCGCGATATCCTTCGACTAAAACGCTCAGGATGACAGCCATAGATGCACCCACCAAGACAGCCATCACCCTGTAATATTCTCAAAATGCTTAATGTGAGCCTGTTTGGTTTTTAATTCACAGTATATAGAAATCACATCGAGCCGAATCATACGATCACCAATTGCGTGCTGCGAGCAATACAATTTGCATGCCCGCATCATCTTCTTCAGCTTGGCTGGCGTTACTTGTTCATACGGCTCTCCAAAATCGATGCTAGTTTTTGCTTTTACTTCTACGAATATCAGAAAGTCTTTATTTTGAGCAATGATGTCAATCTCTCCTACACGCGTCCAGAAATTCTGCATTACAACCTCATATCCTTTTTGGATCAAAAAATGAGCAGCTAACTGCTCACCTTTTTTACCGAGATTCATGACGCCTGTCCGTTGTGTGGCAGGTATTTATCTCTATCGTTCGTATTCGTATGATTCGAGTATTTTTCTGGAAGAATTTTGTATGCTTGTCTGCCTCGTAATGCAACCCAGTAAATCATCGCAATGAAGATAAAGAGGAACGAAATTCTTCGAGAGAAGTAAGGAACACGTTCGTAGTGCATCCATAGAAACAATAACTCTAGGAATCCGAATGTGATCAGCGGCTGTACGAATACACGCAATTGTCCTTTCTGTAGGCTTGTGTAACGACTATTGTTTGAAAGCATCCGAATAATGATTCCAAGCAAAATCGCAGCAACAAAAACAATCGCCATGTTGAGCATGGTCGATCCTTGCATGGGCGTTGCTTTGTATGCCCAGAAATACCACGTGAAAATTTGTTCAAAATCCATGTTTCTTATGAGTTATCCTCTTTTCTTAATAGTAGCCCCCAATAATACGGTTTAACGCAGATCGTGTCCCTTTGTTTAAAAATGTGTCCACGTTCTAGTAAAAATATTCTATACATTCTTCCGTAACAGGAGTCCCCAATAATAAGGCTTTACGTAGAATGTGTCAACATGGACAAGCTGTGCATCTTTTATTTCCGATTCTATGTTATGTGGATCAAAGCAATAGCTCTCTAATGCAGGATATGGGCACCCTAATTTTGTCCCCCAATCGATAATAAGCACTTCTCCCCCTGGCTTGAGAATTCGCGATGCCTCCTTAACGGCAATCCCCTTTTCTTCCATCTGATGCATCGTATTCACAAAGATGACGCGATCCACACTTTCCGAATCAAGTGTGGTGCCATTGATTTTCTCGGCATTCGCATGAATGAAATCCATGTTATGAAGCATGTGACCATTCGCACGACTTTCCAAAATCTCTAACATGTTCTTCTGTACATCGATCGCATAGACATGTCCTTCCTCACCCACTCTCATCGCGATCGGCAATACCGTATGTCCACCACCACCCGCTCCGATTTCTGCTATATCCATTCCATGCTCAATACTCGCACGGTTTATGATCGTACGAGCCTCGAGCTTTTCTTGATGTTGAATGGTGATTGCTGAGCGAACCATACTTCATTCGTATTAGAATAACGGAGCTAGAAATCGTATTAATAATCCTTGTACGAGATTTGTTGCAATGAGAATTCCGACAAGCGCCACTACGATTCCGAGCAATTTGAAGAATGCTGCTGAACCACCGCGCAGGTTTGCCTCTGCCCATGCAACTTGTCCAAATATGCCAGCCATCGACTGTGCTTTAATGGTCATGAGTACTCCGAATGCTAAGATGATAAGTCCCCAGATGATATTCATAATTCTAGTTGGTAGTGAGTAGTTGGTAGTGAGTAGTCCTCTACAAACTACTCACTACCAACTACAAACTCCCTAATGTAATTGACTCTGTGGAACTCCTGCCCACATGGCCACTATTTTCTTAATTTCGTCTGCGGTTACTTTTGGTCGACCATCTTTACGTCTCAATCCTTTTTCGATTTCTTCAATTTTGGTGACAATATCGACTTCTTTTTTTCGTATTACTTCTAGCTGCGGTCGTGTATTTCGTCCTTGTTCTTTCTTTTTAAGTTCGGATAATTGTGCTTTTAGCTTCATTAATTCCGGCGGACAACTATCGAAATCACATCGTGCTTCGTATGATGCATGATGCAGGAGCGCGACAGCAGATTCTGGCGCAGAGTTTTCTCGAACTTTCACCGTAGCAGATGCTTCGTCGATGAGATCGATAGCTTTATCCGGAAGACGTCTGTTTTTGATGTACTCGTGTGAAAACCTCACCGCAGCTTTTACAGCATCATCTTCAATTTCCACATCGTGATAATCTTCATAGTTCACTTTCACGCCAAGCAAAATGGTGATTGCATCATCAACAGAAGGCTCATCTACAGCCACTAATTGAAACCGTCGCTCGAGTGTTTCGTCTGGCTTAATGAATTCTTCGTATTCTTTTGTAGTTGTCGCACCAACTAATTGCAAATCTCCACGTGCCAGTGCAGGCTTGAGCACATCAGTAAAGTTTACCGCACCTTCTGTACCTTTTGTTTGGACGAGCATATGTAACTCGTCGAT
>Ga0114932_10006448_pt1 | contig 10013 bp, 5 predicted proteins | sample 2SBtaG_2_FD_87286 | JGI IMG/M metagenome (GOLD analysis project Ga0114932, IMG submission 87286) | Deep subsurface microbial communities from Kolumbo volcano to uncover new lineages of life (NeLLi) - 2SBTROV12_ACTIVE470 metaG | ecosystem: Environmental > Aquatic > Marine > Volcanic ... | reverse complement strand
GTGCCTGTCGCTCGAGGTGGACAGCATGTCGGCAACCCACGAGCCCGGCCTCATCCTGACGGGCATCCACAGTCCAGTGGCCGATCCCGTCCCCGAAAACAGCACGAACTACTGCGACAACCCTGTCTGCTCCGCCGAGGAGGCCTGCCTCTAGGTCATTTGCGGTAAAGTCCGCGACCGCACCTGTTGAGGAGTCGCGATGGACAGCCAAGAGATGATTGACCTGTGCAAGAAGCACACCCTGTACACCTGGGCTGCGACTGGAAAAGTCGACCCATGGCCGGTCTCTCATGCCGAGGGCATCTACTTCTGGGACCCCGACGGCAAGCGCTACATCGACTTCAACAGCCAGCTGATGAGCGTCAACATCGGCCACAGCCACCCCAAGGTCATCGCGGCCATGAAGGAGCAGCTGGACAGAGGGCTGCTGTACTGCTTTCCAGCCACGGCCACCGAGCCGCGCGCCAAGCTCGGCAAGCGCCTGTCCGAGCTGGTTCCCGGCAACATCAACACCTTCTTTTTCTGCCTGTCGGGTGCCGAGGCGAACGAGAACGCCATCAAGGCGGTTCGGCAGTACACCGGTCGTCGCAAGATCTTGGCGCGCTACCGCAGCTACCATGGCGCCACCAACGCGGCGATGCAGCTGACCGGTGACCCCAGGCGCCTGCACAACGAGCCCGGCATGCCCGGCGTGGTACACGTCATGGACCCGCATCCGTACTGGTACAGCTTCGGCAAGACCGAAGAAGAGGTGGTCAAAAACAACCTGACCTACCTCGAAGAGATCATTCAGTACGAGGGCCCCGATCAGATCGCAGCGATGTGGATCGAGACGGTGACCGGCACCAACGGCATTCTTCCGCCGCCTCCGGGCTACCTCAAGGGACTGCGGGCCCTGCTGAACAAGTACGGCATCTTGATGGTCTGCGACGAGGTCATGGCGGGCTGGGGGCGCACGGGCAAGCTGTTCGCCTTCGAGCATGGCGACATCGTTCCCGACATCGTGTGCATGGCCAAGGGCCTGACCAGCTCGTACATCCCGCTGGGTGCCATGGGCTTGAGCGATCCCATTGCCAAGTACTTCCAGGACAACGTCTTCTGGGGTGGGCTCACCTACAACAGCCACGCGTTGGCCTGTGCGACGGCTCTCGCTGCTGTTGACGTGATGATGGAGGAGAAGCTGGTCGAGAATGCCGCAGCAATGGGCGAGGTCATGCGCGGTGAGATGGCCCGCATTCAGGCCAAGCACCCGTCCGTGGGCGCCTTCCGGCAGATCGGCCTGTTCGGCATGCTGGACATCCACAAGAACAGCAAGGGTGACCTGATCGCGGGCTACAACAAGACCCATCCGGCCATGGTCGCGACGGGCAAGTTCTACCGGGAGCAGGGCCTGTTTACCTTCCTTCGCTGGAACCACATCATGTGCAATCCGCCGCTGTGCATCACCGAAGAGCAGCTGCTCGAGGCGATGGACATCATCGACCGCGGACTCGACATCACCGACCAGGTCTTTGAAGGCTAACTAGGCTCCTCCGACGGCTGCGTCCGCTCCTGCCACAGGTGGCATGGGTGGAGGCTTGGGGGTGCGACCCGCGGCGGCATCGGCCAGCTCGAGCTCGATGCCCTGCAGTTCCTTGAGCCCGTCCTTGTCCATCAGCGACACGCCGATGCCGATGAAGAAGCTGGCGGCGAAGGCTGGAGGCAGCTCGGCAAGCTCGACGAACAGAGCAGCGACACCGGCCAGTGCGCTGGGGTCGCCCACTTCTGGGGTGCCCGATGCGACGAGCATCGGCGGGATGAACTTGAACAGCGGCACGGCCAGGAAGCCCGAGATCATCGAGGCCAAGGCCCCTTTCTTGGTGAACCCGGCCCAGTAGAGGCTCAGGATCATCGTCGGACAGAAGGTCGCGGCGATGCCGCTCCAGCCGAAGATGACGAACCAGAAGATGGTGCGGGTCTCGGACATCACGGCCACGGACATGCTGATGGTCAGGGCGATGATGGCCAGGCCAAAGGTCGCTTGCCGGGACAGGTTCACCAGCTCGTGGTCGCCCATGTTGGGGTTGCGGACCTTTTGGTACCAGTCGCGGACCGCTGCGGATGCCGCAACGACGAGCAGGGAGTCGACGGTGCTCATGATGGCCGACAGCACGATGGCGATGTACAGGCCGATGATCATCGGCGGGAAGATGTCGGCCACCAGCATGGGCAGAATGGCCTCGCCTCCAGAACCCATCAGCGGCTCCGCGATCTGCTGCCCCGCAGGGTCGAAGGTACCCTTGAACAGCACGTCTGGGGACTGCTCGGGGGTCGACAGCGCTGCGCGACCGACCATGCCGGAGAGCACAGCACCGCTGTCGGCGAGCAGGGTCCAGACGAAGGCGACCAGGGTGCCCTTTGGAATCTCTTTGGCGTCTTTCAGCGCCAAGAAGCGCACGAAGACTTGTGGACTGCCCAGGAAGCCGAGTCCGATGAGCGCGAGTCCGAGGGTGCCCATGACCTTGGAGAGCGACCAGCCTCCCTTGCCAGCGATGGTCATCAGCTCGGGGTCGATGGCGGTCAGGCGCTCGGCCATGACACCGAAGCCGCCGATGCTCATGGCGCCCGCGATGGGCAGAATCACCAGCCCAAAGAACATCAGTGTGCCTTGGAAGATGTCGGACCAGACCACCGCGACGAAGCCGCCGCTTGTCGAGTAGGCCATGACGACAGCAAAGCCGATGAGGGCGCCGGTGACGTAGTCGAAGTTGTCGCGGAACCACACGTTGCCAATCTCGGCAACGCTGCTCTGGATGCCCAGCACCTCGGACGGGCGCAGGAAGGTCTCAAACGCAGTGCCTGTCGCGTCGATCTGCGCCGACACATAGATGGTCACGAAGATGGTCAGGCAGATCGCTGAGACCACGCGCAGCTGCTGGGTGGTGTCTCGGAACCGGCTCTCGAGGTAGTCGGGAATGGTGATGGAGTCATAGCCGTCGGTCAGGTGCTTGAAGCGGCCGGCCATGAACAGCCACGCGCCGCACACCCCCAGCACTTCGCCCACGACAACCCAGAAGGCATGCACGCCAAAGGCGGCACCCATGCCGGTCAGGCCCAGCAACAACCACGCGGACTCACCGGTTGCCCGGGAGCTGAACGCCACGGCCCAGAAGCCCAGGTTCTTGCCGCCGGCAAAGTAGTCCTTGAGGTCGCCCATGCGTCGGCTGGCGACGACGCCGATGGCCAACAGGACGAGCAGATACAGGCTGACGCCCACGAATTTCCAGAAGAGTACCGAATCCATGCCGCGCCCTGTAGCTGGGTATAGGCTGACGGGCACTTGAGTCCCGCCGTCTGACCACCATTCGGTCGTTGCGGTGGTTGGCTGCTCGCGCCCTCCGGTCCTAGCCCAGCCTCCAGACCGGGTGCTGCCGGCCACCTGCGGTGCCAACCACCAGGCGGTCACCCACTGCCAGTTCCTCGGGGATGCCTGCTGCGTACTCGAAGCTGCGAACCGGCATGCTGCTGTCGCTGTCGGCATCCCACAGCTTCACGATGCCGTCGGACCCGGCGCTGACAATGTGGCGGCTGTCCGGCAGCCAGTGCAGGTCCAGGACCTCGCCGTCGTGTCCGTCGAGGTCGTGTGCCTGGCCGGTCGTGGCGTCGACGATCATCAGCCCGTCGGCACCGCACGGGGCGGCGATGCGCTTGCAGTCAGGCGCCCATGCCGCCGCTTCGTTGCCGGTGTACGGACGCTTGCCGGTCCACAGCTCGGTGCCGTCGTGGTTGAACAGCCACAGCCACTCGCTCTTGATGAACAGCAGGTGGCCATTCGGAGCTCCGACGGTGCTGGCGAACGAGGTCGTTTCCTTCCACAGCAGATTCCCAGTCCGAGCCTCATGCACGTCGGTGCGGCCGTACCAGGACACGGCGACCCGATCGGCGAAGGTGCTGAAGTCGGTGATCTTCTCGCCCACTGCGGTCCACAGCAGCGTGCCTTCATTCACATCCCAGACAGCGATGTGCGTGTCATCTGCATAGCCGCGACGCAGGTGACGAAGCCCGACGATGGCCGAGTCTGCGGTCCAGCTGGCATCGTAGGTGTGGTACTCGTGCTTGCGATCCGTTTTGAGCACGTGCCGACGCGCTCCAGTCGCCGCCTCGCGCACATCGACGAGGCCTCGATGTGCGATCAGCGTGCACCCGTCAGGACTGATGGACAGGTCGGTGGCGTTCTCGGCTTCGGGGTCGGCAAATGCCTCGAGCCAGTCCGGACCCTCGATCATCGCTTGGTCGGTGCAGGTATAGACCCGCTGACCATAGGCGGCGACCGAGCAGATTCCGTCGGGCGCTGGGTTCCACTTCAGTCCGGAGACTGCCTCGCCGCCCTGCCCCGGCACGAAGTCCCGCAGCCCCACCAAGTCGTAGCGTCGCAGGGACCAGTCGTAGCGACCCGCGGCCTCCCAGGTCGCTGTCACAATCGCGTCGTCGTCCATGGACCAGCGAATGTGGTGGGGGCGGTTGGCCCGATTGGGCGGCAGCTTGGCCACCTGTTCTCCGGTCGCCGCATGCCAGATGCGCAGGGTCTGCTTGGTGCCAGCCGACGCGATGAACTGCCCGTCACTGCCATCACCACATCTTCGTCGACGACTACACCAGACACGCCAATGCCGTCTGCATCCCAGGTCAGTCCGCCGGCGCTGTGGAAGGGTTCTTTGTCGCTCGTGTGGCCCAGGGTGACGGTCCACGCAAGCTCAAACTCCACTAGCGAATCACCACTTGGATTCGACGCTGGGGTCGGCTTCGAGGGCGGTATCGAGCGCGTGCATGGCGGTCTGCTCGGTCGGGCCAATGCCGATGAGGTCGCCCTGGTCGCGGTACAGAATGGCCACGTACATGGGAATGCGGGTGTTCATCAGGCGGTACAGGTTGCCGCCGTTCAGCAGAGTGCGGATGGGCATCTCGGGCTGGCTGAACATGGCGCCGGTCGGACCGGGCAGCATGCCCAGGCTCTGTTCGAGGAACAGCACCGACTGGCCCGACACCTTGTTCGAGATGCCTTGGACGCCGGTCGGTCCCGACAGCGTGGTGTTGCCTCGGAAGCCGGCTGGAGCCTTGACCCGTGGGTTCTTGGTGCCTTTCTCCCAGCCGATGACTTCCATGGCGACGTTGTCGGCCTTGCTGCGGCTGTTGATGACGATGACGGCCTTTCGGTCGACTCGTTTGAGGGTGTAGGCGTCGGTGCGGGGATCGCTGGCCCCGCTGATGAGTGCCCACTCCATGCGCACGCGTCGGCTGATGGTGCTGCGGCTGACCGCGCCGTCGAGGGCCTTCTTGGCGTAGGGAGAGTTCCAGTAGGTGCCGGCGTTGGCGGCGAAGAGCAGGCCCTCGCCGTCTCGCTGCCGATGGGTGCGGGCCAGCAGCAGGCCGTCACGGGCGGCCTCGTCATAGCGGCCGGCCTCGAGCAGGTACTCGGCGCGGGCAAAGAGCAGGTCCTTGTCCTTGATGACCGCACCGTCGTGGTGTGCCAGCAGCGCGAGTGCGGCGTCGAAGCCCGCTTGGTCGAACAGCACGCTCAGCTCGGGAATCGCGAACTCTTCGCCCTGCTGGCCGCGCTTGGCGCCCACGTTGGACAGCTCGAGATCACCGGCGAACAGGGCGGTCAGCTTGAGCCGAATGCCCGACATGCGGTGGGTGGGGTGCTGGTTGCTGGCGTGCTGTGCAGCCTGCAGTGCGGTCTCGAGATCGCCGCCGGCCAGCGCGTAGTCGTGCACTTCGATCCAGCGCTGGGGCTCGTCAAAGGCCAAGCGGGCGCCCTTGGCTCCGTACTCGATGGCCAGGTCGACGCGTCCGATTCGGTTCATGGCCCGAGCGGCGTGACGCCAGATCTCGGAGTTCATGGGTTCTTCGGCACAGGCCTCGGCGACATTGCGGACGACATCGGCGACAACCGCGCCTTCCATGCTGTCGAGCTCGGCCGACAGGACGTTGACCATCGTGCTGGTCATGCCTTCTTCTTCGGCGCTCTCGAGGGTCTCGCGGGCCTCCATCAGCTTGTTCTTGAGGATGAGGGACTCGGCGGTCAGCGCGAACAGCTGCGCGTCTTGTACGCCGGCGGCCTCTGACGCCTTGCGGGCAGCCTTGACGAGCTTTCGCGGCTTGATCCAAGCGTTGTAGCCGACCTTGTCGACGGCGGGGTCTGGACGGTCACCCTGCAGACGCAGAATGGCCAGGAAGGCCTGGCGCTTGATGTTCGGGTCTTCGCTGCGGGTGAGTCCCGTGGCGAACTGCCAGGCCTCGCGCGACAGCTTCTTGCGCTCCATGGCGTTGAGCACCAGCAGCCGGTCTTGTTCGGTGCTCAGCGTCTTGAACAGGGCATTCCAGGGGCGTGCGTCGCCTTCGAGGGTGTACTTCTCGAGGAAGCCCGAGACCTCTTCGACGGTGGCTGCTTTGGCCGCTTTGGCCAGCATCTTGTCGCCCTTCTTGGCGTTGTTGGCCTGGTACCACAGGCTGCCCCACAGCACCGCGCGCTCGTTGCCAGTCGCGACCGTCTTGGTGGACTTGATGGTCTTGCCCGAGATCGACGGCATGAGCATGAGCGTCGGCCCAATGCCCGCCTGTTCGTCGAGGATGGCGTTGGCGCCGCTGTCAGCTCCGGACACCAAGCGGTCGATGACCGTCAGCAGCTGGACCTCTTCGGGGTCACCGGTGAGCTGGCGGAAGATCAGCACGCTGGCGTCGAGCTTGTGATCGGCGGGGTTGCTGGCAAAGAAGGTGGCGTTCTTTGGAGGCTGCACCGTCAGGGACTCAACGACGCGAATCTCGGCCGGGAAGGCCTTGGCGAAGCCCGGGGCCAAAATCGAGGGCTGAGGTCCGGCCAAGCCAGCGCCGAACGGCTGGAACTCGGTCTTCATCTTGCCGGTGAGTTCGATCTCGACGATGGGCCCGAGCTCATCGAGGCCCTTGGTGGTGATGGCCACTTCGCCGATGCGGCCGGCGCCGGCGATCTCGCTGACCTTTGCCGCTCGGGCACCCTCATCGAGGGGGGCGAACATCTGGCGCAGCATCTCGCGGGTTGTGCCCGTCGCCGACACCTTGAGGGCGACTTCATTCTCGGTGGCGCCAAGCACGACGGTGCCACTGATGCTGATCTCGCCCTCGTCTAGCAGGGACATGGGGACCCGCACGGGGGCGTCGCCGATGCGCCATGCTGGCCGTCCGGCCATCGACACCGATGGGTCGGGAATCGGGGCGTATTGGGAGGTTGGATCGATCCAGACCGTGCGGCCCTTGGTCACAACCGCGACCGCTGGCTGTGTGTAGCGGCTGGGGGTCGGCAGGTTGAGGGGAACCCCATCGTTTGCCGGATTGGTGTCGAACAGAGCGATGTGGGCGTCGAAGGCGGCGGCCTTGAGCGCCGAGACCAGAACCAGGGCGCGTTCAGTGGGATTGACGCCGGCCCCGGGGTCTTTGATGATGTCCCGGGCCTTGCGCAGTCCCTTGTCGTTCCAGGCCATGGGCTGGGCGTCGGGAGCCAACGGCAAGGCCTTGTACACGGCGGTGGTGATCTCGCCGATGGTGTGGCCCTGCAGGATGCCCAGATCGCCGAGCTCTGAGCCCTTGTTGATCTTGTACTTGACCGCGGCCAGGGGGACCTTGCTGGCGTCCGTCCAGTCCTTGTAGGCACTGAAGGCGGCCCGCAGGGTGCCGTCGGTCTTGGTGAAGGTGTGCTTGACCCCGTAGCCGCCACGAGAGGCGTATTCGCTGATGCGGGCCTGGCCCTGCCACACGCCCAGCGGCATGTAGGTGGGGGCAAAGGTGTTGATGACGGTTCGAGTCGTCGGCACGCCATCGGCGGCGTGGATGATGGCGTCGAATGGGTAGCCGCGCAGCCTCTCTTTCTTGACGAACTCGAGCTCGGTGCCCGCTCCGACGGTGCAGGTCAGCTTGCCGTTCTCGATCTTGCCGCCCTCGGTCTCGGCTCCGTCGAGGCCCCAGGGGGCGTCGATGCCCATGGTGCACGCGCTGGGGTCGTCGATCTTGACCTTCCAGGTGATGTTCCGGTTCAGCCGCTTGCTGCTGTCGATCTTGGCCTCGACGAGGTGTTCGGTGACCGTAGCCGGAGGGGTCTGGGCACTAGCAAAGCTAGCGCTGAGGACGAGGTACGCGAGAAAGCCCATGGACCGGGTTTTACCACACCTCGACGTCGATACAGTCCAGGTTGTCGTCCTCGTCGGACTCGGTGATGTCTGCCATGCTGTCGACGAGCACACAGCTGTACCAATCTCCCAAGACCGCCGGTCCGCTATTCGTGGTCGGGTCCCAGCTGAACGTCTCGCCGGGGTCCAGATTCATCACTTTCTTGAAGTCATCTCCCAGTGTGCTCGGTGAGGCTTCGGGGAAGTCGCTGACATTGAAGAACAGGTCGATCCAGAACTCGCCTGTGGCGCTGTCGCCATCGTTGGTGACCACCACTTCGTACAGCGTGCCCGTGGGGTCCCCCGCAGCGACAAAGGTTGTGACCAGCAAGTTGGGCGGCGCAGCCGCAACCACCGTGACCGATTCCGGGCCCGCGGCGTTGTTGTTCTCGTTGCTCTCGTCGACCTCTTCGAGCATGTCGACGACCAGCCAGCTGTTGTAGGTGCCGGGGCTGGGGCTGAAGACATCGAGCACGACGTCTTCGGTATCGCCGGCGCCCAGGCTTGGAATCCAGGTATAGGCGTCGTCGGCGTTGACATCGGTGGGGGCGCCCGACGAGTCCAGGAACAGCTGCACCCAGAACGCGCTGCTGTAGCCTGAGCCGCCATTTTTGATGGTGGCGGTGTACTCGATGTCGCCGCCGGGCAGCAGGGTGTGCGTGAAGTTTTGGATCTGCAGGTCTGGGGAGGGAAGCTCGAAGGTCTCTTCCTCGACAGTGATCTCGACGTCGGTGCTCATGCCGTCGCACTCGGCGTCGATGGTGGCTTCGCCGACGCCGGAGCCGGTCACTTTGCCCGCTGCGGTGACCCGAGCCACCCCGTCATCGCTCGTGCCGAAGCTGCACTGCCCGGTCACATTGCCCTCGGTGCCGTCGCTGTAGCTTCCGGTGGCCACCAGCTGCACGGTATCGCCCTTGATCACAGTTCGGTCGCCGCCCAGGTCGACGGACTGCAGTACCGCACCCTCGCCGACCACGGTCAAGGTGACGGTCGCGTCGAAGCCGCTGTGAGTGACCGAGATGTCGGTGGTGCCCGGATCTCCGGCGATGGCCACGCCGGACGAGTCCACCGTGGCGACGCGCTCATCGCTGCTTGCCCAGCCCAGATCGGTGCTGACCGTCTCGCTGAAGCCGTCTTCGTAGATGGCCTCGGCCCGGAACTGCAGGTGCGAGTTCTGGTCCAGGGTCGGGTTGTACGGAGTCAGCCCGACGCCAGTGACCTCGCCATGGTCCACATCGACATCGGTGTCCGAATCGGTGTCGGTGTCGGTGTCGGTGTCGGTGTCGGTCTCGGTGGGTTCCATGCCGCCATTGCCGCCACAGGCCGCAAAGGTGGTGATGACGAGAGCGAGGGAGAGGATGCGCATGAGACCTCCGGCGGTGGGAGCCGCCGCTGCGGGCTTGGGAAGGTGCAGGGTAGCTGAACATTCTTGTTTCGGGTCGCACAAAGCGGCATTAGGGTGCGCGCTTCCTCAGGAGTCCTCGATGAACCGCGCATTTTTCTCTTTGATCCTTCTTGGCGGCTGCTCCGGCGGCAATTCTCTGCAGTGCGACAGCGGCGTCGAGGTCGGACCCGATGACACGGCGTGTCCGGTCGAGTGCTTCAACACCATCTCGACTCAGTCCCCTAGCGTCGACCAATCGGGCGTCTATTACCGCAGCAACCTGAGGGTAAAGCTGGTCGAGGCCGACACCAACGCGACCATCACCTTGACCTCATCGTCGGGCGATGTGGCCGGCACCATTGCCCACGACGCGACCACCATCTGGTTCGCGCCCGATGCGCCGTTGGCGCCGAGCACCACCTACACCGCCACCGTCGACTACTGCAGCGGCC
>Ga0114932_10006447_pt1 | contig 10014 bp, 12 predicted proteins | sample 2SBtaG_2_FD_87286 | JGI IMG/M metagenome (GOLD analysis project Ga0114932, IMG submission 87286) | Deep subsurface microbial communities from Kolumbo volcano to uncover new lineages of life (NeLLi) - 2SBTROV12_ACTIVE470 metaG | ecosystem: Environmental > Aquatic > Marine > Volcanic ... | reverse complement strand
AACGCCGGCCAGCAATATGACCCCCGACAGAACCTGAATGATCAGATATCGCATGGCCGCGGCGCGGGCCCGGTCCGTGCGCCGAGCCAGAATCAGGAACACCGACGTGACCGCCAGCAATTCCCAGAAAATAAACAGCGTGATCAGATCGCCGGCGTATACCGCGCCAAGCGCGCTGCCGGCGTAAAGCACGCCAGACACATGCTGAGTATTGTCTTCGACGTGCAGCGAATAGATGACGCCGATGAAGGCCGCCAGATGGAACAAATAACCGAACAGCGTGCTCAACCGGTCGGCCCGCAGCCAGACCAAGGTGTAGTCGAAAATTTCCGACTGGCCGACAATATCGCCCGGCATGTTGTAGAGATTGAGTGCGCCCACGAGGGGCAGCGCGATCAGGATGACCGAGCGCAACGTTCCACGGGTGCCCGCCACCAGGGCGGCACCAACAAAGAAGATCAGGAACGGTGCGACGCTAGTCATCGTAATAATCTTCCTTGCGCATTAGGAACTTCCGCATCTCGGTCGCCACCAACACCAGGATCACGCAGGCGACGAAACCATAGGCACAGTAAAAGCCGAACATGGCCTCCCACGGATGGTCGACATGCCGGTGAATGACGAAATCCAACAACAGACTGATACCGCAGACCGCAAACAAGGCGTAGATGGCGCGTTTGACGTTGCGCGGATCATCGAACAGGTGGCGCTTTTCGCCTGGGGCCCCTGGGCCGCCGGGGGCCGAGGTCTGGTTGCTGTCATTCATGGCGGTCATCCTATGAAGCGAAGATTTGTTGCATGAGGTGATAGACAGGGTCGGGGTAGAAGAACAATACGACGCAGCCAATTGCGGTTATCGATATGGCCAGCACACAGGGCCAAGGCGCTTCGCGGATTCCGTCTGCGTGATCATCGTGGCCGTGGTTGTCCGCATGATCATGGCCATGGTCATCGGGATCGGGATCACAAAAAAAACCTCGGAAAGGTATCGGCAACAGATAGGCGACGTTCAACAGCGATGAGATCATCAGCACCGCAACCATGATGATCTGATCGGCCTCGAGCGCGCCCAAGGCGATATACCACTTGCTCCACATGCCGCCGAAGGGCGGCATGCCGATGATCGACAGGCCGCCGATCATGAAACACAGCGTGGTGATCGGCATGGTTTTGCCGATGCCGCGCATCTGGCTGACTTCGGTCTTGTGGCTGGCCACCAGAATGGCGCCGGCGCAGAAGAACAAGGTAATCTTGCCGAACGCGTGCATGGCGATGTGCATGCCGCCGCCGATGGCGCTGATCGGCGTCACCAGCATGGCCGCCAGGACGATGTAGGAAAGCTGGCTGATGGTCGAATAAGCCAACCGTGCTTTCAAGTTGTCTTTCCGCATGGCGACCAGCGATGCGATGAGGATCGTAGCCGCCGCCATGTATTGCAGCCAAACGGAACTGCCCAGGTTGGCGAGATTGTCGATACCGAAAATATAAATCGTCACCTTGAGCACGGTAAATACGCCGGCTTTGACAACGGCCACGGCGTGCAACAGCGCACTGACCGGGGTCGGCGCGACCATCGCGGCGGGCAGCCAGCGATGGAACGGCATCAGCGCCGCCTTGCCGATGCCATACACGTACATGGCCAACAGAACCGCCGTAACGCCGGCTGATACCTTGCCTTGCAGAATTCCGCCATTGGTGAAATCCAGCGTTCCGGCGACCTGCCAGGTCCAGATCACGGCGACCAGTTGCAGCCCGATGGAGGTACCAATGAGAATGCCCAGATACACCCGCCCGGCGCGTTTTGCATCCTCGGTCCCGGCATGGGTGACCAACGGGAAAGTCGACAGGGTCAGCACTTCGTAAAACACAAACAGCGTCAGCATATTGCCCGCAAAGGCGATGCCCAGCGCACTGGAGATGGCAATCGCAAAACACGTGTAGAACCGGGTCTGATTGATCTCGTGGTGGCCGCGCATGTAACCGATGGCGTAGATCGAGGTGACGATCCACAGGAAACTGGCGATGCCGGCAAAAATCATGCCCAGCGGTTCGACCGTAAACGTGATACCGAGACCGGGCAGCATCTCGAAGACAGTCACCGATGGCCGGGCGCCGGCGGCCAGATCATCGAACAGTGACGCCACCAGATAGAAGGTAATAGCGGCGGTGATCAGTGTGACGCCTTCGCGCAGGTTCGCCTGCTTGCCGGTGATGACGATCAATACGGCGCCGATCAACGGCACCAAGATGGCGGCTAAAATCGTTGTTTCGGCGGTCATGAGCCGCCCCCTAACAGCGATTGAGCGGCGGCGATGGCGACATCAAGCGTTGTTGTCGCGTCAATGCCGAAATAGACCGCCGCGCCGATCAGAACCCATGCCGGCACCAGCATGGACAAGGGGGCTTCGGTGGCCGTCTCCGCGGCTTCACTGGCGGGTTTGAAATAGATCACCTCGACGACCCGCCATACGTAAATCACCGCCAGCAGCGAACTCAAAACGATCAGCACGGCGACCGGCCACCAGCCTTTCTCCAAAGCCGCCTGGATCAGATACCATTTCGAAACGAAGCCGACCGTCAGCGGCACGCCGATCAGGCTGAGACCACCGCCGACAAAGGCCGCCATGGTCAGCGGCATTTTCCGGCCGAGACCGGCCATGTCTTTCAACCGCACCGAGCCGATGCGGAACATCACCGCGCCCAGAACCATGAACAGGCCGCCCTTCATCAGGGCGTGGTTGAACAGATGGATGATGCCGGCGGCAACCCCGGTCACCGTGTCGAAGCTAAGCCCCAGGACCATGTAGCCGATTTGCGCCACCGAGGAATAGGCCAGCATGCGTTTGACGTTGACCTGATAGACGGCGACCAGGGAGCCGACGAACATGCCGATCAAGGCCGTCACCATCAGCATGTCGCGGATCGGCACGATGTTCAGAATATCGACGCTGCCGAAGATCGTGTAGGTCACCCGGATCAAGGCATAGACGGCGACCTTGGTGGCCGTTGAGGCCAGAAAGACCGTCACCGCGGACGGCGCGTAGGTGTAGGCATTGGGCAGCCACATATGCAGCGGGAACAGGGCCAGCTTCAATCCCAGCCCAACAGTCAGGAACGCCAGCGCCGCCTGCACCGTGCGGCTGCCTGCCAATTCCGGGATCAACTTCGACAGATCGTGAATGTTCAGGCTGCCCGTCGCGTTGTACATGAGCCCGACGCCGATGATGTAGAAGGTGGCGCCGATGGTGCCCATGATCAGGTAGCGGTAGGCCGCCGTCAGGGCGCGGCGGTCGGTGCCGAAACTGATCAGCACGTACGATGACAGGGACGAGATTTCCAGGAACACGAACAGATTGAAGGCGTCGCCGGTGATGGCGATGCCCATGAGGCCGGTCTCACAGAGCAGCATCATGGTGTAGAAAAGATAAACCCGGCTGACCGGAATTTCCGCGTTCACGCTGCGCCGGGCATAGGGCATGACGACGGCGCCGATCGACGAAACGATGACCAGAATAAAGGCATTCAGGGTGTCGATCCGGTATTCGATACCCCAAGGCGCCGCCCAGCCGCCCAGTTCATAGACGATGACGCCGCTTTCCAGAACCTGCATCAGCAGCAACACGGAAATGGGCAGGCACAGCCAGGCAATCAGCGTCGCCCAAATCCAAACCACCTGGGGGTGGCGGATGACCATGCACACAGGCGCCGCCATCAGCGGCAGAATAATCTGGATGATCGGCAGGTGTTGGGCGATCAAGATTGATCCTCCACGGTATCAATCTCGTCATCTTCAATGGTGCCGTAGGCGTCGCGGATACGAACCACCAACGCCAAGCCCAGGGCCGTCGTGGCGACACCGACGACAATGGCCGTCAGGATCAGCACGTGGGGCAGGGGATTGGAATAGAGCTTGATGCCTTCCGCCAGGATGGGCGCCGTGCCGCCGTCGACTTTGCCCATGGTGATGTAGAGCAGAAACACCGAGACCTGGAAGACGTTAAGCCCGATGATTTTCTTGATCAGGTTTCCGTGCGCAATGACGATGTAGAACCCCATCATCATCAGGACGATCACCAGCCAATAGTTGAGAAGGCCCGGAAACTCCATCCCCTCAGCCCTCTTCGGCTTTTTCGTGTTCTTCGGGCCGGCGGCCGGCGAAGGTGCAGAATATGGTGATCATCGCCGAAGCGACAGTGATCCCGACGCCCGCCTCGACCAGCAAGATGCCCAGATGCTGACCGTGCGTCGCCTCATGGGCGAGCACGTTATAGTCCAGATAATTGCCGCCCAATATAAGCCCCGCGACACCAACGCCCGAATACAGCAGCACTCCAATTACCAGCAAATACCGCGTCGCGGTGGCGGGCACGACGTCGCGGACCGTCGCGACACCGAAGATGATCGCATACAGGATGAACCCAGCGGCGAAGATGACGCCGGCCTGGAACCCGCCGCCCGGGCCGAAGTCGCCATGCCACTGAACATACAGCGCGAACAAGAGGATGTAGGGGATGAGGATCTTGGAGATCACCCGGAGAATGATTTTTTGCCTCATGGGGGCGAACCTCCGGGCTTGTCCGCGGCCTCGGTCGTCGTTACCGCGGCGACATCATCATCTTCGGGGCGGCGCCGCGCGATACGCCCCCGGCCAAGGATCGCCAGAACCCCGGCGGCGGCGGTGAAAATGACGAACGTCTCACCCAGCGTGTCGTAGCCGCGATAGCTGGCCAACACCGAGGTAACGACATTTGGCAATCCGATCTCGCCTGTCGATTTGCCCAAGTAATAGTCGGCGACGTGATGATGGATGGGCGCCGTGGGATCGCCGTAGTAGGGCATGTCCAAGGTGCCGTAAATAAGCACCGCCCCGGTGATGGCAACCATCACCAGACCGCCGATGACGTTCTTCGGCGGCGACGGCTTCTCCTCGCTGGTGGTCAGGGCCAGCGTCCCCAGCATAAGTACAGTGGAGATACCGGCGCCGACGGCGGCCTCCGTGAAGGCCACATCGACGGCGTCCATGACCACATAGGCGGCGGCGCCAAGAAGGCTGAAAATGCTGGTCAGCATGACCATGGCGAACAGATCATGTATGCGGGCAATGGCGATGGCGGTGACGGCCATGAACACCATCAGCGAAATGATGATCACGTTTTCGATGGCTGGCCCTCCCCGTGATCATCGGGCGAACGGGCGCCGGACTCCTCGTCGGGCTTTTGCTCACCGTGAAGCGGATGAACGCCGCCATAGGATGCGGCCCGGCAGAGCGCGTGGCAGCTGGTCGGGCTGGTCAGCAGAATGAACATGCAGATCATCGCCAGCTTCGCCAGGGCCAGTGTAAATCCTGCCTGGAATGCCAGGCCCAGCAGGATCAGGCCAACGCCGACCGTGTCGATGATGCCGGCGGCATGCATCCGGCAATAAACATCGGGAAGGCGGATCAGGCCGACCGCGCCGATGACGCAAAAAACGCCGCCGGTGATAATCGCCGCCCAACTGAGGATATCGAGGAAGACTTCCATTAGATATCACCCGAGTGCTGGTCGACGGCCGGGTCCAATTCTTTCAAACCCACGTACTTGGTCACTGCGATGGTGCCGATGAAGTTGATCAGGGCGTAAACCAAGGCCAGGTCCAGGAACTCGGGCCGGCCCGCCAAAAACCCATGTACAGCAATCAACATCACCGTCAAGGTGCCGAAGGTATTAACGCCGAGAATCCGATCGTAGACCGTCGGTCCCTTCAAGGCGCGCACCAGCGCCAGCAACATGGAAACCAAAACAGCGACAGCGGCGGCGGCAAACATGCTCATCCGACGCCCTCCGTGCCGCGTTCCACATGGCCTTCAAGCGCGGTGACGCGCCGGTCCATGTCACCGGTCTCCAGGCCCGACGCCGAGCCCTTCGTCAGGGCATGTACAACAAAGGTGTCACCGTCGACAAACAAGGTCACGGTGCCGGGCGTCAAGGTGATGGAATTGGCATAGGTGACCCGGCCGATATCGGAACGCTGCGACGCCTTGACCCTCATGGTCTTCGGCGCGACGGCCCCACTTCCCTTGAGAATCGCCAGGGCGACGTCGATGTTGGCCTTGACGATTTCCCACATCAGCCAGGGGAAATACAACATGCCCTTCGGCGCCATGTGAATGGGATGGCTTTCGCGATCAATCACGTCCATGCGATGGGCCAGCCAGACGACGACAACAATGGATGCCGCGCCCAGGCCCAGGATCAAGGTGATGAAATAACCCGAGGAAAACAACCAAAGCAGGATCAAGCCTGCCGCCAGGGCCAACGTATGAATCACCCGTTCGAACTCCCCTCCAAATGCCTTCCTGACGTTGCCCACCTTATGCCGTTTTCATTTGGCCGGCGGATCGTGTCCATTATGATGTAAGAATAAATCGTTGAAACTTGGTGGCTAGAAAAAAATTCATGTCCGGCCTTTCGACTGTTGGGTTCCGCAGCGTGCGCGGCGCGCATTTTCCGGCGGTTCATTCACATCAGGCGCCGTATTTACGCTGCCGCCCCTGGTGTTGCCTGACGTTTTGGCTGGTCATCGGATGCTGCCTATTGCGGCCGGTCGCAGCAATGGCTCAGGATGGCGCCGTATTTCGGGTCGATCAGTTGAGTATTCTTTCACAAGGACAGCATCACCCGTTTCGTGTCGAAATCGCCGAATCGCCGCGCCAACGCACCCAGGGGCTGATGTGGCGAAAACATCTGCCAGCGGGCACGGGCATGCTGTTCGACTTCAAGATGACCGACCAGGTGATCATGTGGATGAAAAATACCTACATTCCCCTCGATATGTTGTTCATTACAAAGGCCGGCCAAATCATCAATATCGCCCGTAACACCAAGCCCCATTCAACCGATTTTATTCCCTCCGCCGGCCCGGTGCGCGCCGTCCTCGAACTGCCGGCAGGTACGGCTAGAAAATTGGCGATCCGCGCCGGCGATACGGTCATTCACCCGATGTTCACACCCTAACGTCGAGATGGCACGGTTATCCGGTAGAATTGGTCGCTGGATCATCCTCCGGCGCTGCAATGCCCGATGGCCGACAGCAACGCCTTGCGGGGCAAACATCCCTATGCCAGTCTCGGCGCCGAGTTAAGAGATCAATACGTATTGCAAACATATATTTCACCGTTTCGATACCTGCGGAGGGCGCGAATTCTACATCGCAAGCGAAACCAACAGCGCCGCGATTTGGTCCGGACGATGCCATGTTAGTCAGAGAGATTGCCGGACTTTCAGGGAAGACAATAATGGTCACCGGATCGGGCGGCATGCTCGGCCGGGCATTTTGTGAGGCCCTGAGCGCCGTTGACCATGTCCGCGTAGAACAACGCGATCATGCAGAATTGGACGTCACCGATCGCCAACGCGTTCTTGATCACGCTGAACTGGCGCCCGACTTCATCATTCATTGTGCGGCCGACGTCAACGCCGAGCGCTGCGAAGCCAACCCCGACCAGTGTCAGCGGGTTCAGGTCAGCGGCACACGCAACATCACGGACCTTGCCATCGCCACCGGCGCACAGGTTTTGTATCCGCAGTCATTTCTCATTTTCGACGGGCGCGAAATTCCCATTTTGGAAACCACGCAGCCGGCACCTTTGTCCGTTTATGGAAGATGCAAGTACGAAGCCGAACAAGTGTTGCGGGCTGACCTGCCTGGCGCCGTCGTGGTTCGCATGGCCGGGTTTTTTGGTGGCGATGAGAAAGACAAGAACTTTGTCGGAAAATTCGTGCGCCATCTGTTCGAACTCATTAAAGATGGGACCGGCTCCTATGAAGTCGGAGACCGCGTCTGGCAACCCACTTACACATTGGATCTGGCACGGAATTGCCTGCTTCTTTTGACTTCGGAAAAACACGGAATTTACAACATGTCCTGTCACGGCCAGGCGAGTTTTTATGAACTGGCAGCGGCTTGCGTCGATGAACTTGACCTTGGCGATCTGATTTCAATTATTCCGGCGACCGAGGCCCAGGTAACGGCAAACGAAAAAGCCTTGCGTCCGGCCTTCGGAATCATGGAGAACCGGCGTCTCATTGGGGAAGGGTTGGATCGCCAGCGAAACTGGCGCGCCGCCCTGAAAGAATATCTTCAACGGCCATATTTCCAGCAAATGAAACGCGACCTGACTTTGGAGTGCCCCTAATGCTTCTCGATCCATGCAGCCTGCCTTTTCTGGGCGATCTCAAAAGCCGCGTTGTCATGTCGGCGATGACCCGTGGCTTTGCCGGTCCCGGACATGCGGCGACGCCGAAAATCGCCGAATACTATGGCCGCCGCGCCGATAGCGGCGTCGGTCTGATCTTGACCGAGGGGACAATTATCGACGCCAGTGCCGACGGCTATAACGATGTCCCGCATATCGCCACTCACCAGCAGACGGAAAGTTGGCGCCAAGTGGTCGACCGGGTCCATGCCTCCGGCGCCAAGATATTCAGCCAGCTTTGGCATTGTGGCCGCATATCGCATTCAGACTATACAGGTGGCCTGGCGCCCGTCAGTTCCACCGGCCGCGCGGCCGAGGGCCATAATCGCCAGAATGACAAACCCTTCGGCACGCCGCGGGCATTGGAAACGGCGGAAATGCCAACGGTGTATGCAATGTTTGGTAAGGCCGCCAAAAACGCCTTGGACGCCGGGTTCGATGGCGTACAACTTCATATGGGGCATGGATATCTGGTCGACCAGTTTTTCGATGCCCGGGTTAATGATCGCACCGACGCCTACGGCGGATCGGTGGCCAACCGTTGCCGCTTTGCCTTGGAGGCCTTGGAATCCGTACTGGGAGAAATCGATCCGGAAAAACTGATGGTCCGGATATCACCGTCGCGCGATATGGGTGGACTTTACGATTGGCCCGATTTGGACGACATGCTGAATTACCTGATCCCGGGATTTCAAGCACTTGGACTGAAGATGTTGGATGTCAGTTGCGCGCGCGCCGACTACTATGAAACGTCCGGACGGATCATCAGAATGGTCCGCCCGCAATGGCAAGGTCTGCTCATGGGCGGCGCTTCGTTGGACCGCGATCAGGCCGAACAGGAATTGTCGGAAGGATTGGTCGATCTTGTCACCTGGGGCCGTCATATTCTGGCCAATCCGGACTTCGTGGCGCGCCTGTCTGCGAACAAGCCGTTGGATGACTTCGATCCATCGATGCTTTCAAGCCTGAATTGATATGCCAGAACAGTCACAGACATCGTCACAGATTGATCCGGCGTTCTGGGCCGGGCGGCGGGTTTTTGTCACCGGCCATACGGGTTTCAAAGGCAGCTGGCTGTGTTTGATGCTGGAGCGCATGGGGGCGGCCGTCGCGGGGTACGCCTTGGACCCGCCAAGCGACCCCAGCATGTATGAACTGGCCGGCATCGGCGCCAACCTTGAACACCATCATGGCGACGTCCGTGACCTTGCAGCGTTGTCGGCGGCGATCCGTTCTCACGATCCGGAAATTGTCATCCACATGGCGGCCCAGGCGCTTGTTCGTGCCTCTTATGACGATCCGGCCGAGACCTTCGCGACAAATGTCATGGGTACCGTCAACGTCCTTGAGGGTATCCGCAGGCTCGACAATCTGCAGGCCGTTGTCGTCGTCACCAGCGACAAATGCTATGACAACAAGGAATGGCCCTGGGGGTATCGGGAAAACGACCCCATGGGCGGTCACGACCCTTATTCCAGTTCGAAAGGCTGCGCCGAATTGGTCGCATCCGCATACCGCAACAGTTTCTTCGCCACCGGCGACAACCAGGTTAACGTCGCCACGGCGCGCGCCGGCAATGTCATCGGCGGCGGCGATTGGGGAACCGACCGGCTGGTTCCCGACCTGATGAATGCCTTCCGCGCCGGGGAAAGCGCCTTGATCCGCCGCCCGAACGCGGTCCGTCCTTGGCAACACGTGCTGGATCCCGTGGCCGGCTATTTAATTTTGGCGGAGCGTCTTTGCCACCCCGGCCGTGACTATGCGGGACCATGGAATTT
>Ga0114932_10006446_pt1 | contig 10014 bp, 13 predicted proteins | sample 2SBtaG_2_FD_87286 | JGI IMG/M metagenome (GOLD analysis project Ga0114932, IMG submission 87286) | Deep subsurface microbial communities from Kolumbo volcano to uncover new lineages of life (NeLLi) - 2SBTROV12_ACTIVE470 metaG | ecosystem: Environmental > Aquatic > Marine > Volcanic ... | reverse complement strand
ATTCACAATTTGATTAGAAAACATGTGCCAGATTTCGTAGTTATAGATGGAGTTTATCTGATTACGAGTAGTGGTAGAAATACTAAAGCTATGTGGGAACAAACCCACATGCTATTTTATGGATTAAAGAATCTTTGCCTATCAACTAATACTGCTATGTTTGTTTCTACTCAGGCTACTAAGGATGCGGCAGATGTATATATGCCCCCACAACCAGATCAGGTAGCTTTTGGAGATGCTTTGTTACGAGCCTCAGATGTAGTAATGTCTATGTGTTTGATTGAGGCAGAAGAGGAACGAAGACTGCTAGTATTTCAAAAATATAGAGATGGCGTAGTTCCGGGAGGAGCGGTATCATTGGATTGGCAAGTGAATATTGGTAAGATTGGGGAAAGTGAGGACGAGTTTTAATGATTGAGTGGGCTAATACATTAATGGATATAGGCTTAGAGGTTCCAATAGAAGAGCAGTTTAATATACGGTGCCCATTTCACGAAGATAGAATAGATTCCTGTTCTATTAATACTGATAAAGGAGTATGGATTTGTTTCGCTGGATGCGGTCAAGGTACTTTATACAGCTTTTTAATGAAGTATTTACATATTGGATATGCTGAAGCCCAACAAAAAGTAATCCAAAGTCAAGCCAATTTTGACATTAATATATTTGACGATGGGTTGTTTATAGATGATGATATGCCCGAAGTAACATTCCCATCTAGGCAAGGCTTTGTTCCAGAATGGATATTTGATAGAGGTTTCAATAAAAGAACATTACGCAAATGGGGATGTGGAATAGATGTTTGGAATGGTTTAGTTATTCCTATAGAAGATAAGGATAATAAATTAGTAGGGTGGGTTACTAGAAAAGAGTTTGGAACTCCAAAATATCTCTACTCAAAAGGATTAAAGAAGTCCAAAATATTATTTGGTCAACAGTTTCTAAAGGAGAAAACACCTTTTGTTTGTATAACAGAAGGGACGTTAGACACTATGTGGTTAGATCAGAATGGGTTTTCAAGTGTAGCAATATTAGGAGCAATTTTATCTAAAGCTCAAGAAGAATTAACTTTAGCTTTACCTACGGAGGAATTAGTGCTATGCTTAGATAATGACGAAGCGGGACAAATTGGGTTGGATAGAGCAATGACTTGCTTATCTAAGAAATTTGTGGTAAGCTATATAGAAATACCAAAGGAGTATAAAGATGTGCAAGATGTGAGAGATAGTAATGCATTAGCGAGTATACTAGAACATAGAAACATATTTTAAAAATTGATAAGGAGACTGAACAAGCATGAGTGGAATAAGTAGAATACAGGCACAGAGGGATCATAGAACTAGTGGCGCAGAAAATAGAACTCCGGGACGGGAGGTATGGTTTAGGGATGGAGATCAAGCTTTCTTAAGCTCCATAGCAACTGGAGAAGAGGGAGATAATCGTTTAGATGAGATATATCTTTACACCTATAATGCTAATGGCAGGTGGGTAAACTTACTAGATGATCCAGATGTTGATAAGTCAGGCGTTCCCGAAAATACCAGATCGTCCCATAAATTTGCTTTTTGGGCATATGTCCATGAGATTATTCATACAGAGCGTAGGAATGATGATTGGGAAGTTGTGTCAGGCCCCGGTGGGCGAAAGCAATATAAAGAAGAAGTGAATGATTTTAGAATAGTATGTTTAACTTTCGGCAGAAGCGATTACCTTTGGAATCAGTTAGTTGATGTTTATAATGATTGGGGATCGCTCACTAAAGGGGTTTTGCGTATCAAAAGAACTGGAACAGGTATGTTAGACACTTCTTATAACATAGCTACAACTCAGAGAGAATTATCTTTACCAGCAGATATGCTTTCTAAGCAGGATGATTTACCTACTATTAAGGAGTATTACAAAGCTCGTTATGGGGGTTCGCCCGAACTAGATGCTCCAACTGGAGTATCTGTAGGAAGTAAGGAGGACGATCTCTTTTAATGATTGTTTCAACGATTGATCAGTATGATGATGTTGTAGGTCAAATGCGTCAGTATTTATCTAACACTCCTGATTCAAGAATTGGGGTAGATGTTGAGACGAATGGATTAGATCCGTTTAAAAATAATCAATTGTGTGGTGTAGGTATTGCTTGTAATGGCAATACCTACTACTTCCCCTTTAGACATCAACAGGGCGCTAATTTGCCACCACGGTGTCTATCGGAACTAATGGGGTGCTTAAGGTTAGCTAATACTCTTATTGGATATAATATTAAGTTTGATCTAAAGTTTCTAGAGAAGGAAGGTTATAATATAGGGTATGGCGAAGAACCGTTTCCGGCATACCCAACTTTAGCTGACGTAATTGTAATGATGCGGTTAATAGAACCCGCTGAGGTAAAAGAATTAGGATTAACTAAAACAATTAATAGGGTGTTTGGAGAAGAGTATGGCGCCTATGACAATTTAACGAAGAAAATATTACGTTCAAATAAATGGCAAAAAGATTTCTCTCTGGCTCCTCCAGACTTATTGGGGCCATATTGCGAACAGGATGTTTATTGGACTGAAAGACTGTATGATCATAGTTTAAATATTATTAAGGAATCAGGTCAAGAAGAAGTATTAAAGTTAGAACAGGAATTAACTAGGGTATTGTATTCTATGGAAAATGTTGGAGTATCCATAGATTTAAAATATTTAGGTAAAGCCATAGATAAAATAGAGATTAGAAAATTAGAGGTAGAGAAGAGGATTTATGAATTGGCGGGAAGAGAATTTAATATAAGTAGTACACAACAAGTAGGCGAAGTATTAAATGAGCAGGGAATATATTCTCCAATTAAAACAGCTACAGGGAAGGATTCATGGAGTGAGGCGGCGCTAGTACAACTAGATAGCCAATTAGCAGCGCTTATTCGTCAATACAGAGCGTTAGGTAAATTAAAGTCTACTTATCTAGAACCCTATTTAGATACTCCAGTAATGCATACATCCTTCTGTAATTGGGGAGCCGTAACAGGTAGGCTGTCATCTAAAGAACCGAATTTACAGAACATTCCTAGAAACCATTTTAAGTTATTAGATAGATCATTAACTGAGGAAGAGAGAGAAGTTGTTAGGGGTAGAATAAATGCTATCATTGCTGCTAAGGGCACTGTGGGCGATTTAAGTCTAAGTGATCCTGTATTGGACACGTGGGGCTTTGTAGGAGACGATTCATTCGATGAGTATGATGATAGTCAGTTAGCCATACGTAGACTATTTATTCCTAGAGAAGGTTATAGTTTAGTATCTTTTGACTATTCTCAAATGGAAGTTCGGGTGTTTTTAAGCTATCTACATAATGAGGAAGTAGATTTGCTATTACAGAGAGAGGATATAGATTTCCATGGGCAGACTGCGGAGATAGCCTTTTCTGTTAAAGCGGGTGACGATGAATATAAGTTTTATAGACAAATGGCTAAGAGCATCACATTCGGAGTTATTTATGGGATTGGTAAGGCCAGATTAGCTAACCAATTAAATGTTACTGAACGAGAGGCGGGTCAATATAAACGACGATATTTCTCAGGCATGACTGGATCAAAGCTCTTTATTGATAAAGTTTCTCGTATGGTAGAGACTAGAGGGTGGGTTAAGAATATGTATGGCCGAAGATATAAGATCCCATCTGACTTTTCTTATAAAGGAGTGAATTATTTAGTTCAAGGAACCAGCGCAGATATTTTGAATGAAAGGATGGTGGAGGTACATGAATATCTTAAAGATAAACGAAGCAATCTCGTACTGCAAGTACACGATGAGATCATTTGTGAAATTCATAACGAGGAATTAAATGACGTTACGTTAAAAATTAAAGAGCTTATGGAGGTTAATAGTTTAAACATTCCGTTAAAAGTGGATGTAGAAGTATGTAAAACATCTTGGGCAACTAAAAAGGATTTTGAGATTGGGGAGCTTGCGGTAGCCGCAACACTAGAAGAATCAATAGATTGGGGGGATTAATGGCGTATACAGATTGGAGCTTTAATAAATCCAAAGAAGCTTATAAGAAACTTCGTGAGCACATTTTAGAATCAGAAGAGTATGAAGGAGTAGTTCTATGCGATGATATGGAAGAAGCATTTATAGGGCTGGGGGAGCAGTTCTTTAATCCTCCTATAGCGGTATATGATAGGGAGAAATGCATTGAGATATTGGCGAGAGATATGACATACGAAGAAGCAGTAGAGTATTTTGAATTCAATGTTATAGGGGCGTGGGTAGGAGAACAAACTCCTATGTTCTTAAGAAAGGGAGAAGATTTGTGGATATAGCGAGATTGTCATGGATATATACGAGAAATAAAGGAGGATAAGAATGGCAAAAGTTAGTGTACATTTAGGATTTACATTTAGGGTAGGCCCATTAGATACAAACCAATACAGTAGAATAGACGTAGATGTTAGGGATATAGATACTGATCTATCCATTAAAGATCAATTAAATGAGTCAGAGAAAGCGTTAGAACAGGTGTGGACAGCCGTTAGAGAAGCCGTAGATCAAAAAATTGAGGCAGTCTTAGATCAAGGTGGGGCGTAATGATTATAAGTGAGTTAGCTAGAGCGCAAGTTATAGAGCATGTGCTAGGAGAAAGGGAGAGACAAGAGTTAAAGTGGGGAGATCAAGTTGAGAACTCAGATGAGTTATGGACGGTAATCGCATTAGAAGAGTTTGGAGAAGTCGGTAGAGAAGTCTATGAAAAAGATCTGCCTAAAGCATATATGGAGCTTATACAATTAGCTGCTGTGTGTGTGGCATGGGCAGAAGCATTACAACGACGAGGAGTATTAGATGAAAAATAATGCAGAAGATGTCATATCCCAATTATTGGGCGATAAAAATTTAAAGCTACAGCGTGGGGATAGTTCTAGCTTTGATTATTCCCGTATCCCTTTTGGTATACCAGCCTTAGATAAATTGACTGGTGGAGGCATAGCTAAAAAGAGAATGACTATATTATATGGGCCCACTAACGTAGGCAAATCATATCTAGCTTCTCAAATAGTGGCACAAGCACAACAGGCTGGAGGAATAGGGGCGTGGATAGATACTGAGTTATCGTGGGATTCAGCTTGGATGGCCAAATGTGGAGTGGATATTTCTCAGATTCTAGTCTCCCAACCTATTAATGGGGAGGAGGCTTTAGATACGGTGAAAGATTTAATGCGGAATGGGGTAGATGTTATAGTATTAGATTCTATAGCAGGACTAGTTCCTACAGCAGTAACGGAGGAGGACTTTGCTTATAATCCTATGGCGTGGCAAGCACGGTTCGTTAATCAATCTTTACCTAAGTTACTTCCTAATCTACAAATGGGATCAGCTTTCGTTGCCATTAACCAAGTTCGTTCTAGTATTGGGCCTGTAGCATTAGATAATATGCCGGGAGGATTAGCTCAAAGTTTCTTCTCACACGCATTATTGCAGGTACGTAGAAATGGGTGGATCGAGGAACCTAAAGGTACTAAAGTAGGGTTTGATATGGAAGTTAGGTTACGTAAAAGCAAAATAGGTGGAGAGAATTGGAGCAATGCCATAGTTCCTTTTAGAGTAGATGGAGGCATAGATGTCTTAGAAAGCTACATTAGAGAAGCGATTGAGCAAAAGATTGTGGAAAGATCAGGAGCGTGGTATACTTATAAAGATGTTAAGGCTATGGGGATGAATGGTATAAAAGAAAAGTTCCTTGCCAGCACAGAATTATTAGAAGGATTAAAAGCAGATGTTGCCTAGAGATTACACTAAACAGGAAAATATAATTGCTGATACATTATCTGATTTTGGACTCAGATATGATCAGCAAGTTCCTATAGATAAGTACACAGCAGATTTTTATATTGCTGAATTAGGTTTAGTGATTGAAGCTGATGGTGTATATGGGCATTTACGTAAACGAGATGCTACAAGAGACGCAGAGATAATGCGTATATTCGGCATCTCAAACATATTACATGTTAAGGAAACTACTAAGGAATCAATAAGAGAGGTGTTATGCCGGGCGTTCGAGAACTTACAAACAAATCAGTAGCCAAAACTAAAAGTAGAGTATCTAATCAAGATAGATGGTTATTAAAGATGTTTGAGAATAATTTAGGTTATGAACAATCTAGTAGTAGATCAGGGGTATTCTATCCCTCTATGCTAGGTAATGTTTGTGACAGATACTTATATTTAGCCTATAGGGGGAAACTTCCTCAACAAACTATAGCTAGTGTAACCCATAGAATATTCGATAATGGTTCATCTTTAGAAGATAGAATGACTAAGTATTTTGAAATGATGGAAATATATAAAGATAGGGAATTACCTACAAAATGTGATGATCCACCTATTTCAGGCAGAGCAGATTTCTTATTAGCTCATGATGAGTATGGAGATGTTGTAGTGGAATTGAAGTCAATTAATGATAAGGGCTTTAAGAATCTATACAATAAACCTAAACCTGAGCACTTTATCCAATTGCAAATATATTTACAGTTGTTAGATAAAACAAACGGTATTGTTCTATATGAAAATAAAAATGATCAGAGATTGAAAGCGTTTAAAGTAGAACGGAGTTCTAAAGAGTGGATTAAAATAACGGAACGTTGTAAATTTATACAGGAGGCCACGGAGTTACCTGAAAATTGTGGCGGCCCCACATGGTGTGCCTGTAGATTATATAAGGAGGAGCAAGATGCAGAGTGTAGAGAAGTGGACTCCGATGAAAGCGTTGGGGAAAGCTAATCAAACAATTGATGGATTAATGGTTCCCACGTTTAAAGCAGATTTAACGGAAGATCCAGAATTAGAGTTCGCTAATTTAATGAATGCTGACTCTAGAAAGCTTGAACAATTTATGGTATTATATGGAGGATATAAAGCGTACCTAGAAGTTACTATTGCAGATGTAGAAGCTTCAAGAGATGCTTTAAAAGCGGCTTTTGATAATGGTTATCAAATAGCTGGACATAAGATTGCAGAAGATCGGGAAGAACAGGGAAGGAAGAAATTAACTAGGGATGAAGTAAAGGGGGCTATTCTAAAAGAGTACGATGCTTTACGAGCATTGAATAGAGAACTAATTGAACAGGAGGCTCTCTATACTAAAATGTCTGGGTTATTAAATGCTTATACGTCGGCATATAATACAGTTTCCAGAATAGTTACGTTACGTACATCTACTAGTGGGGTTTCGCATGGCTAGTTATTATCTGGGTTTAGACTGTTCCAGTAAAGGGATTCATGGAGTAGTCTTAAACCAAGATAAAAAGCTTCAAGAAATGTTTAAATGGGTTTCTAAATTATCTGATTTTGACGCTCGTTTTCTTGAATTTTTGCCAAATTTTTATGAAGAAATGGGTATAATAATAGAAAGGTACCCGTCACTATTTATATCTATTGAGGCCCCCATATTTATACAAAACCCAAAAACAACTATGCAGATTGCTTCTGTTGTATATGGAGCAAAGCTTATTTGTTATTTTCATGGTATACTTAGTGATCTAGTCCAAAATAAGGTATGGAAAAAGGTAGTTATAGGCACGGGTAATGCATCTAAGCCAGATATACTAGAGTACTCTACTAAATTTTGGAAGTGTGAATTCAAGGAGCAGGATTGGGCTGATGCAGCATGTATAGCCCTGTGGTGTAGAAATAATAATATAGAAGTAGGAGATAAGTTATGAGTAGTTTAGTGTTTCATATGAAGGGAAAAACTGAAGTTAGTTCGGAGTATGTAGATAAAAAACCTGAAAGTATGACTGCGGCAGAGTTTAGAAAAAAATATGGTGTGGTTGTGTGGTGTGATCATTTCGGGTGTAAGTTTAACGTTAGAGAAGAGGATACACAACGTACTACCGGTACCCTGCTTAAGAAGAGAGGGTATCAACCCCTTGGAAAGGATGCAGGAGTGTGGAGAGGGTTGTGTACTAGAGGTGAAATTGGTTTAACATATAGAGATGGGAAACCGGAATGTTTCACTTCAGCAGTCAGAAAGACAGGCCATATGGATTTTTCTAGTTTGTTACAATCCGACGGTACCCCATACGGTGGGAGTATTGAATCTCAACAACCTTCAGATCCATCCTTTGATATACCCTCTAGGTGGGGTAGTGATGATAAAGCCCCCCGTAAGGGACTAAGCTCACCATATATAAAGGAGTATTAAAATGCCCAAACAATTCCCACTTGAGGTGAAAGATAAAGCTTTAGCCTTGTATTTAGAAGGCGATAAATCGGCTAGGGAAATAGTAGAGATTCTTTGGGTAGAGTATGATTTAGAGGTTAAACCCTCCACAATCTATGCTTGGGCTAGAGAAGGGGAATGGGGAATACAACAAGGAGAAGCCCGTACTCAAGCCCTAGACACTCTTCGGGAGAGTGAAGGCCAACGCTTTGCCAGAGTTCAAAAAGAACACCTAGATAATTATGAATCATTACGACATAAAGCTGAAAATGCTTTAGATCATTTAGTGTTTGATAAAGCTTTCGATGCCGCTAAAGTATTAGATTTAAGCATCAAAGGCGAAAGACAAGTAATTGAAGGCATGATAAATCTTCAGTTTGTACAAAATGTTCTTAGCGTGTTAGTAGATGAGATTAATGACGAAGAAGTTTTACGGCGCATTGCAGGACGGTTGAAATCCTTAATTCAGACAGAGGAGACGGCTAAGATATGACTCAAGAAGTAACCACATTTTCAGATGCTTTTGATATATTAGCATCAGGTTTAACATCTTCTAACAAAGCTAGGGTGGGTTCGTTCCACGAATTCCTTGTGAATATTTGGTCACAGAGTTTTGATAATCCAGAGTATTTTCAGGCTTGGCACGTGGGCCGAGTAGCAGAAGATATTGAATATTGTATGCAAGAAGGACTAAACTATTGTGCAATCCTTCCCCGATTCCATTTTAAGAGTACCCTACTTGGACATGCATTTAGTGTGTGGAGGTTATTAACCGCTCCAAGAGATTGCTCTGTTCTTTATTTATCATACAGTGATGGTATGGCCAAATATCACATATCTGAGATTAATAAAGCTATCGCCCGTAATCCACAATTGACGGAGTGGATGGAGAATCGTGCTCCCAAGGCAGATTTTTCAGCTAGGTATTCTGTTAATAATAAGCCAATGGATATTAGACATGGGGGCCTCTTCTCCTTTAAAAGAGGTATGCATGTTAATGGTGCCTTAATAGCAGATGACGTTCTACGTGATCCAGAGAACCCATTGAATATTGGGCAGGTAACTAAGGTTGAGGATCACTTCATGACTGAATCTTTATTTATTCCATTGAAGGGAGTTCCTGTTATTGTATTGGGTACTCCGATGATGCCGGGAGATTTATTAAGTAAGTTACAAGAAGATGATCGGTTCTTTGCTCGTGTATTACCAGCATTAGATCCTGAACCGGGCCGTAGAGTGCTAATGCCAGAACTATATAGTGAAGAGTGGCTCTTACAACAACAGAAGGCTAGGCCCAAATCCTTTGCTTCAGAGTTTTTACTAGTTCCCCATTTTTCAACTGAAGCATATTTTGAAGAAGATGATATTACTAAATGTGAAGATGAAACACTAAGAAGTATTCCCGCTTCTCGTAAATATAGGAAGCCTGAAGGAGCCTTTCTATTTGCGGGGTTTGATGTGGGAAAGAAGAGGCATCCGTCTCACCTAGTTATTTTTGAACGTGTTGGGGAAGTGTGTAGACAAATACATCAATCATGGTTAGATGGTTGGAATTACTCTGATCAAATAGAATTTCTTAATGAGATAGCAGATAATTTTGACATTGATCGTGGATATGTAGATAATACAAGAGGTGAACTTGAGGATCGGGGGTTAGATTACCGTTGGAAGCCCCTAACCTTTACAGTTAAATCTAAAAATACAATGGCACAAATTTTTGAGGAGTACGTACATTCTGGGAAAATCAAATTGTTGAAGGACGAGAGACAGAAGCAGCAGATATTAAGTGTGAATAATGAGCTAAAAGCTCCTGAAACGCCT
>Ga0114932_10006440_pt1 | contig 10021 bp, 8 predicted proteins | sample 2SBtaG_2_FD_87286 | JGI IMG/M metagenome (GOLD analysis project Ga0114932, IMG submission 87286) | Deep subsurface microbial communities from Kolumbo volcano to uncover new lineages of life (NeLLi) - 2SBTROV12_ACTIVE470 metaG | ecosystem: Environmental > Aquatic > Marine > Volcanic ... | reverse complement strand
TCACCGCATTTATCGCATTGGGACTGGCATTTAGCGTCCCATCTGTGATCAATCTTTGGTATGGCATCGGGTCCATCCTCATCCCGGGATTGGTACTTCCATTTCTATTATCATTTCAGACTAACCGACCATCCAAGGGCATAAACATTTTGATGATTGCTCCTGTGATCGTTGGCACTACATGGATGATTTTTGGTAATTTCACAGGCGGAAATCCACTTGGACTTGAACCATTCTATCCAGGCATGCTAACATCTGGGTTTATTTACTTAATAAAGGTAAAAGGACAAAAATGAAATTTGGAAGACCTCTAATAGTCACCTCTATTGATAGGGATGTCCCGATTTATTGGGACGGGGTGTATTTTGAAATTAGTTTTTGAAATTGAACAAGGAAAAATAGATGGCCAAAGAAATTGAACGCAAATTTTTAATGGACCTTAATGGTTGGTCCACAAATGTAATTGGCGTTCCCTATCGCCAAGGCTATTTGGCCGTTACTGCAAAAGGCATTGTGCGTGTTCGCATAAAAGGTGACGTGGCCACACTCACCGTAAAATCCAGTGGTATAGGTATAACGCGAGATGAATTCGAATATGAAATACCCATGGATGAAGCAAGGCCACTACTCAAACTATGTGAACATAATATAATAGAAAAAACACGGTATAAGATTATGGCTAAAGGGAAGAGTTGGGATGTGGATAATTTTCACGGAAAAAATGAAGGCCTTTGGCTTGCGGAAGTGGAATTGGAATCTGAAGATGAAGTTGTAAACTTACCCAAATGGGCAATCGAAGAAGTGACTGGTAATGAGCGCTATTATAATGCCTATTTATCCAAACATCCATATTGTGATTGGGAAAAATGAAATCCTTTTTTCTAATTATCTCCGCTCTTCTGTTTACACAACCAAGTGACGAATGGAAAACCATTCATACTGATCGTCTCTATTCTGTGAGCGGTATCGCCCCGTTTAAGGATGGATATTTGGTAGTCCATGATAATAAGAAAAAAGGACAGCCCCGAATCAGTTATATTGATAGGGAATTAAAAATTCATCCAGTGGCATGGCCTGCGAGAAAACTCCCATACGATTTGGAAGCAATCATTATGCTCCCCGGTAATGAAAACCGATTCATTCTTATGGAAAGTACAGGGATTTGCTATGAACTGGACATTGATTCCACATCACTTCAGACAGATCTAATTCATTCCTTTACCTTGCCGAATCTCAAACCAACAATGAATTTAGAGGGCCTCACCATTTTCCCTTCAGGTCAAGGCCTAGTATTTATCTATGGCGATCGAGGTTCGGACAAACGGAAGTCCACCCTTTTCACTGCATTTTTTAATCCAAAGAAAAGATCATTTTACGAAGTGAGCAAGTTCACGGTTGATTTACCGAAACCCAAAAACCATAAAAGAAATATTGCAGACCTTACCATTAAGGCGAATGGAAGCGTATGGACTTCCGCCACTTCTGATCCCAGTGACAATGGCCCATTTACCACTGCCATTTATGAATTGGGAGAGATTGATCATGCAGGTACATTCACGCCGATTCACCCTGAACTCCAACAGCCCATTATGGTTTTTGGGGGACAAAAAGTGGAAGCCATGATCTTTCATAATGGCCATTTGGTTTTAATGACCGATAATGAGAATTTTGGCGCAACATTTAAGCAAATAGATTAATGATTCGTCCCCTCATTACAATTTTTATTTTCGCCTCATTCCTTAACGGCCAATTTAATCATCAAGAAAAACTGGCGTTCAAACGCCCAATGGGTAATTCTACCTATACCATTGAACTGGACGGGCGCACCAATGAGACAGGGTTTTTTCATAAACACTTAGATTTTGGCATTCACTATCCGTTCAAAAATGATTGGAAGGTTGGATTAAAATATCGGCAAATGTACCGTATAAGTGAGGACGATTGGAAATTGGAGCAACGCCCCCAAGCAGAATTGATTAAGTCCATTAAAAGATCTAAAATCAAATGGCAAATTCGTTCCCGGATGGATTACCGGATACGCGACGGGAAAGATGATGCCATGCGGAACCGAACCCGACTCCAACTCAAATCGAACAATACGGTTACACGGTTTAAACTAACACCATTCATCAGCAACGAATTTTTTTTCACCACTGATCCATGGCTGTACTATGTGAACCGCATTGAGGCTGGGTTTGATCTCCCCAAGGGTAAGTTCGGCGAGTGGTCTATCTATTATAAATATAATCAAACATTGACCGATGGCATATGGGAGCCTGCATACACATTCGTCTTTAAATTGGTAATATAAACCATGAAAATATTGATATCAAAACTGCCGAAACACGCATGGTGGGGCCACGGCACACCCATATATGAAAATAATCCAGCTATGAAGGAGGGGGTCGTACCCAATCAGGAATTGGTTGAGATTGAAATGTTTATGATGTCTAAATTATTTAATCGACTTCCCATTGAAGCGATTGAGATTGACTTCCCCTATTTTTTGGATAAGCAAAATACCGAGCAGCGCCAGCATGATTTTGTCTTCGTCCGGGATCTGTTTGTGAGCGATCAGAATGGCAAAGTCATCATATCCAAATTCCGAGAAAAAGCACGCCAGGTAGAGGCGGACATTATGCAGATCATGCTTGAGTCCATGAGATATAAAACGATTCGTATTCCAGAAAATTCTACTGCCACGGCCGAGGGTGGTGAATTCTATTACTGTCCGGGAGATGGAGTTTTATTTTCAGGCGCTTGCCGGAATAATGTTGAAGGGGCCGAGTGGGTGGCCCAGGAATTCAATGTAGACGAACTGGTCATCATGAAATCCAATGCTTTTCACTTGGACACCTTATTTACTCCCGTTATCAATAATGAGAATAAATTGGTGGCCATCATCGGATGCACTTCCCTAATGGAAAAAGACTCTGTTGAAAATCTCCGTCAATTTGCAAAAAGAAAAAACATTGAATTAGTTGAAGTACCGCCAGAAGATGCCATCGGGACTGATGATGAGCTTGGTGAATTTGCCGTCAATTGCCAACCATTGCCTGGTTATCTGGTGGGGCCTACGCGATTCCGTTCAAACAAAGTAGCGCCCTTGTTAAAAGAATTGGGCGTTATGCACATTACTGTACCCACCACCCAGTTTCGTCTCAGCGGTGGGGCCATTCACTGCCTAACGAATGAATTATAATTAAATTGATCTAGAGACGCATAGCAATATGTCTGTACTATTATTCCATATCTACTGAATATTCGCCCTTTGTTGCGAGGCTATTCAATTTTGCTCTATTTAAGAAAACTTCCTGAGCGGCAGAAACATTATCCGCTTTACCGCCCCATGCTTTCAGCGCCGGCTGTTGGAGTGCGCGACCATAAGAAAAAGAAAGATTCCAGGGTTTATTATCTCCAAGAATCTGGTTCATCCGATTGAGGTGGGCCGTGGCATCTTCATCACTCTGACCACCGGATAAGAAAGCAATTCCTGGAACAGCTGCAGGCACCACTCTAAAGAAACATTGCAGTGTGGCTTCTGCCACTTCATTCACGCCAGCACGGTCAGATGCATCATATCCGGTTAGCACCATATTTGGTTTCAACACCATTTGTTCATACTGCACACCTTGAGAATACAGCTCAAAGAAAACCGTATGGAGGACCTCTTCTGTCACCACAAAACTGTCATCTATATCATGGGTACCATCCATGAGGATTTCAGGTTCGATGATTGGCACAATATCATTGGCTTGGCATAGGGCACCGTACCGGGCCAATGCGTGAGCATTCGTACTGATACAATATCCACTGGGATTATCTTCTGTAATATTAATGACGGCCCGCCATTTGGCAAACCGAGCACCCATTTGACGGTACTCTTTCAATCGTTCATACAATCCATCCAATCCTGATGTGATCTTTTCTCCTTCACTCCCGGAGAGATCATGAGCACCTGCATCCACTTTAATACCAGGGATGACACCTTTGGCCGCTAAATATTCCGGATAAGGTATCCCTTCAGCCAGTGAAGATTGACGGAGTGTTTCATCATACATTATTACACCACTGATATAATTTTCCATTCCTTCTGCAGAGAATAGCAAATCTCGGTATATATTCCGGTTCTCGAATGTACTTTCAGTATCGATTTGAGCCAGCCGTTTACCAATCGTACCCGTACTTTCATCTGCAGCCAAGATACCTTTTCCAGATGCTACCATGGCTTCAGCAACCGCTTCCAGTCCATTCAAATTGAAACTCATTTGTATTATTTCCTTTTTGTTTTATTGACCGATTTCGGCCATTAATTCTCTATACCAATCAACAGTCGGATCAAACGGTTTTCCTCCTTTGATGCGTTCAAAATCAATTAAGCAAAGTTCACTATCCTTATCATCATCCAATCCAATGACACCACTTTGACCATCCACTGCCATTTGGGCACCTAACTGCCCAGAAGATTTGATTAAATCCAGGTCTTGTTTATTGGGTGCGGCACTTCTGCCAAAATACCCGCTTTTTTGAACCAGTGTTTTTTCTGCATCAAGTCGATCGGCAAACTGTTTGGCAAACCACTGGCCGGGATTCAATAAATCCAGTGCCACATGACCAAATGCATCCCGTTCAACTCTTTCCCCTACTGCTTCCATCTTTTTAATGATGGTTTCCGTTCCTGCACCTTCACTTAAGAAAATATTCACTGAATCTTTCTCATCCATCAATGCTTTCAACCGATCACATTCCTTATCAAAATCAATATCGATTTCAGGGATGTATACTGCATCAACATCCCAGCGATCCTGATCAATTAAAATTTCCGGTAAAAAATTGTGTTGTTTTAAGCGTTCATGATATTCTTTGGCCGTATAACCCGTGAGCCAACCGCATTTTCGCCCCATAACTTCATGGATAATTAATTGCCGGTAACTTGTTGTATTCTCATTGGCGATATTTTCAAAAAAGATGGCTCCTTGCTCTGCAGCCGTCCATGCGCCTAAGGTTTGCGTAATTGGATATATATCATTATCGACTGTCTTGGGCAGACCCACAACTGTAAGGTCATAATTATTTTTCTTAAGGTAAAATGAAAGTTGTGCTGCCATAGTATTGGTATCGTCACCACCGATTGTATGTAGAATGTCAACTTCATCTTTCACCAATTGATCTGCCGCCACTTTCAGTGGATCTTCGCCATCATTGACATAGCCACGCTTTACACAATCAGAAATATTTGTCAACTTTACACGACTGTTGCCAATGGGACTTCCACCATATTCATATAAAATGTCTGTCCTTTCTCGGACCGAAGATGGTATAAGAATAAATTTTCCCAACAGTAATCCACGATAACCATTGAGGTATCCCATGAGTTCAGCTTCTGGAGCTAATTTGTTATATGACTCAATCAGCGCACCAATGGAAGCAGAGAGGCAGGGCGCAATGCCCCCTGCCGTTAAAAACGCAATATTCATACAAACTGACTTTTCATTGTTAATATCTAAAACTTTATCGTAAGAATGACGATGCTAATTCAAAAATTAATCAAATGATTAAGAATCTAAAATTATGATTGATTTTATTTAATCCCTTGCAGAAAAACATACTTCATACCTACAATTCATACCACTTTTCATAAAATATGCTTGAAGGAGGTTCTATGCATACTCGTAAATCATACACTCGTTTCATCATTTTTGCGCTAATTGGGTTTTCAATATTGGGAGCAAAACAAAAATTTAGTGAGGATTTATATAAAGCATTAAAATACCGGAATATTGGACCATTCCGTGGTGGAAGATCTGCCGCGGCTACTGGCGTACCCGGCGATAAATTACTCGCTTATTTTGGCGGCACAGGCGGTGGTGTCTGGCAAACAAAAAATGGCGGTCAAACCTGGGGGAATATTTCTGATGGATATTTTGGGGGCTCCATTGGTGCTGTTACCGTTAGCGAATGGGATCCTAATGTAATCTATGTTGGCGGTGGCGAAGTAACCGTTCGGGGCAATGTATCCCATGGGGATGGGGTTTGGAAATCCACCGATGCTGGCAAAACATGGAAGCATATGGGATTGAAAGATTCCAGACGAATTCCCCGTATTCGCGTCCACCCTCGCAATCCCGATTTAGTCTATGTGGCTGCTTTGGGACATCTTTTCGGCCCCAATGAAGAACGGGGCGTTTTCCGAAGTAAAGACGGCGGAGAATCCTGGGAAAAAGTGTTATATATTAATGATGAAGTGGGCGCTTGTGATCTCATTTTAGATCCAAATAACCCTCGCATTATTTTTGCATCGACCTGGCGAATCAAACGGACACCTTATAGTTTGGAAAGCGGAGGCCAAGGATCAGGGCTATGGAAGTCAACAGATGGTGGTGACACATGGACAGAAATCACCCGAAGTAAAGGCCTACCAGAAGGTATGGTTGGCATTATCGGGATCGCTATTTCTCCATTGAATTCTGACAGAATGTGGGTTCTGATTGAAAATCGTGAGGGTGGTCTTTTTCGTTCTGACGATGGCGGCGAAAATTGGGTCAAAACCAGTTCAGATAATAATCTTCGTCAAAGGGCATGGTACTATACCAGACTTTATGCAGATACAGAAAATGAAGATGTGCTATATGTATTGAACGTACAGTTTTGGCGCTCAAAAGATGGTGGTAAAACATTTAAATCTATTAGCACACCCCATGGAGACCACCACGATTTATGGATCGACCCCATGGATGCAGACCATCTAATCATTGCCGATGATGGCGGTGGACAAGTTTCTTTTGACGCTGGTGCAACTTGGAGTACATATCACAATCAACCCACAGCTCAATTCTATAGAGTAGATGTGGATAATCAATTCCCTTACCGTGTTTATGCGGGGCAACAGGATAATAGTACTGTTTCTATTGCGTCTCGGACCATGGGCAGCGGTATTACTGAGCGGGATTTTCATCCTGTTGGCGGCGGTGAAAGTGCCCACGTGGCACCTCATCCTGAAGACCCCAATATTGTCTATGCAGGCTCTTATAGTGGATTCCTGACGCGCTATGATCATACCACAGGTGAGCGTCGAAATATCACAGTTTATCCGGACAATCCCATGGGCCATGGTGTGAAAGATATGAAATATCGCTTCCAATGGAATTTCCCGATTGAATTCGATCCATTTGATTCAGACGTCTTGTATGTGGGATCTCAGCATTTACACAAGTCAACGGATGAAGGTGAGTCCTGGGAATTAATTAGCCCTGATTTATCCACCAATACACTTTTAATGCAGGATGAGTCGGGCGGTCCTATCACTAAAGATGATACTGGCGTAGAATATTACTGCACTATTTTTGTCATAACACCATCCACCCACGAAAAAGGGGTAATCTGGATTGGGACTGATGATGGCCGTGTCCATATTACAAAGAATGGTGGTAAAACATGGAAGGACATCACGCCTAATAATATGCCGGAATGGGGTATGGTCAATTCAATTGATCAATCGCCTCATGATCCTGCCACTGCTTACATGGCGGTGACTCGGTATAAAATGGATGATTTCAAACCATACCTATATAAAACCAAAAATTATGGTAAATCCTGGAAATTGATATCCAAAGGAATTCCTAATGATGCATTTACCCGTGTAGTTCGTGAAGATCCGGGTAGGAAAGGTCTCCTTTATGCTGGAACTGAAACAGGTATGTACATTTCATTCGATGATGGAAATAATTGGGAATCTTTTCAGTTAAATCTCCCCATTGTTCCTATTACGGATTTGGCCGTGAAAGAAAATGATCTTGTTGTGGGTACCCAAGGCCGTTCATTCTGGATTATGGATGACTTGACACCCCTCCATCAATTGTCTGATCAAATTGCCAAATCAAAGGCACACCTTTATAAACCAAGGGATACATATAGACTCCCCAGCGGTGGCGGTTGGGGCGGTCCAAGCCCTACTTGGGGTGCCAACCCGCCTAATGGTGTCATGACATTTTATTATCTGGATGATGAAATGAGTAAGGACGATGAATTCACATTAGAATTCATGGAAGCCAATGGAGATGTAATTAAGACCTTCATTCATATGAAAGATAAGAAAAATTCTGAGCCGGTAGCAGATGTTAAAAAAGGCATGAATCGTTTTGTTTGGAATATGCGTTATCCCGATGCGAAGAAGGTGCCAGATGCAGTCATGTGGGGCGGCTCTCATATTGGCCCCAAAGCAATCCCCGGTGATTATAAAGTACGGATGACGGTAAATGGGAAAAGCAAAACCCAGTCTTTTAGAATTTTAAAGGATCCTCGTATCAATACGACACAATCTGATTTTCAAGATCAGTTTGATCTTCTGATGGATATTCGAAATCGAACCACCGAAATCAATGAGAAAGTTTTAACCATCCGCAGCATTAAAAGTCAGGTTAATACACTCACAAACCTAATGAAGGAATCTGGGTTCAAAAATGAAAATCTCACTTCCACAGGCAAAGAGCTGGTTGAGTCCCTGACCAATATTGAAGTGGAATTGATCCAGGTGAAATCTAAATCCAGGCAGGATCCATTAAATTATCCCATCAAGTTGGATAATAAGATCGCAGCATTAGTGCGGGTCGTATCCAGTGTGGATGCACGGCCTACAGCACAGTCATATAATGTGTTGGATGATCTGGTCGATCAAGCTGAAATCCATTACAAAAAGTTAGATAAAGTTCTGACAGATGACTTATTCAAATTTAATAATATGGTCAGTGATGCCGGCGTACCTGCAGTGATGATTATACCATCAGAAATGAGTGTTGAACGGTAAGTCCTATATATATAAACCAAATAAAAAAGGCCCCTTGTGGGGCCTTTTTTATTTTTTCATTCTTAAATATTTCTGAGGCAATGGATCATCTTTAGTTTCACTATTCCATAAAATACTGATAATCCACCATCGGTCATTATCATAAATAAGTTGGATAGAATTGATTCCCCTTGCAAAGGGCTTTTTATCGCTGAAGGAATTCCGACTATCATAAGTAGAAAACACGTGGGTGACATGTCGATATGTTTCTGTTTGGCGCCCGATCTCTCTTTCGAAAAAGCCATTCCCCACCAAATTGGGTTCCGCCCATTCAATATAACCATTAGGACTCATAACACGAGTATCGATAATACCTTGTTTGGTTTTCCCAACAGATCTCAAAGTACCGGATGTATGAAACAAATATCGAAACCGATCCCAATCCCGTGCTTCTCCTTTTTCACCAGATATCACTTCATAGAGTGCTGAAATAATTGCATCCAGTGATGTCACATCTTTATGATATGGATTTCCCGCTATTAACAAGCCAGAGATCAATAAAAATAAGATGGATTTCATGATTACCTCCTAAAGTCTTTCATGGAAATTAAACTAAAATGGAAATAATATCTCTGTATCAATTGATGCAAATAAAATGAATCAAATTCTCTGGACACCCACCCAAGATCAAATCGATACTTCCCAAATGGAAGTTTTTAGAAAACAGGTCAATGCCCGTTTCAATCTATCATTAAAAGATTATCATGATTTGCATCAATGGTCTGTATCAAATGTCGCCAATTTCTGGAAAGCCATCTGGGGATTCATGGCTATCGAGGTTTCATCCGATTATACCCAAGTGGTGAATGATGAAACCAAAATGCCTGGAGCCAATTGGTTTGATGGGGTTCAATTCAATTTTGCAGAAAATTTACTTCGTATTCGATCTGATAAGCCGGCAATTCATTTCAAAGGTGAAGGTAGATCTGTCCGCACCCTATCATATAATGAACTTTTTAAATCGGTAGAAAAAATAGCATCCGCTTTAAGAAAGATGGGTGTTCAAAAAGGAGATCGTGTCGCAGGATTTATGCCCAATATGCCCGAAACCATTATAGCCATGCTGGCCACTACATCCATCGGGGCTATTTGGTCCTCCTCCTCTCCCGACTTTGGTATTAAAGGCATTCTGGATCGCTTCGTCCAAATCGAACCAAAAGTCCTATTTGCTGCTGATGG
>Ga0114932_10006434_pt1 | contig 10028 bp, 4 predicted proteins | sample 2SBtaG_2_FD_87286 | JGI IMG/M metagenome (GOLD analysis project Ga0114932, IMG submission 87286) | Deep subsurface microbial communities from Kolumbo volcano to uncover new lineages of life (NeLLi) - 2SBTROV12_ACTIVE470 metaG | ecosystem: Environmental > Aquatic > Marine > Volcanic ... | reverse complement strand
TCAAACCTTCCCTGTCGACACCCACATCGGAAGGCTGGCCAACCGGTCTCCCCCCTCAACTTGAAACTTGCCTTAAATTATGTTTAATTTTACCTAGATGGGGCCTTTCTTCGTCTTCCAACCCTGATAAGGTTGGGGAGGATCTGAAGAGGCAGTTTCCAGAAGAGAAGGTTTGGTTTCTTGATTGATTGATTGATTGATTTATTGATTTATTGATTGATTGATTTATTGGTTAGTGGCATGATCTCCACCTCCAATTCATCTACTTTGGTCTCATCTTATCTTGAACTTTGAGGATTATGTGATTGTGGGGTAGGGAGAGAGTATTGCCCTGCCAAGAACCATTCTCCGGTCTCCTGTCCTATCTGCAATTGGGTGGCCAAGAAAGAGGTTAAGACCCAATCTCTGATTTGATTTGATTTGATAGGAGAACTGGCCTTCTTGTGTGGAGGATGTGAAGGTGATAGGAAGTTAATTGAATTTTGATGTTTCTGATTCTTTGTAGAGTTTGTTTGGCAATTCTTATCCACGAGTGAAGGTTGGTTGATTGATTGAATTTTGAGATTTGATGATTGGTGAAAAACAGAACATAATTTACTACCAAGACAGACTAATCGAGAAACAGAACCAAGGAGAGGGAGATATTGAGGGTAAGGTGGATGAGTTGGTGATGGGGGATGATGGGAGTTTGGGAGGAGATCAGGTGGGGAGGAGGTGGAGTGAGATCCCAAAGAAGAGCAAACGAAGAAGAAGAGAGTTGGATAATCTGACCAAAGCCAGTTCAACCCCAATCCCAACCATGAAAATACCAAAAAGGAAGAAAAGAAGAACAACAAATGTTAAAGAGAATGGAGTAAATAAGTAAAGAAGAAGTTTATTGATGGATTAGTTTTTATATTTACTCGAAAATTTTATCACTCATAAAATTTATGATTTTATTCAAAAACAGAGAGATCTAGCCATAGATCTTTCAAAATATACTATGGATCTACTGTAGTTATGGGATAGAGGGTGCAGTTTCATTTTCTTTTGGTTGGTGTTCATTCTCCCTTATCCTTCTTGAAGACTACGAGTGGGATGGTAAAAAACTTCAGCTCTATATCTAGTTCCTTGTAAGAGGCGCTGAAGGCCACAGACCCCCCCATCAAAGCGAACATGGCCATGAATAGGTGCCAGAGGGCGTGGGGAGGGTATGTCTGCATCCATGGCAGTTGGGAGCAGAGGTGATGGTCAACCAGCCATGTGATGGAGGAGAGGATTAAGTAAGTAACCATGATGCAGATACACCTCTTCTCAGACGTAGACCCCTGCTTGTACAGGCCGACCACCCCTGGGATAGACAAACCAATGAGGAGGATGAAGTGATTTTGAAACTCCTCCACCCAGTGGTAGGTGTGGTGGAGGGAGAGGAAGAGGAAGCCATAGCAGAGCATTGCTGTAATCAGCCAAACCCTTTTGTGGGGGGCTAGGAAAGAGTGAGAAACGGAATATATCCAGTTTAGTGATATCAACACCATAATATCTTCATCCATATGTTGGCCTAGCAATGTTAAGGATCCATGGAATACAGCAGACCCGATTCCCAACAAAATTACCAAAATCCATTGAAGCTGATAAGTGAAGGAAAAATTCGCAGGTTTCGCAGCTGTCCACCAACTGAAAACACCACCCATAACAAAGAAAATATTAGAGAGAGTGTTCCAATATTCAGCTATAGTAACATTTTGGGTGTAGTTAGCCTCACACCAATCTACACATAAAGGGTTTGTAAGATGATCAAAAAATTCATCAAATTTTCACGAATCTTTTTATATCTTTAAATCTAAACCTATAGTCCCATTTCCAAGATACTCATCTAAGAAAGATTGCATGCTTATTTACTTTTAATGATATGAAATGAATTTTAAGAATTGGGGGGATACGAAACAAGCGATTGCAAAATTTCAAAGATCTAGGTCATTTTTCTCATCATTTCCACTACTTAATTATTTATTACTAGTATTGTGTAATGAACATTAATGTGCTTCCAGTGTTTTAAGTTGTTATATGTTGATTAGACTTTGATTACATAAATTATGAGTGGATTTATGATTTTGTAATGAAAATTTTGGGAGTTGACTTTCAACTTTAATTTTCTCTTATTTAATCTCGATATAAACTCATTAATGCACTTTTATCCTTTTAATAGTTATTATAATTCTCTTGTGGAGCCTGTATATATGAAATCCCGATTAGGAATATCTTTTATTTTTGTGTTTTTTTTCACTCCTCTCATTCTTTGTGATGAAACATTTTTGATGTATTCAAAATACCCCTCTGACGACTCATTTGCTAAAGATTGCTCAGAAGTCGCTCAAACTAGTGGTGATTTGGAGTATATTGAAGTGAGGAATTTTCAGTCTGCTGCAGATGGGAGAAAGAGGTGTAGACGATATTTTCTCTTTTCAGTTTTTTTATTGATTTTTATTGATTTCAGAGGTACGCTCTTCCCTTACGATTTAAGCATCAATGGGTGGTGCTCTGGATCAGAGAGTGGATCTGGTGGGAGACAAGCCTTCTTTTTATTTGACATGACGGACTTCTCCCCCGCCGCTGCTGTGGACAGTGCCTCCTTCCATGTAACCTTCGATGAATTCCCTTTTGGAGCCAGACTTCAGTTTTACACTTGCTCCACAGACTGGAAGGAAAACCAGGTGATTCCCACAAAGATAAAGTTGATCATAGTGAAAATAATAAGTATTGTTGGTTCAGGTGACATGGAGTGAGAGGCCTAGCATTGCAGAAGAGATTGGTGGGTGCATAGTGAAGGGGGAGGAGTTGGATTATCCTTCCGAAGTCTCCTCCTTCTCCTGTGATATCTCCTCTGAGGTTTGATCATTCAACCCAACCAACCAACCCAACCCAACCACTGATTTTTATGATCATTCTAAGGTTCAAGCAGCTGCTGGGGGGTATTTGTGCATCTCTGGGCATGAGACGGAGGATGGGGGGTCGGCCCAGGCCATCAAGATCTTTTCAAAGGAACTGAGCGAGAGTGACAAGAGAACCGGGGTTTACACTATCAAAACACAATTATTTTTCAACAACTGTAGGTGTGGAAGTTTGATGAAGATTTAGGTGGCACTTTCCTTGAACATGGAACTGTAGTGGGGGAGGAGGACACCTGGAAGCCGCACCTCAAGATCCAGGTTGAGTTTATCTAAATTTTTTTCTTCATCTTTTTTTTGCAGGGATCTCTGGCTGGGGTGTTCCCAGATCATATGGGACAAGAATAGACTTAGAATAGACACATTAAAGGCAAAACCAATATTGTAGATGGTGTGTGTGATCAACTAGTTGGAGTTTTTTACTCTTTTTTCATTTTACAATCACCTCGAAAGTCTATTCAGTTTTGCTCCCACCTTCCTCCTGCCTCCCTCAACCATCCCTCCACCCTCTCCTTGAAGTCGTCAAACCGAATCACCTCCTCATTCTCAAACTCTGCCAACTCTAGATACTATTTTTTTTTGTCAAGAGTGTAAAATGATAGAGAAATTCTCTCACCTTGAGGATGTCGGAGTGGTGGGATGGGAAGAGACTTCTGAGATGGTTTGAGTTGTGTCTCCCCCACATTAACACTTCCATCCTACTCACAGACCCCTCCTTCTCCCCAGCCTCACAAAATAACTCATAGATAGCCTTCTGCTTGGTGGATGGCCTCCTTAAGTCATAGTGCCTCGTTTTCTCCTCCTCGGGTCTGAAGTCGGTAGGAGGGGAAGGAGAGGTGGATTGGTAAGGATTCCTCTCAATCTCGGCGATCAAAAACTCGATCGGATTTGAAGGCTTCTCAAGAACCAATCGACTCATATACTCTTGTAACATCCCAGAAATATCCATCTTATCTGCATATGCTGCCACTTTCTCGATTGCAACCTCCGGAACATTCTGGACAAAGTTGAACAAAAAAATAAAAAACACAAAAATCAGAAACGTTTTGGCATATCGATCATAACTCTTAAACCCCAAGTATTGGATGACCGTCCATGACTTTTTCCTGATCTTGAATATCCTATACATCAAGTTAATATAATGATGATAGCTGAACCTGCGAATTATATCAATTTTTTCGCGTTCTACTGAATTGGATAAAACAGATTGATGAAAACACGTTAGGTTCGATATACATACATCTTCTATCAAACTGCCAACTGCCTTATAAAACGATACATTCAGGTAGTAAGCGTTTAATAATGAAAAATTAATAAAATATAATCATTACGCTCTGAATAGAAAGAAACAAAAGCTCAATTTATGAAAAGCTAATATAATATAATTTATGCTCAAATTTATTAATTTTTAGTAGCTTAAATATACTCATTAGATGTTCACCTCCCCTTTATACTGGCAGTTACTGCATTTAATTCAATCTATCACAAAGAAAAATTTTAAAAATCATTTGGATGAAATTGAAGAGGTTTGGAAATGTCAGAAAATTTCATAGTTCTCATGACTTGTAGCTTTATATCTCCATTTATATTGATGTAATTTTCAATTGTTTATCTAGTTAATCTCTTTATATGGTGATGATGCTCGTTCTTTTATCATAAACCAACTGCTTTTTGAGATCGATTTCAAGGATGGAAGATTAAACAACAACAAAGACACTCAAAAGGTGAATTTTTATCGAATATCGACTTAATAATATGATAAATCTAATCATTTTTTGTATTTGTAGCTCGCTCTTTTATCCGACCAATTGGTTTTTGTCCTCTCTTCGCCGACTTATTCGAATATTTTGAGTCAAGGATTCTTCCCTAAATATGAGAATTCGATTCCAACAGATGAAAGAACATCTCAACAGAATGATTTTGAATCTTCAGACCAATTAGATCATCATCATGTGAGGATAAATGAAGATTTTTTGTTAAGTTTATCTCGATTATGTCGACTAAGTCCATCTCAAAGTATTGGACTTGGAATTTCCTTTTTGGTCAGTCATTACACCACCCCTGAAAACTATCACATTGAAGTCATGAAGTTTGTAACCGCTAAGATTGATGAACTGGAGAATCTTGGGGATGTTGGTGGTCTGGTGGTGGCCGATATTGTATCTGTCCTCTCCAGGAAGTCTCCAAAGTTATTGATGAAATTTGAAGAGGCAGTTTTAGCAACCCCTTCCCTATCTTCATCCCCCGTCCTTAGAACTTTACATACCATCCTCCACTCATCCCCTGGAAACCCAAGAGATGTACTTCTACTTCCCCCCACCTTCCCCCTCCCCTCCTTAGGGTCGATAGTATCTCATCTCTCCTCCTCTTCAATCACTGTCGCAAAAGTTTTGATGGATTTCGGGCCACAGTGCTCCCAATCCCCAGACCAGCTCAAGAGCGCTATGGCTGAGAGTGGAGTTCCAATCACAGAAGATCAAGTGGCCCAGATCATGGCTATGGTTGTGGGGGCTATCCCTCCCCATCAGATCGTCCCCCCCACCAGATCCATCTACGGACAGCTTCATGGAACTCAGAAATCGGGGGAAAACAATGGGGAGGGGAAGGAGGAGAAGGGGCAGACAGAGGATGTTTGGAATTTGGAGGTAATAGCTGGGGTATTGGCTGAGATTCAGTCCTTGGATTGGATGAAGGTGGCAGAATCATTTGATAATCCCCATATCGTGTTTCACAACCTCAACTCCTTCCTTGCTCTTTTAAACCTGTTTTCGCAATGTTCCTCCTTCCCTTTCCCCCCAGCCCTCCTCCTCAGACCTTGGGAGAACCCCTCCACTCACTACTCCTTCCTCCAATTCGGGTTATACACAAACAGATCAATTCTGGATTTTACTACAGTGGAGAACAAGATTGATCCAATCGACCCCAAGAAGAAGAACCCTCAAGAGTCAGATCCAAGATGGAATGGCAGCTGGGCTTGTGCCGATCTTTACCACGCTCTAGCTCTTCTCGGAGATCAGGGGGATGTAGCACCAGTAAGGAAGCTTTGTTTATCTGGTATTTCTCAATACCCAGAGTATGCAGCGGTTGGGTTTGCCATGAGTTTATCCAACTCCCCAAAAACCTCATCTTTCAACTCCCTTCCACTTTGCATCCTAAATGAACTCCTCCCTCATCTCTTCACTGGGGTTGAAAACAACAACCCCACTTGCAAAGCTTGTATGATCCAACTTGCTCCTTTCATCCCAGATACAGTCAAGGAGTGTTTGCTGATCTTGTTAGATAGAGCGACGAGTGCTAATCAAGTGAATGCTATTTATTCCCAACTCATCCTCCCCCTCAATTTGAGAGATGATTTGGTTGCATGTGGAACTCCCCAACAACTCCTCCCTCTCTTATGTCTAGAAGGGGCTATTCTCCTAGCTAAGGCTGGATCTGGAGAGGGGAAGTTATCAAACCAGGATTTTAGGACCATCTGGGGAGGGGTTATCTCAAGATGGCTTCATATCCCATCTCCAGATGAAAGTGGGGAGGAAAGGAAGAGGGGAGATTCTTCTCTCCAACCTTTGACATTGGTCCAGGAGAGGGAAAGGGAATCCTCCTTGGGTGAAATATTGTATTTTGTGGAAAGTCAGATTGGAGGTCAAGCTTTTTTCCCCAAGGAGGTGTTGGGGAGAGTGGTTTGGGATATTTGGGAGTTTTACCAAAAGTTTGTGGAAAAGATTGAGAATTTGAAGGCGAACAAGAAGAAGAAGGAGAATGAGTCTCTTTTGATCAATCCTCTTCATGAATCAATGATTAAGTCGATTGTAGCTCTAGTGCTTGGGAAGAAGGTTGTAGATCCAAATCTTGTTGGTGAGGATGAGGAGAAAGAAGAGATCATCCCACCTTCTATCGATATCCCACCTGATATCCTTTCATCCCAGCAACCACCTCAACAACAGATGTACACACCCTCCAACGAAAATGGGGATATCCCAACCGCTTCTGGGGAAGGGTCAGAACACGATAAAAGTGGGATTCCTGTTCTTCAAAATGGACCTGATGGTCTTCCTTTGGATGATTCTCAGGGGAGTATAGTCGCCACTTCTGATGAGCTGAGAGAAGGGAGAGCGATTGCAAACAACCTCTTTACAGACTTTTACAGAAATGGATTGGCCGTTGAGGATATGGTGGGGAGGATTCAGGAGATGAAAAAGGGGGATGGGAATGAAAAAACTGCATTTAGGATTATCATTCAAAACCTTTTCACTGAATATTACTACTTCCACAAGCTCGTCCCGAATGATCTGATAAAGACTGCTCAGTTGTTTGGATTGTTGATTAAGCGAGAGATCATAGCCTCAATTACCTTGTCAATTGGATTAAGATATCTGTTAGAAAGCATCAGGGTTTATAATGGAAATACCCACCCACCTCCTAATAGTGATAGGAAAGAGTCTGATGAAACTTTGATTGTGAATAAGAAGATGTATCAATTTGCGATCATCGTCCTCCAGCAATTTTGTGAGAAGTTTCACATGTGGCCTATTTTTTGTGCTCAGATTGCCAAATTTCAAATTATTGGAGAGGATCAACCTGTGTTATTTGGAGAGTTGGTTCGAGGGAGGGATTACAATGATGAGAATGGTGAATTGCCAAGACCTTTTCCAACCCCAACTCTCCCTTCAACAACCCAACAGCAACCCAACCAAACTTCTTCCAATCAAAGCTCAGCCACTAAACAAATCACATCTGATGGTTCTTCACCTTTTTATCCATCAAACCAGGGGGTAAAGGAGGATGAGGGGGAGGGGATGAAGAAAACTCAATCTTCTTCCAACTTACAGAGCACATCCCCTCCTTATGTTCCATTTTCTGGACAACATGGAGGAAATGAGGAAAGGAAAATAAATGAAGGGACGCCATTTAACCCTCAAACATCTCAACCATACATTCCCATGTCAAATAACAATCTTGGTGGGCAGCTACATCCTATGCAAACTCACCTTAGATTGAATATGATATTCCCAACTCTTGATCTTTCTAAATTCCCTCCCCCAGAACCAGAAGGTCCCTCTAGCGATGTGACAACTCAAGTTAGCTTCCTGCTCAATAACATCACATCTGATAATGTCGATACCAAAGCTGGGGAAATTTCTAACATCCTGACACAAGATCATCACGCTTGGCTTGGGTTTAAGGTTGTGGAGAGGGCTACGCACATGCCAAATCTGCACACAACTTACCATAGGTTGCTAAGACTTCTCAATTACAAGCAGTTGGACAACTATGTTCTCCATTTCGCCATCGTTCGAGTTTGCTTGCTAGTCGGAAATCAGAGGATCCTTACAAACACTCAAGATAGATCCATCCTGAGAATGTTGGGGACATGGGTTGGCCTTCTCACCTTAGGGGTGAATCGACCAGTTTTGCAAAGAGAGATTGACTTGAAGGAATTGTTATATCAAGGATATGAGACGGGAAGGCTAATGCCAATTTGCTCCTTTGTTTGTAAGATTCTTGAGGGGTGCAAAGGGTCTGTGATTTTCAAGTTTCCCAATCCATGGTTCATGTCTCTCTTTGGTTTATTGAAGGAGATTCATACAATCCCTGGAATTAAAATGAACATCAAGTTTGATGTTGAGTTGGTTTGCAACAATCTAGGTGTTACTTTTGATGATCTTCTTCCTTCCCAAACTCTTCATATGAGGATGATCCCACCTATTAATAATCCAGACTTGGCCAACCGATCTAATGTAAGGGGGATGTCTGGGAGCACAAGTAATGGGAATTTGAATAATAACCAACAACCAAGCGTCCCAACATCAAATCAACCTTTGAACAATGATAGTCGCCAAACTTCCTTCAATGACCTTCCCAACAACAATAACAATAGTAAGACCCAAAACCCTCCTCCTCCTCAAGTTCAGCAGCCTCCACCCCCTGTTGTTGCTCATCATTTTGATGATACGATTCTCCCAGAGTTAAAGGAAACAACCACAATCCCAAACTTGAATGCTTACACTACAGTCCCATCTTACATCAACCTCTTCCAAACGAATCCTGAGTTGATCCACCTGATCACATTGGGGGTCGATAAAGCTGTTACTAAGATTATCCAACCAATCGTGGATCGAACCGCGACCATTGCTAGGATAACTACAAGAGAGTTGATTGTAAAAGATTTTGCAATGGAACCTGATGGATCAAAAATGAGGGAGGCTGGGCAGAATTTAGCTTCATATTTGGCAAAACACCTGTCAAATATCAACTCTAGAGATGTGTTGATTGTTCAATTGACAGATCATTTTAAGGCTTTGTTCTCAAGAGTGACGAATGACCAATCTTATTTAGATAAAGTTGTGAAGGGTTGTGTGGATGAGAATATTGATCGTGCTCTTATCATCATTGAACATGCAGCTCAAGTGAGAGCCATGCAGGATGTGGAGGAACTTCTCACTGGGAACATTCAAGCTAGAAGGAAGAGGAGGGATTCTTTAAGCGAGGATGGTGGTGGTGGTCATGGATTAAAGCAATCAGAAGAGGAGTTTGTTGACCTCGCTGTGTTAAATTCGAACCACAGATATCCAAGAGACCTCCCCCCAATGGTTTGGCCTTCCTCTCCTGGGTTAGAAAGTTACCAGCTTGAGCTTTATGCATCCTTCAAGTCGAACCAATTCTCATCCACCTCAAATTCTCTCCCCACCATCCCAACTTCATCCTCTTCCTCCTCTGTACTTCAAAATGTGCTTCCAACTGCAACCCCAAATCCTACCACACCCATCAACCTGGAGCGACCTCCCCCAATCACAGCAAATTTAGAGGGAAAACAACTCGCTGAAACTCTTGAGAAGCATTTGGTATATTTGGATGGACTTGTGAAGAATGTGATTATCATAGCAACAGCCTCTGATACAAACGAGGAGAGTGAATCTTCTCCTTCTTTAACATCCAAATCCAATGCCAATCATAAGGATATAACTCTTGCTTCCCAGGATCCCAACACCCCATTAGCAACTTATTATCGTGAATTTTTGGAATTTCTTCGTTCCTCCTCCCCTTTCCAAACACAAACCAATCTGTTACTTTCATTTTGTAGATCTGTGTTCAAACATATGGTAT
>Ga0114932_10006432_pt1 | contig 10030 bp, 12 predicted proteins | sample 2SBtaG_2_FD_87286 | JGI IMG/M metagenome (GOLD analysis project Ga0114932, IMG submission 87286) | Deep subsurface microbial communities from Kolumbo volcano to uncover new lineages of life (NeLLi) - 2SBTROV12_ACTIVE470 metaG | ecosystem: Environmental > Aquatic > Marine > Volcanic ... | reverse complement strand
AAAGGCCTTCGACCGCATCAATGGGTCAAGAACGTCCTGCTGGTTCTGCCGCTGATTGCTGCGCACCGTTTTGATATGGCCGGTTTGACATTGGTGGCGATGGGCATGCTGGCCTATAGTTTAGCCGCCTCTTCGATCTATATCGTCAACGATTTGCTGGATCTTGAAGCCGATCGTCTGCACAAAACCAAATGCAATCGTCCATTCGCGTCGGGCAAGGTTCCGATTAGTGTCGGGATGATCACGTCTTTGGTGGTGGGTGGCCTGTCTCTTGGAATTGCCGCGTTCATCAGTCTGGCTATGCTGTGGGTTGTTGCGCTTTATATGGCTTTGTCTCTGGCCTATTCGCTGCGGTTCAAACGTATGCGTTGGGTGGATATTGCAGCGCTTGCCTCACTTTATACCCTGCGCGTTGTCGCGGGCGCGATTGCTGCCGACGTGGTGGCGTCAGGCTTTTTGATCGCGTTCATCTTTCCCATGTTCATCACTTTGGGCTGCGTAAAACGCCTGACGGAACTGACGCTGGCCACCTCGGATGAGCGTCTGCCCGGGCGCGGCTACGGGCGCCCGGACAGGGGTGATTTGCTTAACGTGGCGGGATTGGGTGCAGCGGGCGCGTTGCTGATCTTTTTTCTCTATAGCAACAGCGCGGCGGCGGCTGCGCTTTATCCCACGACGTGGGAGCTAAAACTGGCGCTGATACCGATTGCCGGCTGGCTATTGCGGATGGTCCTTTTGGGGTGGAACGGTAAGCAGGACTACGACCCCATCGTTTTTGCAATGCGCGACAGGTATGGGCTGTCGATGATCATGGTGACACTGACGATCATGTTTCACGCCGCGACGTTGATTTAGATCAACAGATCAGATCGACATTTTCTTGAACAGAAATTCGGGGATGTGGCGGATAATCAGCATGATGTAACGCCAGAAAAACGGCGTGTAGACGGTGTTGCGCCCTTTGTTCACGGCCTTTAGAATGTCGCGCGCCACGTCGTCGGGACTGGCAACCAGAAACATGCCATCCAGCCCCCACGTCATGCCGGTATCGACAAAACCCGGTTTGACGGTCACCACATGTCCACCCGACTTGGTCAGGCGGTTACGTAATCCCGACAGATAGGTGTGAAACCCGGCCTTGGCGGCACCGTAAACATAATTACCGATGCGCCCACGATCACCCGCAACAGAACCCACGCCCACAACGGTGCCGCAACCGCGCTGTTCCATCATCGGCACAAAGCCCTGCAAAAAATGCGCCGGTCCGGTGAAACTGTCCATGACGGTGCCGTCGATCAGCGAGGGGTCCTTGTCGATATCGTCCTGATCGGGCATTGAGCCAACGAATACCGCCACATTCAGAACGCCGTCCAGCGCCGCCATTCTGTCGTGGATCGCTTTGAAACCGTTTGGTTTTCGGGCATCAAATTTGATCGCCGCAGACTCGTCTGCGCCACGTATCCGACAATCAGCTGCGCTCGCGGCCAGGTCGTCCATATCGCGCCCCGCCAGAAAAATGGCGTCACCGTTTTGGGACACACGGCGCGCAAAGGCCCGCGCCATGGCCGAGCTTGCACCCAATATCAGCCAGCTTTGTTTCATGGTTTTCCCCGCAACTGCAACCGGCGCACCATGTCGGTGGCAAACGCGCCTTTGGGATCTGTGGTTTTGATGATTTTTGTGAATTCGGGCAGTTCGGGATACATGCGCGCGATCCGGCCCGCGCGCGACAGCGCGTCCTTGGCCAGATAGACACGGCCGCCGGCATCGCAGGCGATATCCTCGAGTTCTTGTACCAATGCGGCAGCTTTTGCACGGTTGGGAAAATCCACCGCCAGCGTGTAGCCCCGCATCGGGAACGACATCAGTCCGGCGCGCCCGTCGCCAAGCCGTTTGAGAACGGCCAGCGGTGACGCGAGTTTTGAACGGCCAATTGCTTGCAGCATCTTGCGCAGGTGAATGGCGGCATTCGCGTCAGGTACAACGCATTGAAACTGGTGAAACCCAGGTTTGCCGTACAAGCGGTTCCAGCCGCTGATCCGGTCGAGCGGGAAGAAAAAATCTGCGATTGAACGATCCAGCGTCCGGCCTTGGGGTGGCACGCGACGCAGGTAATATCTGTTGAACAGGCGGACCACGGCGGGGTTAAGCATGAAGCGTGGTGCATCGCGCGAAATGGAGCGTGCCTTGGCGACGGGCAGGGGGTCAGCCTGAATTTTTATTTCGGCTTCCTCCAGAATACCGCGTCCCAGTTCGGCACCTTCTGCAGTGGCGTCTATCCAGCCAACGTTATATGTGGCGGTCGAGGATTCAAGCATCGCCATGAACTCTTCCAGCGTTTCGGACCGGCGTTCGCGCACCTCCATCACTTCGGACGGGCAGCGGGCCAGCTGAATCCCTGCCGACACGATAATACCTGTTTGGCCAATGCCGCCCAAAGTGGCTGCGAACAGATCGGGGGTGTCTTGCGGTGTGACCCTGCGCAGTCGCCCGTTTGCCCCCAAAAGCGAAATACTGCGCACATGCTGGCCAAAGCTGCCGTGCATATGGTGGTTCTTGCCGTGCACGTCGTTGGCGATGCAGCCACCGAGCGTGGCAAACCCGGTTCCGGGCATGACCGTGGGAAACCAGCCGCGCGGGGCAAACAGGCGGGCTATGGTCCCGATGGTGACTCCGGCCTCGGCATGCAAAATGCCGGTATTTTCGTCAAACTCAATGAATCGGTCCAGGCGTGTCATGTCGATGGCTTTGCCATCGGTGTTCAAACAAGCGTCGCCATAACTGCGTAAATTGCCCAGGGCCGGTGCCGCGCCTGCTTTGATCAAATCGCGCAATGCGCTGACTTTTTCCGGTCGCGCCCGACTGCCTGTCGCCTTCAGCACCCGGCCCCAGCCGGAATATTCAGCCTTTTTCCAGCGCATGTTTTGTCCTTGCTGCTATGCCTTCGGCAAAGGGGAACACCAGCGCCCCCAAACCGATAGCAAGCCATAAAGTTGTGATGCGGATCACCGCTGTGGCGGGGATCGAAACGTCCAGCGGCACGCCCTGAAGCGAAAGCAAAGCGATCATTGCCGCCTCTGCTCCGCCCACACCGCCCGGCGCGCCCGTGGCACCACCAGTCATCATCGAAAACAGAAATATCGACACGCATGTCCAAAGCGGCAAACCCGCGCCCAGCCAATCAAGTAACAAATAAAAGGCGTAGCCCTCGGCGAACCAGCCGAACACCCCGGCGACCAGCGCCGGAATAACCACAACAGGGCTCGAGAACGGGGTCAGTGCCCTTGCGGCGCGGCGCAGACGCACAAATAGGCGGGGTTGGTATCCGGTCAATCGCCAGAAAAACGTCACCGTCGCCTGAAAAAGCCGGGGTCGTGTGGCGAGAACGGCTGCAAAAACGGCGATAACGGCCACGGGCATTGCGCCCGCCACACCGCTGGCACCCATCGCCAGTGCAAAAGCCAGCAGCAGACCTGTCGAGGCCAGATCACCGGCGCGATCCACCAGAATCAGCGGTCCAATTGCCTCGGCTGCGACGCCACTTTCGCGGGTGACCCAACGCAGGCGCACCAGCTCTCCCAGACGGGCGGGCGTCATGGTCAGCGCAAATCCACCGATGTAGTGACGCAATGACGCGCCGACGCCGCCGAACACGCCCAAAGCCCGCGTATACAGCATCCAGCGACCGGCGCGCAGGCCGTAGTTCACCAGCGACAAGCCCAGCAGAACCGATATTTCCTGCCAGCTTAGGCGGTTGATCTGAACCAGGATATCTTCGCCACTGGCAACGCTGAGCGCGACACCAATCACGATCAAAAAGATCGCAAAAACCACAAGGGATGTTTTTATACCTGAATAACCCACCATGCGTGCGTCTTAGACAGTGATGATGGCAGAAAAAAGGCTGAACTATGAACGATCAACCGATTTCAGCGCTATTGTCTCTTAAATCGTCCCAATGTTCAGAGAACGACCGAACCTGAAAAGCCCTACAGCTCTACTGTGACGATGCAATCTTCGCCGCCACCCTCGCAGATCGGAATGTCGCCCATGTCGTCGTCTGTGGGCATCAGGGTGAGTTTTAGACTGATTGATACGACCACACCTGCCGTCGCGCCGCTGTCTTGCAGGTGTTTGACCACGGACGGAATATGCACAAAGCACCGGCTGCCACCCTTTTTACGGGTTTTAACAGACTTTAATTTAACTTTACCGACGCCGGGCACCATGACCGTCACGCCACCGGCGCGGTCGATTTTCTTGGCAGACACAAAATCGCGCTTATTGAATTTTAGTTTGGACTCCGCTGCGAAAACCGGCGCCGTGCTCAGTGCGGCGATGGCCAGAATTGTTAGCGTTTTGGAAAAATAGTTCATTGTTTATCCTCTGTCGGTTCTATTCTGACAACGCAGCCTTTGCCGCCGGGAATGCAAAATGCTTCGCCGTTGCGCACAATAGCCTTGAGCTCAAATGTGATGGGTTCGCTCGTGGTGACCGCATTTGTCCACGCTTTTGAGCCGACACGTTTCGCGACCATTTTCTTAAACGCGGGGACATCCAGTTTGCAATTGTTGGACGGGTTCGAGGGCTGCGACAGCGACAGGATTCGCAGCGAGGCTTTGCCGCTAATTTTGACGGTTACAGGGCCGCTTTCGCTTAGTTGGTCGTGGCTGAGAAACCGGTCGCCGGTTTGGTATTCTTTGGCGGCCGCGACATTAGCTGCGCCGATCAAGAACCCCGCAAACAAAATTGTTTTGAAAAACTTAAACATGGGTACTCCTTTAGAACACTTGGTCGCGACTAATTAGCATTCACCAAGTGTTATTGAAAGTGATTTGCCACGTCTTAATGCGCAGGTCCCGCCACTAGTCGGCGCTCAGACTTGGTACGGCCATCTTGCCACCGGTGTTATCCAGAGCCACGAAGGTCAGCACACCGTGGGTCACCTGCAGGCGTTTGGCGCTGTACCGGCGCGAAACCCAGGCTTCGGTGTTGACGGCCATTGAACTGCGACCAACGCGGATGATTTCACAATACACGCACAGAATATCACCCACACGCACCGGTTTGAGAAAACTCATCGCCTCTATACCCACGGTGACCACGCGCGCGTTGGCGTATTCGGCGGCGGCCACACCGGCGGCTATGTCCATCTGGCTAAGTACCCAGCCACCGAAAATATCACCTGCTGTGTTTGTGTCGGCGGGCATGGCAACAGTTCGAATGGTCAGAGCGCCGCGCGGTGCGTTTCCGTCGTTCACACCAATGTGGCCTCGGTGGCGGCGCGGATGTCGGCCATGGTGACGCCGTCGGCCATTTCAACAACCGTCAGCCCGCCCTGTACCACGTCGTAAACGCCCAGTTCGGTGATGATCCGGTCCACCACACCCTGACCGGTCAGGGGCAACGTGCAGGATTTCAGCAATTTGCTTTCACCCGCTTTGTTGACCTGCGCCATGATCACGACGACGCGCTTTACGCCGGCCACCAGATCCATGGCACCGCCCATGCCCTTGACCAGCTTACCGGGGATCATCCAGTTCGCCAGATCGCCGTTTTCAGCCACTTCCATGGCCCCAAGAATGGCCATGGCGATCTTGCCGCCGCGGATCATGGCGAAACTGTCGGCGGAAGAAAAATACGACGTGCGGTTGAGTTCCGTAATCGTTTGCTTGCCCGCATTGATCAGATCGGGGTCGAGTTCGTCCTCGGTGGGAAACGGACCCATCCCCAACATTCCGTTTTCCGACTGCAACGTCACGTCAACGCCGTCCGGGATAAAGTTTGACACCAGAGTCGGAATGCCGATGCCAAGGTTGACATACATGCCGTCCTGCAGTTCCTGCGCGGCGCGTGCGGCCATTTGATTACGGTCCCAAGCCATTTTTGCCCCCTACGCCGCCCTTGTTGTACGCTGTTCGATCCGCTTTTCGTGACGGCCCTGAATGATCCGGTGCACGAATATCCCCGGCGTGTGGATCAGGTCGGGATCCAGGTTGCCGGCGGGAACGATTTCCTCGACCTCGGCGATGCAGATCCGTCCGCATGTGGCGGCATTGGGATTAAAATTGCGCGCAGTTTTGCGGTAGATCAGATTGCCGCTGGTATCGGCCTTCCATGCTTTCACAATGGCCAGATCGGCCACAATACCCCGTTCCAGAACGTAGGTTTCGCCGTCAAAGTCTTTCAGCTCTTTTCCCTCGGCGATCACCGTACCCACGCCGGTTTTGGTGTAAAAGCCGGGTATGCCCGCGCCGCCGGCGCGCATCCGCTCAGCCAACGTGCCTTGGGGGGTGAATTCCAGTTCAAGTTCGCCTGAAAGGTACTGACGCATAAATTCGTCGTTTTCGCCCACGTAAGAGCTGATCATCTTTTTGACCTGACGGGTTTGCAACAGCACGCCAAGGCCAAAATCGTCGACGCCGGCATTGTTTGACGCAACCGTCAGGTCTTTGGTGCCCGCGTCGCGGATCGCAGCGATCAGCAATTCGGGAATGCCGCACAGGCCAAATCCACCGGCAGCAATGAGCATCCCGTTAAACAGCACGTCTTTTAGCGCTGCTTCGGCGCTATCAAAGGTTTTTTTCATGTGATATTGCCCCGCTTTGGCCAGTCGACCAAAGTTTTGTGCAGGGCTTTCAGCAGGGTGTCAATGGGTGCTTGGCTGAGACGAAAACTGGCTTCAGCCTTCAGTCAGCCGAGTCAGGCACTACGCTCTGCGGCGTCGGTTCTGATGTCTTTGCGCATGACGAAAACGCGGCGCTCTCCCAGGTGCGTGGTTTCGACGACCTCCCATTTCTGGGCAAAATAGTAACCGGGGTCTACGGTCAGCAGGAAGATGTGTTCGTCACCGCCACCCGCGGCGTAGGCCTCGACGTGTTTTAATAGCGCGCGGGCGACACCTTTTTCCCGGTGGTCGCGGCTCACGATCACGCTTGACAGCCACGGGGTAAGGTGGCGCAATGTTTCGGGGTCTTCGTGTTCTAGCATCCACGCCATGCCCACCGGCACATTATCTTTGAGCGCAATGAATATTTCGTCGACCGGATCGTCCTCGACGCGCTGAAATTCGGCGTCCCAGTCATCAAGCGTGAATCCCGTGTCGTCGCGCCATTCGGCGTCGGTCCAGCCGATACAAATCGGGCGCGCGTCAGGGATCGCGCTTAGCGGGCAGATCGTATACATAGTATGGCTATAAACCTGCACACGGCGCATTTGCTAGAGAACACTGAATTTCCATTTGGTTAACAATCTGTTAATTTTCTGACCATGCCTAACGAACCCCCTTTTGTTCATTTACCTGCGCCCGGCGACCGGATCGCGGTGCGTGTCACCCCCAAGGCGTCCCGAAACAGGATAATCCCGCCGGACAACAACGGCCTAATCCGCATTTACGTGACTGCCGTGCCCGAGGGAGGCAAGGCCACTAAAGCGGCGCAAAAGCTGCTGGCCAAGGCAATCGGCGTCGCCCCGTCGCGTCTGCGCTTGTTGCGCGGGGCCACCTCTCGCGAAAAGGTATTTGAAATTTTGCGCACTTAGTTCGGGTCGGTTCTTGACAGCCGGTAGCTGCCTTCGGGCAGATCGAGCGCCGCCGCCAGATCCCGCACCTGCGTCATCGAGAGCGACACTTTGTGGGTGGTGTCGGTGCGCGCGTCGTATTGGGCGACGGTGACACAAGAGGCGAAGGCCGCCACGATCACATCCTCGGCCAGGGGTGCCGCGCCATCGTCGACAAGCGTGACAACAGTCGCGTCAAAATCGTGCTCGATGGTAAACATGGCGGTGAGGGTAAAGCGGCAAGGCAGGCGGTGCAATAGGGACGGGGTTGTAGCCGCAATTTCATGATCGGGTAGGGCGGTGTTCACCCCGCTGCAAGCGCCAGATGGCAGGTTGAACCCCGCCCTACATCAATTGCTCTGCAATCCAAATCTTGATCAGAGATTGGCGGGTGATGCCCAGATGGGCGGCACGCGCGTCGAGGCCTTCGACCATCCACGCGGGGAAATCAACGTTAACGCGCCGCGCGGTTAGGTTGGGGCGCTTGGCGGCTGACCAGTCAACGGTGGCGCTGATGTCCTCGCCTTCTTCAAAGGCCTGATCAAATTCATGGGCTTTCATAGGCTTTAATCTCCTCTTTGCGGGCGCGACGGGCGGATATCAGACGCACAGTTTTCCTGCGCATTATGTAGGTCGCCGACCAGTGTTTCCCGTCTATTTGACCGATGGCGATAAAGCGGGGTTCGTCTGTGGTTCGGGCGGGGGCGTCAGAAGGAACGGGCCTGCCAAAGGGCTTGCATATCTTCAAAATCGATATCGTGTTTGTCCAGATTGCCGGCGCTTTTTGCCGGATCGAATTCGAAATCCATGAGCCAAAATAGGCAAGAAAAAGTATAATTACAATACCATTATTATACCTTTATCGCGCAAACTTCTTATACTTCACCCGTTTCGGCTCCAACGCATCGGCCCCCAGCCGCCGCAGTTTATCGGCCTCGTAATCCTCAAAATTGCCCTCAAACCACTCCACGTGTGACTCCCCTTCAAAGGCCAGCATGTGGGTGCAGATGCGATCGAGAAAAAACCGATCGTGGGAGATGACGACGGCGCAGCCGGCGAAGCTTTCCAGCGCGTCTTCGAGCGCGCGGAGGGTTTCAACGTCCAGATCGTTGGTGGGTTCGTCCAGCAGCAGGACGTTGCCGCCAGTCCGCAGCAATTTGGCCATGTGGACGCGGTTGCGTTCGCCGCCCGAAAGCAGCGACATTTTCTTTTGCTGGTCGCCGCCTTTGAAGTTGAATGAACTGCAATAGGCGCGGCTGTTCACTTCGGCATCGCCCAGTTTAATGATGTCCTGACCGTCGGAAATTTCCTCCCACACGGTTTTGGCGCTGTCCAGTGCGTCGCGGGACTGATCCACGTAGGAAAGTTGCACGGTGTCGCCAAATTCCACCGTGCCGCTGTCGGGCGCCTCTGCCCCCGTCAACATCCGAAACAATGTGGATTTACCCGCACCGTTGGGACCGATAACGCCGACGATACCACCGGGGGGGAGGGAGAACGTCAGATCATCGACCAGCAGGTTTTCATTGTAAGCCTTTGACATATTCGCCACCTCGATCACCTTACCACCCAGCCGCGGGCCGTTGGGGATGATGATCTGGGCGCGGCCGACCTTGTCACGTTCGGACTGGCCCGCCAATTCGTTATAGGCGTTGATGCGGGCCTTTTGCTTGGCTTGGCGGGCCTTTTGACCCTGCTGCATCCATTCAAGTTCGCGTTCCAGCGTCTTTTGTTTGGATTTGTCTTCGCGCGCCTCATGCGCCAGCCGTTTTGCCTTTTGTTCCAGCCAAGAGGAATAATTGCCCTCATACGGGATGCCGCGCCCCCGGTCGAGTTCGAGGATCCAACTGGTGATGTCGTCCAGAAAATAGCGGTCGTGGGTGACAATCAGGATGGTGCCCTTGTAGTCCATCAGGTGCTTTTGCAGCCACGCGATGGTTTCAGCGTCCAGATGGTTGGTGGGCTCGTCCAGCAACAGCATTTCCGGCGCTTCAAGCAGCAGTTTGCACAGCGCCACGCGCCGCGCCTCACCGCCTGAAAGCGTGCCGATGGCGGCGTCGTCGGGCGGGCAGCGCAGGGCCTCCATGGCGATGTCGATGGATGCGTCCAAATTCCACAGGTCTGCGGCGTCGATCTGGTCCTGCAACGCGGCCATTTCATCGGCGGTCTCATCCGAATAATTCATGGCGAGATCGTTGTATTTGTCCAGAACCGCTTTCTTGTCGGCCACGCCCAGCATAACGTTGTCGCGCACGGTCAGGCTGGCGTCGAGCTTGGGTTCCTGCGGCAGGTAGCCAACCCTGGCCCCTTGGGCGGCCCAGGCTTCGCCGGTGAAATCCTTATCCAGCCCCGCCATGATTTTCATCAGGGTGGATTTGCCGGAACCATTGACGCCGACCACGCCGATCTTGACGCCCGGCAGGAAGGACAAACGGATGTTTTCAAAGCACTTTTTGCCGCCGGCGTAGGTTTT
>Ga0114932_10006429_pt1 | contig 10034 bp, 6 predicted proteins | sample 2SBtaG_2_FD_87286 | JGI IMG/M metagenome (GOLD analysis project Ga0114932, IMG submission 87286) | Deep subsurface microbial communities from Kolumbo volcano to uncover new lineages of life (NeLLi) - 2SBTROV12_ACTIVE470 metaG | ecosystem: Environmental > Aquatic > Marine > Volcanic ... | reverse complement strand
TATGTACATCGGATCGGACGCACGGGTCGTGCGGGACGATCTGGAAAAGCGATTTCGTTTGTTGCGCCTTCGCAAAAAGCGGATGTTAAAAAGATTGAGCGTTTAATTCGAAAGACGTTGCCTGTTTTGGCACTTCCAAAGTTGCCTGCTGAACGTCCGAGAACGACTGGACCTGATAGGTTTGAGTCTCGATCACGGCATGGTGGTGGACGTGGACGTTCTCAAGGACGTCGTCGTGATGGTGGAGTTCAATTGCAAACCTCAGGAAATCGATCTCGAAATACGAGAAATTATTCCAAGCCTGTAGTTAAAAGTGCTCAGGAGTATGGTGCTGATCCAGCAAATTTTATCAGTGGATACACAGGGCCTTCACATATGACTGGTCGTTTATCAAAGCGTGCTCGTGGTAGTAAGCCTCGTGGCCCACGTAAGGGTACCAAAGGTGGGACTCGTGGTGATACGGGTCGTAAGAAACATGGTGGTCATACGAAAGGACGAACCAATCGTGGTCCGGGTGGACGTAAAAATTAAGTCTAAAAAAGCTGCTCAACTGAGCATCTTTTTTTATTCCTGCATCAATAGTCGCGCGATGCGGAGATCTTTAAACGAGTATTTATCTTTGAGTTTTACTTTGATGGGGGTGAGGAGTTCGGTGTCTAGTTCGGTGAATGCTTTTTGAATTTCCGTTAGAGCTTCTTTAAGTTCTGGTGAGACCATGCGTTCAAAGATAATATCGCGTGAGATTTTGTCTTCGACGAACAATTCTTCGATATGGCCCATGACAGTGGTGATTTTGAGTTTTCTTTCTTCGGCAATTTTAGCGACGTCTTTTCCTTGTTTCCATAGATCGAACGTAATCATTCGTGTCGGTGTTTTATTCGATTTCTTTTTTGCTGACTTTCTTTCCTCCTGTTCTTTTTCTGACATTTTCTCGATGGTGCCACCGCAGGACATGATGAATTTGTTTTGAGTGATGGATTGATCTTCATCAGAAATTTTTTTTGTTTGTGTTTCTGCGTATTCAGATTCGTCACGGAACAGTGAGTCCTGATCGAGTACGGTGGGGTGAATGTTAAATGTTTGTTCGTTGTATCCTAAAAGATGTAGGCCAGATAGTCGGCGGATACGGGATAGGGCTACGTAGCCTTGTCCATATTCAAATACTTGTGATAAATCCATCACTGCTTCGTCCATGCTCATGCCTTGGCTTTTGTGGACGGTGATTGCCCATGCGAGTCGAAGGGGGAGTTGTGCGATTCGAGCTTTAATAGATCCATCTTCTTGAATGGTCCACTCCGCTGGAGTTACGGTGATTTTTGTATTGTTTCGTAATTTTACAATGGGTAATTGTGATTTGAGATCGAAGTCATGGATCGTTCCGAGTGTTCCGTTAGCATATTTTCCGGTCGGGTCGTTTTTGGTAAACATGACTGTTGCATTTTTTTTAAGGTGAAGTTCTGCGGGGGAGAGACATCCACGTTGCAGTACTTCGATTCTCTGTTTGGAACCTTTCGTGCTCATCGAGTATGTTTTGTATGATCCAGGAAGTTCCTTGAGTCTTCGGTTGTTGTGGCGATCCACGTTTCTGTTGTGTGTGTGAAGGTGAGGAATGTCAGTTGGTGTTTCTGCTGCATTCATCTGTCGGAGCTCGAGAAGGTTTCTGTGTGTAGATGTGAGCGTGCCTGTGCGGATAGCAGAGAGGAGTGAAAGAAAGTCTGAGTCATCTTGTCTGTATTGTTCTGAGATGTAGCAGGTTGTGAATTCCGCTTCTGTCCATGCTGCAGATTCAAAGGCAAATCGTTTTGCTTCTCCGTGTGTGACGGGAGGTAGTTGAAAAAAGTCTCCAACACAAATCACTTGCATGCCACCGAACGGCTCATCAGAACTTTTTACTAGTTTACACATCGCGTTTACATTATCTAAAATAGCTCCAGACAGCATTGAGACTTCGTCTATAATAAGAACCTTTTTGTTTTTGATTCGCTTGGTCGTTGTTCCTCGTTTTGCTATAGCGTGAAGATCATGTCGGGAAAGATATTCGCTAATACCAATGCCAGCCCACGAGTGAATGGTGGATCCGCCGATATGTGTTGCTGCGATACCTGTTGAGGCGCAGATTGCTGGCTCTATGCGATGGGCACGTAGCCATTTTACATACGCATTAATGGTATGTGTTTTTCCGGCTCCGGGTTCTCCGGTAAGGAAAATGTTAGCTCCTGTTCGTAGAATTTTTTGGGCATGTACTTGTTTCATGCACCTATGGTATCACACTGTGTTGTAAAGCCATAAGCAACATTTTTGTGGATAAGGTTGTCATGTTATAATGCAGTTATGAAATATGTAGTATTCATTTTGGCCTTGTGTGTGGTGTTGCCGGCTCAAGCCGCAATAGATCCCGATCTCGCGATATGTGATCGATATGGTTTTGAATTAGTTGAAACGACATTTGATGATGGGAATGTGTTTCGACAGTGTAAGCGTCCTGATGGTGTGTTGTGTTCTGTGGAGCGCGTATACGAAGGTTTTTGTGGCGATCAGGAATTGTCTTTTTTAAGTTGTGTTGAGGAAGGTGGTACGGTGTTTCCCGAATTTGAATCGTGTTGTGCAGATGCTGTTCCGTATATGAAGCGGGGGCAGGTTGGACAGCCGTTTTGTAAAAAAATAAATAAAGTTCAGGAGGTGGTAGGTGATATTGCAGATTCATCGATTGCTATGGCTATTTTAGTGGCTGCGCTTGCTGGTGCGATTCCTGCATATATTATTCGTCGCAAGCGGACGCTTTAGAATTTTTTTGACGAAAATTGCTGTTTTTAATGGCGATTTTTTTGTTTCATAAGAGGTGGTTGTGAGGGGTTGACATGTTTGATTTTGTATACTATTCTAGCGGCGGCCTGCGGGCTGTGTTTTTTTTACTTAGGAGAGCTATCCCTTGGAAACTCGTTTTTCTGCTTTTTACAATTTCTTAATCGTTGTCAGTATGACTGTGGTCGTGTTGTGTGTTCCGTTGTCTGCTGTTGCACAAACGTGTGACTCAGATGAGGATTGTCCTGATGATGGAGATCCCTGCACGTTGAGTGTGTGTTTCTCTGATGTCTGTGGCACGCCTCCTGTTCAGTGTGATGATGGAGATCCTTCAACAGTCGATTACTGCGATCCTGCGGCGGCTGATGATGGTGATCCTCTTCCTCCGCTTAGTCCGCTCGATCCTCATGGAGCGTGTGTGTTTGAGTCTTATGACTGTACTGATCCTGGCGTGAATTCGCCTTGTGATGATGGAGATCCATGTACGATTGATGTGTGCAACGCAGTTACCGGTGCATGTGAGTTTTTTCAAGATTCATGTGATGACGGCAACCCATGCACGATTGACGCTTGTTTTACAGGTCTTGGTTGTGGTGTTGTTGCAGTTGATCCGAATGCTGTGTGTAGCGACGATGATCCGTGTACGTCGAATGATCATTGTGATGCGGTAGGAGATTGCGATAGTGATCCTCCTGTTGATTGCGATGATGATAATTTGTGCACGTTTGATTTTTGCGATGAAGCTGAGCCAAATGGATGTGTGAATTTCGATGCGAGTCAATTTGCATGCGATGACGACAACGCATGTACGCTCGATCAGTGCGATGCTGTGCTCCTGTGTTTCTCAACTTCTGTCGATTGTGATGATGGAGAAGTGTGCACAAGCGAGTGGTGTGATGCTGCGCTTGGATGTCTGTATGTCTCGAATACCGAATCATGTGATGACGGCAATGAGTGCACTGCTGATGATGCGTGTTCAGACTTTAAGTGTGAAGGTGAGGGTCTCGATTGTGATGATGGAAATCCTTGTACTGATGACTCATGTACACTTGCTGACGGTTGCTCATACGTAAATAGCGTGGGTCCTTGTAGTGATGGGGATGCATGTAGTGTTGGTGAGGCATGTTTGAATGGTGCGTGTGTTGGTGGTCAACCTGATGATTGTGATGATGGAAATGCATGTTCCGATGATAACTGTGATCCAGTCATTGGTTGTACATACACGGATAGTCCTGCGACATGTGAAGACGGCGATGCGTGTACGATGTACGATTTCTGTCTGAATTTGGCATGCGTTGGTGGACCAGAGGTGTTGTGTGGAGATGGCGTGAATTGTACGAACGATTCATGTGATTCTCAGTTAGGATGCGTGTTTGATCCGGTCATCTGTGATGACGACGACGCATGTACGATCGAGGTTTGTGATGAGCTTATCGGCATGTGTAACTTTGGTCCGAATCCGACCATGGTGGATTGCGATGACGATAATGCGTGCACAGATGACGCATGTGATCCGGAAACGGGCTGCTATTACGAAGATATTTCTGACACATGTGACGATGGTGATTCATGCACTGAAGATGGTTGTGATGCGCAGTCGGGATGTACTTCAGTTCCTATCGATTGTGATGATGGTGACGCATGTACGAACGACGTGTGTGATCCGCAGTCTGGTCAGTGTGAGAGTGACGTTTTTACGTGTGATGACATGAATCAATGTACGGATGATTGGTGTGATCCACTCACCGGCTGTCAGTCTGATCAGGAGAACGTGTGCATCGCCGATGAAGGGGTGAGTTGTACTGTTCCTGGTTGTGAGGATGGGGAGTGTGAGAGCCTTGTCTGTTCAGATCCTGCGTTTGCGTATTGCTGCGATGAGAACGGGGTGTGGGACGATGCGTGTGCAGATGAAGCATTTGGCATCGCGGTTACTGAGATCAATGCGAAGTACACGGAATGTTGGCTAGCAAAGCAGGTAGAGATTCTTGCTTTGCGACCAGTAAGTTCGTATTACTCTACGTCACATTGGATTGCTGCCTCTACGTATATTCTGAGAGAGATTTGTGGTGCGGCTGTCATCAATTCGCTCGGTACGTGTACTGACGAGAATTGTGGTGATGGTCAGTGTTCGCAGATTGACAGTATTTGGGCGACACATCCTCACGATGTGCTCTGCTTCGATGACTGTCCGTCTGAGCCGGTTGCCTGCAATCCGAAGGCGTGTGGAAATTGCGGCAATAATGTCCCTTGTGGTGGATTGCCGGATTGCTCGTTGATTCCGTGTGAACCGTGTTTTGTTGCGAAGGACTGCGATGATGGAGATCCGCTGACATACGATTTCTGTAATCGACATGATACGTGGGGTTGTTATCACTGGGATTCTCTCGGTGAACCATCGTATGATTTCACATTTGCTCCCTATCCATAGGATATAGAGCGGCGCATACCTACGGGTGTGCGCTTTTTTATTTGCTAAAAAACCTTATCTACGATAGTATTTCCTCCTATGTCGAGTAATGTAGTACTACGTTTTGATCATGTCGTATTTGAGTATACGGACAACAAGCCCATCTTGGATGAGGCTTCTTTTAGTGTGCGTGAAGGATCTAAGATGACGTTGATGGGTCAAAATGGAGCGGGTAAGTCTACTTTGTTTAGCTTGATTCGTGGAGATCGAAAAGCCAAAGATGGAAAGGTTCATATGGCAGATGGGGTGACTATTGGATCGGCGCTACAATCTGTAGATCGTGCTGACTTTGATTTAACAATTGATGATTATTTTAAACGAGCATACGAGGAGGTTCCTCGAAACGTAGATGTGGCCATTAATGAGGCTATGAATGCGGTTAACCTCACGACTCCTCGTGACCGTAAGGTGGGGGATTTGTCTGGCGGGCAACAGGCTCGGTTGTTGTTGGCATACGCGTTGGTGCAGCATCCTGATATTTTGTTGTTGGATGAGCCTACGAATAATTTAGATACAGAGGGCATTGAGCATTTAATTTCCTTCTTGGTGATGTATGACAAGACGGTGCTCGTGATTTCTCATGATGCTGACTTCTTGAATTGTTTTACAGAAGGTGTGTTGTATTTGGATATTCATACGAAGAAGGTGGAGAAGTATGATGGAGATTACTACACAGTGGTTGAGGAAATTTCAAAACGAATTGAGCGTGAGAAAAAGAAAAATGCGCAGTTGGAAAAGCGCATTCAAGATCGTAAAGAGAAGGCGAGCAAGTTTGCGTTTAAGGGTGGGAAGATGCGTAAGCTTGCGAAGAAGATGAAAGATGAGACTGCTGAGATGGAAGAGAATAAGGTTGAGATTCGACGTGAGGATCAGATCATTTTTCCTTTTAAGATTTCAAATCAAGATATTACAGGTGATATTGTAACGATTGATTCGGTGAAGGTGATTCGTGATCACGAGCCGAAGATGAAGAAGGTTGATATTGTGTTGCGTCAGGATACACGTCTTTTGATTTCGGGTCCGAATGGTATTGGTAAGAGTACGTTGCTACGTAATTTGGTTGATAAGACAGCCGAAGGTGCGGTGATCATGGATGAGGTTGTAGTTGGATATTATTCTCAAGATTTTTCAACATTAGATTTTGATGACACGGTTTTTGATTCTTTAGAAAAAATTAAGGCGCTTGGAGTTGATACACAGGAGATGCGCCGAGTTGCTGCAGGGTTTCTGATTACCGGTGAATTGATGGGGCGCAAGGTGGGGGATTTGTCTGAGGGGCAGAAAGGGCTGTTGTCATTTGCTCGGTTGGTGGTTATGCGCCCTGGGTTACTTGTACTGGATGAGCCGACGAATCACATCAATTTCCGTCATATTCCGATTATTGCAAAAGCTTTGAATGAATATAAAGGGACGATGATTTTGATTTCTCATATGCCTGAGTTTGTAGAGCAGATTGAGATGCAAGAGTATTTGGATTTGGGAAAGTTGAAATAGGTTTTGAAAGAGAGTGAATGCGATCTTCTGGGTCGTTTTTTGCTTTGTAACATTGACAAGAGTGGTTTTTTGTGCTAGATTGTAGTATTATTTTAGACTTATTAATCATGCTTGTATGAAAGAGAAACATATATTTCACACGGATGCAGAGGATGTTTCCGATGAGGATATTAATATTGAGAAACATTTTTTGACTGGTGATCATGTGACACAGGAGCAAGTTGATAATTTTGCGTATGATATTTATGAACGCCAATTCAGCAGATTTGAAGCGCTGAAGGGCTCTGGGCTTTTTAGCGATATTGAGGCTGTTTTGATTGTTGATGCTTTGAGTGATGATCGGATGGCATCTTACATTACTGGTAGTATGGCGGCTGTGCCGGGTGAGTATGATCACAATGATGAAATTCAGTATCAATCACATGATAGTGATCTTAGTATTTCAATGAAAGAATTGAGACCTCATATTGCATCATTGAGAAAAGCAATTGTGAAACAGATGGAACATTATTTTGAGCCTGAAGAATTTGCTCTGATCGCAAAGACACTGAAGGATGGTGTGCTTGGCGGCGTGAAACAGTTAGAGGGTGGGTTGCGGCATAAGCATGCGGTGTTACGCGTTGCGGCTGAAAGAGGTTCTCCTGCTGAACATCGAAAATTACTAGAGTCCGTTTCAAAAGGAAATAAAACTGCATTGGATGTACTACATGCTTCTGAAAATGTATCTCCTTATATTTTGATGCCGGAGGCGATTGCTGAAAAGGGTGGAGATATGATCATGTCGACCATTAAGCTCGAAAATTTTTCTGATGAGTTGTACGACGATGCGGTGTCTACTCAAGTGGTCTATGAGCACTTTAATCAGATGATGCAGTTGTGTGTGAATTTAGCTGATAATGGTTTGATGTTTAGAGATATTAAGCCTGATAATATTGAGATCGATAAGGAAACAGGAGACGTGTTGGTTGTGGATTTGGATGGATTGTTTAAGGTTGGTACAAATCAGTTAGCCATGGTAACGCCTGCGTACATTCCTCCTGAGTTGGATAATAAAACATTTGTGGAAACGCATGTTTCTGAGATGGTTTTTCAAATGGGTGTAGTACTTCGGAATCTATATGATACTCGTAGAGATTTTATTGATGATGCTTCAAAAACTCAGATTGTTGAGTTGATTTCACGCATGACTGAGGATGTGGCGGAGGAGCGTATAGACTTGGATCAAGCTGCTACTCAAGTGCAGAACCTGCAGGGTGTGTTGCTTGGGTATGCTGATACAGTCATTCAGTTTCCTGATCATGAGCTCGGAGTCATTGAAACAGCAGTTTCTGGTAACCGGGGAGGTCATTCTCCGGTTCCTACGATTGATGTTGCTGATCGCGATGGGGTTGATGATGTTCCTACTGCTATAGATGGAGGGGGTTATATTTTGTCCACAGAACTTCCTGATACTATTATTACTAAAAAAGATGATGATCAGAAGGCCGCTTAAATAATATTACGGAGAACTGCTTCGGCGGTTTTTTGTTTGTATAAAAAAACTGCACAATTTGTGCGGTTGATGCTAGCGGATGTTGGTTGTCCACTGAGGCGGGACATACATTTCGGCGTGAAGGATCGGTTCGTATTGCATGACGGTGCTGTGAATCCATTCCCCTTTGTTTCCAGATTCTCGGGTTTTGAATGCTTGTCGCAGTGTAAGTAATTCGCCAACGTTTGCTGTGAGTCTCATGGTGTGTCATGTTTGTACCAACCCATCGGAAAGGCAGGGGCTCGTAACAGACCAAGGCAGTAATGAGTTAAGTGGAGTTCCGAGCCCGGTGTGGTAGCCCCTTCGGATGATGTCGTTTTCCCAGTCGATCACTCTTACTCGTAGGCGATCAATGACTTGAGGGTCATCCCAGTATGGCGGGCACCAACCCGATCGAAGAATGAATTCATCATCGACCCTCAGCCCGATTTCGACGGAAGGCAGGTCATGTTGTGCGAGAAACGCACATACGTCGTGGTAATGACCTGATCGCTTGGAGAACCGATGTCGATAGAGTTCACCAACGTATCGTACGCCGACTGTGTGGAGGACTTTGACTGATCGAGCTGGAAGCTTGCTTTCTTTTACGGTCTTCGAGAGGATCGTCAGCTTTCTATTTGAGAGCTTTCTCGGCACACGGGCGATGTCGCCAAGGTCTCCGCTGAGGAAGAGTCGAAGTGCATGTTGCATTCTCTCAAGTTGAACTTGTGTTTTTCCGGGTGTGTCTTTCGCAGAAGCTGGCGCTTGAAGGAATAGTCCTCCAAGTTTCTCTGGGATGAATACGTCTCGACTCATATCACTCTCCTGATCTATTTGAAATATCTGAGGTGACACTGTTATATTTTTGTATATGTGTCAATAGTTCTTTTGGTTTAATAATGCTATAATTGTTTCACTATGCATCTGTTTCATTCTTATCATCGTACGAACCTGCGCAACCTCATGCATTCCGAATTTTGGTTGTTTGAGTTGAGTGTGTGGTTGCATGTGTTTGGTCGTTCGTTGATTGCGGTGTTTATTCCGATTTTACTTTTGACGGTCGATTATTCCATCTCTGAGGTGATGGTTTTTTATTTCATGTATTATTTGTTTGATGTGCCGCTCAATTTTGTGGCACGTTATTTTGTTCGAAAGATTGGAGCGCGTATGGTGATTGTGTGGGGAACTATTTTTTCAATCGTGTTCTTTTTGATTTTGTATAACTTACCTCCACATAATTGGTATTGGCTTGCTGCGTTGGCATTAGCTTCTGCGTTGTACGATGCGTTTTATTGGGTGGCACATATATACTATTTCATGGAAAGTAGTAAGCATCGGAAATCTTCAGCTAAAGATACGAGTATCTTTTATATCGTGAAGATGATTGGTGGGATTTTGGCTCCTGCATTCGGAGCTCTTGTATTGATTTTGGTAAGTGATAAGTTTTTGATTGGAATTAGTGCGTTTATTTTGGCTCTTTCGATTGTTCCATTGCTGTATATGAAGCATGTGATTGATAAGCCAACTAGCAAGCAATTGACGCTTCATGAATTTTTTAAGAGATGGAGAGATTTGCGAGATTACGTGACGACTGGTTTGTATGGTATTCACGGAACTGTTGAGGGGGTGATGTGGCCGTTGTTTATTTACTTAGCATTTGAGACGTTTGAGTCAGTTGCTATCGTGCCGATTATTGTGTCGTGTACGACGATTGTGTTTACGATGTTTGCTGGTCGTATTAAAAAAAGATCTCAAACGAAG
>Ga0114932_10006427_pt1 | contig 10035 bp, 8 predicted proteins | sample 2SBtaG_2_FD_87286 | JGI IMG/M metagenome (GOLD analysis project Ga0114932, IMG submission 87286) | Deep subsurface microbial communities from Kolumbo volcano to uncover new lineages of life (NeLLi) - 2SBTROV12_ACTIVE470 metaG | ecosystem: Environmental > Aquatic > Marine > Volcanic ... | reverse complement strand
TTGTAGATATCATGGAGAATGCATGTCAGTTAAAAGTACCTAGTAAAGTAGATGCTGAGTTAGGAAAGAACTGGGGAGACTCAATGTGAGTGTATCTATATCTAAAATTTTACAAGTATTAGATAATCCTGAAGCTTTACAAAACTGGAGAGAAAGAGTTGGCCATGAAGAAGCAGAAAGAATAAGCAAACGTTCTTCTACTATAGGTACAGCTATGCATAAGTTTCTTGAACATTGGATTGGTGATGACAAAGATTGTGTTGATCTAACAGAAGAAGGTATCTTGGGCAGAAAAATGGCACAACAAATTTATGATCATGCAATTAAACATAAGCTAGAAGATTGTTGGCATATGGAATCTAAATTAAAATTTGGAGATCACTATCATGGTAGATTAGATTTAGCTGGTATTTATTATCATCAACCTGTTGTTATAGATTTTAAACAATCAAACAAACCTAAAAGAAAAGAATGGTGTTGGAAGTATATGTGTCAGTTAGCAGCTTATGTGCTAGCACATAATAGCACATTCCCTAATAGACCTAAGATAAAAAAAGGTATTGTATTAATGTGTTCACAAAATCTACACTTACAAAAATTTGAATTAGAAGGCCAAGAATTAATAAAAGCTTGGAATCATTTTAAAAGTGCGATACGCTTCTGCAAAGATAATAATATCTACGAAATCACACCAAAGCATTTCGATAAGATAAATATATTTAGAAGTAAATTAGGACTTAGATGATTAAAATATGGTTATTAATTTCAATGGTGTCTATGCCGGGTTGGCCTTCAGTAAAACATAATGCTGAAGTTTGGTTTGATGAAACTAAATGTGAAAACAGACGCATTGAAGTAGAAAACAAATTATATGATATTGCTTCAATGCAAGGACATGAAGTTTTATTTGTACAAACTTGGTGTTTAGAATCTGATATGTTTGTTCTTATAGGTTCTTGATAAAAATAATTTTATTTTGCATCACAATTTTAATATGTGTAGGTGCATTTATTTATTTTTCACCTTATCAAACGTTCATGCGTGACTGTCGTGTTGATGATTTTTTAGGTGGAGACATGAGTGATGAGTATTGTACATGGTTGTACAATGAATTTAGAAAAACCAAACCCATTACAGAGCTGTTTTACCTTAAATGCACGCTATAGTTGTTTTTTTACACACCAGAACAAAAACATAGTTTTCTGGTACAATCACCCTACCGACCCCTAAACTTTGCATTGTAGGGGTCATTACGGGATAAAAATTTCTTTACTTCTTGGTTCTACCGCCTGATTTACGTCTTGTAGCTGCAGTTTTACCTCCAGCCTTTCTTTTGGTAGCTCCTCCTTTTTTGTATCCTTCGTTTCGACGAATCTCTTTATCAACTCTTCTAATTTCATCTTTTTCATTCATAATATGTTTAGTTCTACTACTTTTCATTTAGACATCCTTTCAAGTTTGAGATTAATATTTTTAACCTCGGTTTCAATAACAGCAATGCGTGTTTCTATTTTAGTAAAAATTTGTATCGCTGTTTCCATACGGTCTAAGTCTGTTTCCATAGCCGTAACTCTTTGACTTGTCATACCCCAGGTAGCACCTAAGGCAACAAAAACTCCTACGAGCCAAACACTATCTTTAAAGGTGAAGTTCATAATCTTGTTATGCCTCCATTTCTTTGTCCCATTTGTATTTCTTTTCCTTCAATACCAAATATTTTTTTCTTTTCATCAAGAGTAAACATTCTGTTAAACTCATCTATATAATCTTGTGTTGTTTTTTTAGGAGGAATTCTTCTATCAAAATCTTCAAAACTATCTGTTTTACTTCTTCCAAAAAAAGGTTCTAATCCTTCTTGAGTAACATCTTCTACAGTTATTTGTTCCATAGGTAAATTATTTGTACTCATGCCATCTCTATCATTTAAATTAGGCCCCGGCATAAGAGGACTAAGACCTGAACCTGCAGAAGCATTTAATCCTTTTAAATTGTTTAAGTAATTTCTAAACTCATCTACCTCTTCTGGTTTTTCTGTTATCGAACCAGATGTCATAAAGTTATCTTGAATAAAATCCATTCCTTGATTAACTACTGCTCCTACTCCTGTGTTATTTAAAAAACCAGAACCAGCTTCTTTAGCTTTATTAAAAGCACTCATAATTAATCCTCCACCAGGAAATAAACCTCCTCCTGCAATTGCAGGTCCTGCATTCATTAAAGCATTTGAAATAGGAAATTGATTTGCATAAGCTGCTGCTCCTTGAGGACTGCTTTGTATAATATTATTCATTGCTTGTTGATAAGCATTAGTTCCAGTGTCATACTGATTTATAATAGCTTGAGCTGCAGAATTGTAAGAACCGTCTGGATTTGTATTTCTTTCTATAAAATCATTAAATTTTGGATTGACAGTAACTACTCCTGGTTTGTCTTTTAAATCTTGTTGGTTATTAACTAAATTATTAATAGCATTAGATGCTTCATTATATGTTTGTGACTGAGGAGAATTAGGTTGACTAGATCCTGAAGAACTATGAGTAGGTTTTTTTGAACTAAACCCTCCAAATAAATCACTAAAGAAACCCATTAGATTGCCCTTCTATTATTCATTGCAATACCTTGCATCAATGGATCATTACCTGCAAGTGCTAATCTAGAATTTTGATTTACTTTATTCATTACATTTAATCCTCCTGTATTGTTTGGTTGTACTGGAGTTGTGTTTATTGAGCCAGGATTAATTTGTGGTACAGCATTAGGATCTACTTGTGGTTTAATTTCAGGAGTAACAGGTATGTTATCAGTTCTCATACCTGGAGCAATAAATGTATTACTATCTCCGTACTTACCTTTTAAACTTTCAATAAAATCTTCAGCTGATAGGTCAGTAATCTTTTTACTTTCCTTCTCATACAATTCCATAATAGTTGGATTATCATTAGATCTGTTTTGTATATTATTAAATTCATTTTCTAATTCACTCGGTAGATCTGGATATTGTTGTAGTAAAGCCTGCAATCCTTCTGCAAATAAACGTCCTTGTTTAGCAGAACCTGCTGATCCTTTCATTGCCTTGCCCCATAAATCTATTGTAACTGGAGAGGACATAACATAACCTAATTTTCTTGCCATAATAATACCTGCAAGTGTTCCCATGCTAGGAATAGCTCCACCAACCGAAGCTGCCCCGCCTGATACAGCAAGGGTAGGAACGATAGAATTAATAAATCCTCTAAACCCACCTAATGTTGTCTTACGAGTTAAGAACTGTGATATGTTCATGTTTTTTGCATTAAAGAATATTTCTGCAGCATCAGCAAAAGCTACTAATTTTTTTGCATCAGGAAGATTATCAGCTCCTTCTCTTGCTAAAGCCATTCCTTTATCAAAAGCGGCAAATGGAGCACCTCCTGTCATTTTTTTACCTGCACCGGTAATACCTAATCGTTTTTTAAATACTTCAGCGTTAAAAGTTAAATCATCAAATGATTTAAAATAATCTACACTAACATCTTGAAAGCCTGGTGATCCTTTAGATTGAGTAAACGATGATTCAAAGGCATCTAATAGTTTACCTTTCATACCTTTAGCAAAAACTTCAGGACCTATAAAGTCATATAGTTTTTGTACCGCTTCAGGACTTTGCCAATCATTAAATACTCTTGAGAATAATTGATCTGATTCAATAGAACCTGGAATCTTAGCTAATGCATTATAAGCAAACTTTTCATCCATCCCTAATTTTTTCATAGCTGTAGAACCAAATAATACAGTCATATCAGAAAAAGCTTTGTCTGCTTCTTTTAAACTTTCAAATGCTTGATTGTATACACCTGGATTTAACTTAGTCATTTTACCAAAAGCTGTTTCTAGTTCTCTACTTACAGCATATAAATCATCCATCATTGGACCATAATTTTCTTTCATACGAGGACCAAATAATATTTCGTTTAATGTTTGACGATGGTACAACCATTCTTCTCCACTCATTTTACCTGGACCTTTGTTAGCTAATATTTCTAATTTTTTAAATGCGGGAGAAGCCATTTTTTGTCCTTCATCTAACAACTTACCATAACGAGCATAAGCTTCACCTGCTATGTTTCTAGCATTAGACCAATCAAATACAGGAGCATTACCTATAGCATCAAAATATTGTTTATACTTAGAAGAAATATTTTGTATAATGTCACTTGTTACTGCTTGTCTAACTTTAGATAAATCATGTCCAAGTTCAGCTGCATTTATAGAAGGACCAAAATTAAATAACTTATCTGCTTCTTTTATAAATGTTCTACGTTTTTCATCAAAGCCTCTTTTAAATCCACCACCTAAGAAAGGTAGTTTTGTAATAGCTCCAGGCATAGCTCTAACAAATCCATATCTACTAATGTCTGTTGTACCAGGAGTAATACCTGTTAAGCTTTGTATTTCTTCAGCTCTTTTTAATTCATTTTTACCTACACCTCCAAGAACATTACGTCCAAACCCTTTTAGTAAAGCAACACCAGGACGGAACATACCAAAAGCTGTACCCCATATTAAATCTCTTTTTGCTTCTTCTTTTAAATAGTCCATGGTCTCCGCTACATCAGGTCTATCAATACCTTGCTTCATTCCCATAAACTCACCTATCTCATTATAAGTAGGCGTATATAACATTCCTTTATCGTTTAGATTATTTAACAATCCTTCATATCCAAGTAGTCCTGAAAGATAACCTACAGTTCCTCCAAGTATACCACCAGCAATTGTTCCTGCAGGTCCTGCAATTGATCCTGCCATAGCTCCAAGTCTAGCACCACCTATTGTACCACCAACCGAACCAGCAAAACTCATACCAAGTTTAGTCCACGGAAAAGGATTAGGTCTTTCTGGATTGTAACTATTAGTTCTAATAACGTTATCAGTAACTGCTCTAGGATTTATTTCATTTTCTGTATATCCTGCAGCTCCTACAAACAAATTTATTTTACGCATAATATCAGTTTGTTTTAAACCTTCTTTCATTCCTCTAGATGTTATCGAAGCAATACCTTCTCTTACTTCAGGTAATTTTAGTTTATGTCTTTTAGGATCATATCTAGTATAATTTTTCTTTGGTGATTCTTTTTCTGCTGCTTGTCTTTCACCAAACATATTTGTTGGTAAACTTGATCCAGGGGGCAGGAATGCTGGTTGATCACCATCAGCAAAAGTCTCCACAACTTCTTCTTCCATTTCAAATACCATTGGTTCTCTCTCGGTATACATAAATGGATTAGGATCTTCATTAGGATTATATGTTAATCCTTGATTCTTTGCCTGTTCTCCAGACTGTCTTAAATTAAATAATTCTTCTAACGTAAACATTATAGTATATCCTCTAATATTCCTGGAGGAATAAATCCATTTAATTCGTTAGATAAATCTACTCCATTAACCGCTGATCCTGCACCAGAATAATTATTATTAGTATTAATAGTTCCTGCTAAATTATATCCTCCAGTAACAGCACTTCCGTTTCTTGATAAAGCATATCCATTTTCTTCTATTTGATCAGCAGAAAATACTTTTAATAACTCTTGGTTGTATTCATTAACAAAGAAATCTAATAATGTGTTGTATCTATTCATAACTTTACGATCTGTATTAAAAAATCCATCAAGCTTAACTATTTTACCAGCAGACCTAATAACGTCTTTTAATAATCTGTTAGATCCTTGAATATAACGAGCATAAGAAAACGTCATGTTGGTTTGTAAAATTGGTAGTATAGATATATCTGATGAACTAAACATACCTACGTCACTATACATTTGATTTAATTCTTCTTGTCCATCTAAATATTGTTCTTCACTAATAAAACCTTCATCTAAGTTTTGTTTATTAACAGCTTGTAGTGCTTTGTAATTTGTATTAGCTTCATTAACTATTTGTGCATAGTCTAAGTTAAGACCATACGCAGTGTTTAAAGCAATCAATTCTTTTTGAGCTTGACTTGGTGCTTCTGCAATAGCTGTTGCATAATTAGGATTAATACCAACCATTTTTTGAAATAGTTGAGAACCTTCTGTTACTAAATCTTTAGACATTTTACCAAAGTTTCTAACTTCATAACTTAAACCAAAAATGTTTTCACCATTTTGATGATGTTTATCTCCAATACTTAATACTTCTGATGCGGTGTTTGCTCCTTGCATGATAAAACTTAACATGTTTAATGATTCTTTTTTAGCACCATCATCACCACCTAAAGGTCCATCAAAAAATGTTTGTCCTGCTGCTGTGTCTCCTGCTAACTTATCAGACAATCTAAAAATCGGTTTGCCTACCATGTTCTCAGGAACTTTTTTACCATTAATTTCTGCAGGATATACCATGCCCATATACATCTCAGCTTCTCCGGGACTAAGAATTGATTTATAAAATTCTACTTGACCATTTACTGTGCCTTTTGAATCATACCCTATTGTTAATACATCTGCATAAGCTGCAGGGTCAGGATTAAATAATTCTCTTGCTTCTTTTTTTTCATCTCTATAAATTTCATAAGCTAAACCACCAATCTCACGAGCTTGTTTTTGTTTTTCTAAACTTAAAGCCATCATGGTATCCGTTACAGGTGTAAGAGCTTGTCCTAATTCATCAAGAAATCTAGGTAACTTTCCTCTTCTATCTGATCTTGCTTTTAACAATTCAGTTCCAAACTTTAACATCATTAATTCTTTTGGTACTTCCATTTCTGGCATAATGCTTTCAAGCTCACCTCTTATTCTCTCTAAATGTTTGTTCTTAACTAATTCAGGATCTTCTCCCTCGTTACGTTGTCTTTCTTCATTAACAATGTTTGCAGCATTATCTGCTGATGCTTTTTTTAATTGTGTTTGAATTTGCATTTCTAATGCTAATCTATCTGATTTTTGATGATCAGTTTCACCATTAGAATTAGTAGCCCCAGCATTCATTGTACCAGTAATTATTCCTACTGTTTCATCATCTGTTACATATAAATTTTCACTAGTGTATGATTGATCAATAACTCCATCAGCTGCATTTTTATTATCTGTACTACCTGTGTTGGCTCCAGTGTCTGCTGTTACTGTATTAGCATTTTTATTTAAATCAGGGTTAGCGCTGTTTTTATTTTCTATATTTTCATTAGTAGATGCTAAAACTACATCATCATTAGGATTAGATACTACTTCATCTTTAAGATTTTGATTTTGACTTACAGTGTTTTGATTTGTTTTAGCAGCTAAAGCTGTATTAATATTTGTTAAAGTAATGTCATAAGCTGTAGCAAACTGATTAGAAATTGCATTTTTCTTTTGAAATTCTATCTTACCTTTTAAATCTAATAAAGCTTGCGTGCTCATAGTGTTAAGCTGTGAAGAATTAGGTAGTTGTGGCATGTTAGGACTTGCCATTTGATTGACATTCATTTGTTGAAAGTCTTTAACATTAAAGTTTTTAAATCCTTCAGCAATTTTTGATCCTATATCGGGTAAAAATGTTTGTTGATTTTGTATAGGAGGAACAGGATTCATCCTTTGATTTATTCTAAAATCTTTTTCTTCCTGCGATAAAGCAGAATTAGGATTAATAAAAAAATTACTTACCATTAGAGTTTACCTAACGTACCTAAACCTCCAAGCAACGAAGCACCAGTTCCTAACATTTGTGAGAAAGGACTTCCAGGTTGTCCGTAAGATTGTTGATATTGGTAGCCCATTGTAGATGGCGAACCACCTAATATATCTGACATAAAACCATACAACTGCATAGGTTGATTTTGTGCTTGTAAAATATTTGCTCTTTGACGATCTAGTTCTGCTTGAGCTCCTGTTTGTTGTTGCTGTCCTAAACCCATCATTGTAGAGAATTGTTGTTGTCCCATACCTTGTGCCATTTGAGCTTGGTTTTGATATCCTTGATTTAATCCCATACCTAATGCTCCAAGACCTTGAGCTCCTGCCATACCTCTTTGTTGTTGGTTTGTAAAAGCACCATAAGCTTGTTGCATTGCATTATTAAATTGATCTGTATAAGCATCACTAATAGTATCCATTCTTGCTTCATCAATCATTCCTGATTGTATTTGACCTCTTGAACCACCATACACACCGCCCATAGCCTGTTGTCCTGCTGCTTGATTTTGTGCCATTTGTGATTGTTTATTTATTTCAGCCGTAATGTTGTCCATATAAGGAGTCATAAAATCCTGATAAGAACTTGGATCAAAAGTAGCTGCTGCTGATTTACTATATAAATCTCCTGCTTGTGCTCCGTATGTATCTAAGGCACCTAAACCTTGTGCCATTTCTGAAGCGCCTAAAGCATCACCTGTTTTTGTAAATCCTGTTGATGGATCATAACTATAACCCATGTTTGCATACGCCATTTTGTATGCTTGTTGTTGTGCTGGAGATAATCCTGCTAACTCAAAATCAGGAAGAGGTTGTGCTCCTCCTACATAATCAGAAACATTCTTGATTAAATCAGTGTAGCCTTTTTGTATATACTCAGGAGGTAAATTTTGATTAATTATTGTTTCAGCCATACATTACGCTCCCATCTTCTGCGCCTTTAAAATTGTAACCCATATCTTGTGCCATAGGTTTAGTTTGTTTTCTTAAAGCATCCATCATATCATGTCCTTTTTTCGTGTCTCCTCCGCCCATAGCATACAATGCATACTCTGGTATAATATGTTCATTATTACTTACCAACATATCACTTGTTTGTCCTGTGTTTTTATCTACTATCTTTCCCGGTATAATATCTTCCCGGCCGGTGCCAGGGCCCATGATTTGTCCACCATGATTAAATGCTGCCACACCACCATTAGCATTTGAATTGTAACTATCTAAAACTCTTTTTCTTAATTCTACTATTTTATCTGCAAAAAATGATTGTCTTAATGGATCACTTTCCTTATCCATTAAACCTTGAACTATTTCTATTTGATCTAATATTTCTAAATCTCCTCCATCAGCTTTTCCTTTAACACTTTCGTGATATTTTATGGCTTCTTCTCTACTCATACCACTTCGCATTAAAAGACTAATTAAACTTTCAAAAGTATCTGCTTCTAAATCTATTATATCTGTAGTTGGGTTTCCATCTGCAAATACACCACCGTTAGCTTTTTTGTTTCTATAAAATCCTTCTACTTCATCAACAAATTTAAATAATTCTTCTTGATATGTAGTACCGTTACTATCTGCTCGTCTTTGTATAAACTCAATTAGTTTAGGATCATCATAATAAAATTCTCCATTACCAAATGTTTTACCTTCATCAGAAGGACTACTATAAAATTTTTCTTGAGCATCTGTCATTTCTACTTGAGTAGCTCCGTCTCTAACGGCCTCTTCTTGACCTTTTGTTAGATCTAACATTCTTTTTCCATCATCACTTGAATTATTTGTTCCTAATTCTTTCATTGCTTCTGTTGCTCCCATCATTAATACTTCTTTAGCAGCGCCCACTCCTCTATCCATGCCTTCACCTTCGCCTGTATCAACATAAGATTCAAGACCTTCTATTCCTTTTACTCCAGGAACTCCGTGTCCTGTAAATCTTAAAAAATCGTCTCGACTTATATAACCATCATCAAAAGCTTTTTTGTATATTTCTATAGTTCTAGGATCTAACTGTAATTGTACTTCTTCTGTTACTGAGGTATTCATACCATCCGCTGCTTCTAAAACAGATAGTGGTGATTTAGATGGATCGTTTAATAAAAACTGTCCGGGTACATCCATTTTTTGTGCCATTGATCCACCACCTGAATAGCCACGAGGAATGCCACCCTCTTTTAATGCACCTATTGATTGTAAGTAACCATAAATAGAACTTGGTGCTACTTGTGTTATACCTTGATAGTAATCTTGAAATCTTTTGTTTACGTTTTTAAGTGGATCGGTTGCTGCATCATAAACATATTCTGTTGGAATCTCTTCTTCAGGAACTGGTTCTTCATCAAATGCCCCGAGTCCATAAGCAAGTGCTGTACCTGCAGCTGCTGTTGGTAAAAAACGATACATACTG
>Ga0114932_10006424_pt1 | contig 10037 bp, 10 predicted proteins | sample 2SBtaG_2_FD_87286 | JGI IMG/M metagenome (GOLD analysis project Ga0114932, IMG submission 87286) | Deep subsurface microbial communities from Kolumbo volcano to uncover new lineages of life (NeLLi) - 2SBTROV12_ACTIVE470 metaG | ecosystem: Environmental > Aquatic > Marine > Volcanic ... | reverse complement strand
TGTGCAAGGGTTTCTAACCCTAAAAATCAAAAAAATTTTCAAACAGGATCAAAACTCCTGAGTTATATGATTCGTGAAGGACATTGGAGTCCTTTCGAGATGGTACATTTAACAATTGAAATTACAACTACCCGTGATATTGCTCGCCAAATTTTACGTCATCGGTCTTTTGCATTTCAAGAGTTCTCTCAACGCTATGCCGACCCGACAAAAGAATTATCTTTTGTCGAACGGCAAGCGCGGTTTCAAGACCCTAAAAATAGACAAAACTCCCTTGAAGTAGATGTAGATGCGGGAGTTCACGAAGAGTGGAGACAAAAACAATGGGATACTATTTCTGCTGCTCTGGATAGCTATAAATGGGCCATTGATAATGGAGTAGCTAAAGAACAGGCTAGAGCTGTTTTACCAGAAGGTTTAACAGAAAGTAGATTATATATGGCTGGAAGTTTACGTTCTTGGATTCATTATTGTCAATTACGAATGGGCAATGGAACGCAACGAGAACATACGGATATTGCTAAAGAATGTTGGGAGATTTTACGGAAACAATTTCCAGAGGTTATTGCTGCGGTTGAACAATTATGCGAGACTTAATGGTATATCTCAAAACAACGGAAACTTGTCAATTAGACTGTTTTCATTGTTTTACTTCTGGAAGTCGTGGGAGAAAAATATATTTTGATGTTACTAAAACAATTGATTGGTTTGAAAGAATAAAACATGATATTCCCGATTTGGAAACAATACATATCGAATTTCATGGTGGGGAACCGTTTTTGGCGCCTTTGGATGATATGTGGAAGCTTTGGAGAGGCACTCGTCATCTTTGGGATAGCCCTTCTTATGGTATTTGCACAAATTTAGTTTTTACTTTAGATGATGAAAAATTAGATTTTATTAATACAGCTTTACAAGGTCAGATTGGTACTAGTTGGGACCCAACTATTCGTTTTGCTAATTCTAATCAGCGTGAGTTGTGGCGTAAAAATATAGATATTTTAACTTCTAATCCAGATAATTATGTATCCTTATTTATTTCATTAAGTAAAGATGTAATATCTAAAAGACCGATTGAAATATTACAATTTGTAAAATCATTAGGTATCTCAGCACTTCATTTAGAAAGAATTACCATTAATGGAAGTGCTAGACAAAATAGTACAATACTACCTAGTAATAAAGATTTAGATAATTGGTTTGTAGAATTATATAAAGATACAGTAAAGTACAATGCTCATGAGTGGTTTGACAATGTGTTTTTAAATTCTGTATTAAGAAAATTTACTCATGGAACTAAAGACGCTACTTTTTGCAGAGATTGCGAACAGAAAATATTTACTTTAAATGCAGATGGGACTATTGGTGGATGTCCTAATTCAGCACCAGAAGATTTTTATGGACATATAGATCAAGATATTACGGACTTATTAACCAGTCCTAAAAGACAACACGTTATTGCGTGTGAATTATCTCGTGATCCTAGATGTTACGAATGCCCTGTTTTTATGTATTGTGGTGGAGATTGCCACCAATTAGAATGGGAAGGTAATCAGTGTGCATCTGCAAGAAGTTTGATGATTGATTTAAAAGAATTTAGTACCGCTAATAAAATAGCGGCATAGGAGAAAAAAATGGCTGATGGACCTACAGCTGGTGAAACAGTTACGAAACAACGAATGCTGAATAGTTGGCTTAACCAAGTAAAAGATAATATAACAACCCAAATTAATTCTGGATGGCATAGCGGTAATAGACCCGTCAATGTAACTGGACAAACATTTCAATCTGCAATCCCAGGTAAAATAACAGATGGTAGCCCAACTGTTGCTTTAGGAACAAATACTTTAGGTACACCTTCGGTAGATAAAATTACTGATAGTATTATTACCGCAGCTCAATTGGCAACTGTATTAGTTAATTATACTTCTAATCTTACTAAAATTAGAAATGTAAATCTAATACAGTATGAAAATAATACTAGTGAAGTTTCTAATCAGACAGTTCTTGCTCATTTATCATCGAATACTTACGAACAAACTAATACTATGTCAAGTTTAGCAGATGCTAATAATGTTGAGAGTGGAGTAGATGTTGATGCTTCTGAGTTTGTAGATTTTACGACGGCTCTTTATAATAGTTGGAATTCCTTGAAGACTAATACAGTAACTGTACAAGAATATTATTGCCATTCTTCCTGCCATAGTAGTTGTCACGGATCTAGGGGGAGAAGATAATGATTCATAATATATTTCCTACTAAAGTATTAATAAAAGAACTTGATTTTTCTGATGAATTTACTACTGATTTAACAGCTACTATCGAAGCTATTTATAAACAATACGAAGGCGAAACAGGAAAACGAATGATTGATATTAGTAATAATTCGATGCCTGTTTTTACTGAAGAAAACTTAAAAAAATTTCCTGAACTCCAAACCGTACAGCAAATTTTTATTGATGGCTTTTACGAATTAGCTTCTTCTTATTCTACGAATAAATTTACGAAAAACCAGATACAAAAAATGGTAACTAACTATAGTGGAAGGCTTCCTTTCCTTGGTAAGGGAGAATATCGACGAGTTCATACTCATGTTGGAGCAAGTGCTTACGGTATTTTATACTTAAAAGATGTAGATAATCAAAGAAAGGGTGGAGAATTAATCTTACATGACCCTAGTTTTCACAATAATTTTGGCTTCACTGAGCAAAATCAGTTTCCAATTTCAACCATAAAAAACCGTCTTGTTATAGCTCCTGCTTATATATGGCATGAAGTAACCCCTTATACAGGAGAAGAAAATCGAGTATCTATTGTTCTTAATTTAGATATATTTTCTGAATCTGACTTATTGGAGTCTGTTAGCTAATGCTTAATATTAAATCTACTATTTCAGATACTAGTATATTTTGTACAGTTCCTATTCAAACAGAAAATTTAAAAAAGTATTTTACAGATAAAACTGTCAATTTTCAAATTGATTATTCAAAAAGTAAATTACATACTGACAAATTTTTAGTTTATATTTCGAATTTAGGAGTTCCAGCAGATTTATCTCAAGATAAATTAAGTTTATATCAACGAATTTCTTTACTTGAATCCTACATGATGCTTCCTTCAGTTATCTCAATACCTACATTAAATATAGCAGCATCTTCTGTTGTAATGCGTCGTAAGGGTTATGATTTAACTGAAACATATCCTAATGCTTTTCTTACTGAGATAGAAGTAGATAATTTTATTGAAGATCAATACGATATGGTAGATAAATGGGTAGTATTTTTAGATTCATGTTTAATATACGCACAAAAATGCATTCCTGAAATGGATGTAGAAGAATATCTTACTGCCGATATTCCCATAATACATAACAAAAATTATGTAGGACAAAGTATAGTAGAATTATTTTCTTTAGATTTCTTTTTTCATAATTATTATCAGAAGCCTTTAGGCGATCTTGCTTATTTTAAACATCAATTTGAAGATTATATGTTTCAAGGAAAGAATTTATACCATTACTTTGCTACACAACATAATTTTTTACTTCCAATGTTACGAACTTTAGGAACTGCTTATAACTAAGATGTCTAAAGTTATTATAGGCTTTATTAATCCACCACACGCTGACTGGAGTTTAGCTAATAACTTAACATATCTTTTATGCCAAACTCATTATAAATATGAAGGTAAATATAATGATAAAATAACTTGGCTTGAAGCTCCATATAAATGGGATATTTATGAATCTTATAACGAAATTTATGAGCCTCTTAAAAATGCTCATATTATTTTATTCTCGTCTTATATATGGAATTATTCTTTAATTGATGATCTAGCTGAATTAGCAAAAAAACAAAATCCGGATGTTATAACTGTGCTTGGAGGGCCTCATATAGGTATAAATGTTCCTTCCTTTCTAGAATTAAGAAAAGAAAAATATGATTTTATCTGTAAGCCTACCAAACCAGGAGAAGTATTTACAGAGGATTTAATTAATAGTTATGTTGAGACAAATGGCAATCCTTGTATTGAAGAGATAAGTTGGGAACTAAGAAGTTCTAAAACCCGATCCTGTCCCATGCCTTCCTATTCTGCTTATGAGCATCATTTAGATTATTTATCTAAAACTTCTCAATATGCAAAAGAACAAAAATTAGATCCTTTTATACCTTTAGAAACTACTCGTGGATGTCCTTATAGGTGTGTATATTGCGAGTGGGGTGGTGGTTTAAATACTAAGATTTTAAAAAAAGATACTGAGATTGTAAAAAAAGACATTCTTGCCTTAAAAAAAGCAGGGTTTGAGGACGCTTCTTTAATTGATGCAAATTTTGGTGCTTTTGAAGATAGAGACTTAGAATTTCTTGATTTTGCCTGGAATCATCAACTTCCTATTATTGAGATTTCTAGTGTTAAACGAACAAATCTTAATAAACGAAAAGATTTAATTGATAAATATTTTGAAATTATTAAGAAAGCATCGGATCGTCATGGTTATAATTTTGTCCACACCTCGTTTGTTGTACCTTCTGTTGCTCTTCAAAGTTTATCAGATGAGGCTATGAGAATAGCTGACAGGATAGATTTATCAGCTCAGGATAAATTAGAGTTGAGTAGACATATTAAATTGAGATGTAGCGAACAAGAGCTTCCTCCGCCCCATATGGAATTAATACTGGGTATGCCAGGGTCAACTATTGAAGATTTCTATGATGAATTTGAAATTATTTGGAATTTTGGAGCACATGGGTTATCTAGATATGATTATATGGTTTTGCCTGATAGTACAATTAGTAATCCTCAATATTTAGAAAAATATAATATTGAAACTGTTGAAGTGTATACGGATTTAATTGACGAAGATTGCGTAGATAACTGGAAAAGTTTATATAAAAATAGACGTAATTATTTTCATACTATAAGGAGTTGTTATAGTTATACAGTAGAGGAAATGCATGAAATGTGGTTTATGAATCATGCTGGAAATAAATTATTGCAAGATGTTTACCCCATGTTTCATAATGATTTTACCCCTAGTAGATTTGCAAAGTTATGTTATAGGATATTAAATAAGTTACCAGATTTTGAACCCATACATTTTTATATTGTTGACTTATTAGATCCAGATACTCCCGCTTTAAATTCTAAAAGAATACATAAAGAATTACGGAATGAAGTTATTAATAACTTAATCGAGAAAGCTCATTCTTTAATTGTTGGTGAACTTTATTTGGAGTTGGATTTTAGTAATGAAAAATAGTTTTGAATCTTTATTAGGAATAAAAATTCCTGATATGGGCGAGATTGGAATTATCTTTTTTGAAGAATGTAATCTTCGATGTCCTATGTGTCCACAAGATCATACTTCTATAGAAGGTCAATCAAAAGATGAAATTTTATCTAAAGTAGACATTATTAAAGACGTATTATTACATAATTCAAATAATCGGGTTGTTACCTTAAATATAATGGGCGGGGAATTATTTCAAGATCACTTACTAGAAGAATACTTACCTATCTATTCTGAATTTATTGAAAACGTTAATACTTTATCTCTGAAATTAAATAGAAAAATTATTTTTAGATTTGTTACTAATTTGGTATTTACTAATCATGAGTTAGTAGCTAGTTGGCTATATAAACATAATTTAGATTTAACGGTAAGCTATGATAGCAAAGGTAGATTTAATACTACTAATTTAGATATTTTTAAAAATAACATTGAAGTCTTTAAAGATAGAATTAACTTAATTAGTTTAGTAGCTTCGCGAGAGTCAATACTAACTGTAATGAATAGATCTGATAGTTATTATGATTATCTTTATCGTAACTTTGATTGTCATTGGGAGTTTTTAACCCCAGTTCCTGGAGTTACTGCGCCTACTAAAAAAGAACTTTATGAATTTAATAAATTTCTAATAGATAATTATCCTAATTGTTTACAGTTAGACCCGTTTATAAATAAAGAGTCTATTAATTTAATTGGGGCTGAAGTATCACAGTTAGCCTCGCATTTTAAATTAATTATACCTAATAATGAGACCACTACTTGTCAAAATTATGAATTTTATTTTCCTGTAAAAACTTTTGATACTTTTATAGATAAGTTTATAGATGAATATGATTGTTTATCCTGTAAATATTACTCTCGATGCCCCTTAGATCCCTTAATGCGAGATAACTGGGTAGACGATACATTAACAGGATGTACTTATAAAAAGACTTTTGAATACGCGGATAAAAAATATGGAACTTATAATTAAACCGACAGAGTTATGTAACTTTAAATGTAGTTTTTGTTCTTCAACTAAAATTGCAAAACATAAATCCGATCTTCTGTCTCATGACTATATTTTTACTTTCTTACAGAGATTTCCAAATACTACAACCATTATAGTTAACGGTGGTGATCCATTAATGGTTGAACCAACTTATTATTGGAAAATAATTGATTATTTAGATAAAAATAATCTATCTACTTCTATAGCTTTAACTACTAATTTATGGCCTTTCTACAAGAATCCTAAAAAATGGGTCTCTCTATTTCTTAATGAACGAGTAGGAGTTACTACTTCTTTTAATTATGGAGAGGGTCGACTAAAAGGGGATTTTAATTTATTTACTGAAGAAGATTTTTGGAAATGTTCAGATTCTATGTTAGAGTATGTAGGCTATCGCCCAGACTTTATTGCTGTTATTACAAATGATAATGAAGAATATGCTATTAAAAATGTGGAACTAGCACGAGAAATGAGTTCTTATAAAGAACCTTTAGGAACTCTTCATAATCTAAATGCTTTGGAAAAAACTGGTGTAGAATGTAAGCTTAATTACGCAATGGCTTCTGGAGATCAAAAAGACCCTTATTTACTTTCTAAAATTTACGAAATTTATATAAAGGTTTATAGGCAAGGATTAGCTCCGTGGGAATTTAATACTAAACAGATGATGAAACGATTAAGTACAGGAGCGACAAGTTGCCCTCAATCACGTAATTGTGATGAAGGTATACGAGCACTTAATCCAGGTGGAGACTATTATAGTTGTGGGGCATTTGGAGACGATAAAGACCAGTCTATTGACTTTCAGAAAGAAATAAAGGGGGACTTTTTTACTCCTTTACAAGATAATATGTCTCTTTTAAGCCTTAAAGAAGAATGTTTTGAATGTCCTATGTTTAGTATTTGTAATGGGTGTAGAAAAACAATAAAAGATTTAAAAGAAGCAGATGTAGTAGAATCTCATTGTGTTAGAATGAAGAGTATAGCGTCAGAAATTATTAAAATTAATAGTCTACCTGATGCTGCCTAATATTTTTGAAGAGTTACTTTTAAATGGATTTTGTATAATAAATGATGCTTCTGCTTTTATACACTTAGAAAAGTATAAGTTTACTTGGATTAAAAATCAATCTGAAACTCATTATTTTGAGACTGTATTAGATAGTAATCTTATGAATGCGTTAGAATTAACTCATAAATTAGTAGGAGAAAAATATTTTCAATCAGTAGGTGATTATACAATTACTACTAATTCAATTTGGAATGGAATTGATGAGGATACTTTATACTGGCATAATGACTTATTATTTGGATCAAATATAGCAGCATTACTTTATTTTAATACTTTAACCAAATTAACTGGAGGAGAATTAGGAATTCGTAATAATTCTACTCATGAAGAAGTTGTAGTGTACCCAACTCAATATGATATTATTATATTAAATCAAGATTTAATATGGGAACATAAAGCTAATCAATTAAAGATGAATGTACCTCGTATTGTAGCTCATTTTGATTTTTATATCCCACTATTTTGTAATCAACAAATTATAAATTATCTGTCAATAGATAATTATTCTCGTCAATGCGAAAAATTATATAGGTTAAGTACCATGAAGGCATTTTATTAGTGTTTACTGTTAGCGTTAATCCGACTTATCATTGTAATTTTAGGTGTAATTTTTGTTATCTTACTCCGACTCAGCTAAGTGACCGACGTAAAATTCAGATTTCTACTTTACGAGAACGGTTAGATGAGATTTCAAATTATACTGAAATTACTCATATTGATTTATATGGTGGAGAAGTTGCGATAATGTATTCTGATTATTTAACTATGTTAATTACTCTATTAAAGAATTACCACACTCCTATTAATATTATTACTAATTATTCTGCCCCAATTCCACAATTTTTAGATGATGAAATAACCTTAACTGCAAGTTATGATTTTGACTGCCGCGAGAAACATGAGTTAGTATTTCATAATATGCTTCAATCTTCTCGACCATTATCGGTTTTAATTTTAGCTTCACGAGGAATTCTTAATAAAAATGTAGATGAAATGATTCAAGAGCTTAATTTATGTAAAGCTATAAGAAGTGTGGAAATTAAACCCTATTCTCCTAGTCAAGCTAACGATCATAAAATTAATTATAAGGAACATGAAGAATTTATTATTAAATGGATATTAAGTCCGATTAAGAAGAATTTTGAATTTATTAATGAAAAACTTATGAAAGCCAGCTTAACACGCCAAGGACCTTATTATAAAAGTGCTTTTAGTGATAGTCACGTATACTTGACTCCGACTGGAAAATTTGCTACATTAGAATTTGATGAAAAAGACAATGAATATTTTTTGGAGTTTGATAGGTTTGAAGAATATTTAAAATGGACAGAGATAGAAAAAGATCGAGTAACTCATAATTCCTACTGTTCCAAGTGTGACTATTTAGGAAGTTGCTTATCTGAACATTTACGAGATGTAAAAAGTTTAACTTATTCTTGTAATGGATTTAAACACTTATTAGATTGGTATAATGAACGAATTTAGAAACAGCATTTTAGCTTTAATGAAAGCAACTATTGATCCTAGAAAAATAGTTAAAATAACGTATGAACCGTCAAAATCTTTAATTTTATCTTATGATGAATTAGTATGTAATACAACTTTATTTACAAATAAATCTATTTCTTATATAGATGATTCTAATACAAGTTCAATAGTAAATTCTGAATGTAATTCTGTATCTGAAACCTACTCATTTTTACAAAATAAAACTTTGGTTAAAATTACAGATATTGAAAATTATAATAATAATTATATTAAACTCTGTGATGATTTAAAAAAGATTTTTAAAGTCAAAAAGGTAGATTGTCATATCTATTTTGGTAAGAAAGGGTCTCCTTCTTTTGAATTTCATAAAGATCCTATGCATGTTTTAATTGGGTGTTTGGAAGGTAAAAAAGAAATAAAGTTTAAGAAACGTAAAGTTTTCTTAGATGTTAATGATTGGGTGTATATTCCTGCTAATACTAATCATAAAGCATATTATCCTACAGATTCTATTACGATTAGTATAGGATTATATAAATAATGCTGGCTATATTCTTCAATTTTTGTTAGAATTATAACATATATTTAATCAGGGTGATGCCTCAATACATCCGCGGGGGTCCACGGTTAGCCCCCAATTTTACGAATGGACTAAAAATTGGATAACTATATACCTCGACCTATATGTGTTAAATGCGATGAATCGTTTAGTGTTAAACGATTTGATTTAGGTTATCGTACTTGTTTAGAGTGTGGTAGCGAAAAAAATACTTACACTATTGCCCCCGCATATAATAAGGGAGCATATCAACTAATTAGCCGTTCGTACGTGCGGGACATCGGAAAATAGTCATTATTTGATTGCATAAATATTAATTTTATGTTATATTAAGATAATAATTAAAGAAAGGACTATTGAATGACCAATATTATTAGGTTGGACTATAAAGATTACTGGGAGTTTGAAGCTGAACACCAGCTAACTCAAATAGAGGAATGGTTACAAGAATCTTCCTCATATTCCAGTATGAGAGAATTTCAGCTTAAACACATTCGGTTAGATTGGAGTACCCGACGTCGTTATTCTAGAGGTGGGTGGTATACCCAACATAATGGCGCAGGTGTTTCTATTGCTATGTGGCCTATTTGTGGACGTAAATCTCCTGATGAGAAAGTCCCACAAAAAGTATTTGAAT
>Ga0114932_10006420_pt1 | contig 10040 bp, 6 predicted proteins | sample 2SBtaG_2_FD_87286 | JGI IMG/M metagenome (GOLD analysis project Ga0114932, IMG submission 87286) | Deep subsurface microbial communities from Kolumbo volcano to uncover new lineages of life (NeLLi) - 2SBTROV12_ACTIVE470 metaG | ecosystem: Environmental > Aquatic > Marine > Volcanic ... | reverse complement strand
TCAGCAGGACAACTTGCCCACTTATCTGCACAAGCCTCTAACCATTCCATTGTGTTAGCATGAGTTGGGGCTTTACCTTCACTAATAATATTGTTTTCCCATTGTAGGTACGCAAATACTTCTGCTTGTGCTTGGGCTGCATTGATACCTAAGTCAAATAGGTAGATCATATTACCCTCATCAATTGTACCACCTCTAGGTCTAGCACTATTTAGTGCCTGTTTCATACAGGTCATAATATGATATCGTGCTTCTTCTAACTCGTAGTCAGCTTCAGTCAGTTCTTCTTTACCTATATGCTTCATAAGATTGTCATACTGGTTAGTAAAGAATGACATCTTTCTGATTGCACCTTGCACACTATTCTTAGTACCTGCTAAGTGTCCTTCTATTTCTAGTATCTCTATCTCTAGTAGTTCACGATCTAAATCATCATCACATGATTCTAGGTCACGTTCTTTCTTCTTTAATTCATTCTCTTTCTTCTTCATACCAATGTATGCTTCTTGCAATGCACCTCTAGTTCTATCTATTTCAGCTAGTGTGTGCTTTACAGATCTAATAGGCGTGATTGCAGTTACGTCCAATGTAACACCCATGAACTGTGAGTGTGACTTATGAAAGTTAGAAGTAGCTTGTGCTACTTGAGGCATCTTCTCCTGTATATTAGCTAACATTGTATTATACTCTGGCTTAACATCAGCAGGTAAATTTACTTTTAGTTCATGTGCTACTAAGTTTGTATCTGTCATGTATATTATCTCCTTTATTAGTATATGTATCCCCCCGAATGGGAATATAGATATACCATATTTTCAAGCGTTTGTCAAGTTTTATCTAAGCTATTGCAAGGAAAACATAAGTTCCAGAACTTTGATTTAAATCATTTCCTGCATTACTAGTTATAGTAAACCCTGAAGATAACGGATCTATGTAATCTGTGTTAGTTACTTGTGCTGCTGTATTCTCTAATAGTAGATAGGGATCATTACCAGAAACAATACCATTAGTTGAATCCCATATATACCAACTACCTGTTGAATCTGTTCTTTTAGCTAAAACAAATCTTGCACCACTAGTAAAACCACAATCTACATTTACATCTGATCCAGTACCAGAGTAAGTTCCTACTTTTGATACACCAGCTAGTGTGGCGAATAGATATGCTACATAAGTCTGACTACTAGTACCTACTCTACCATTAGTGCCTACTTGTATAATAGATGATGTATGATCTCCCCAAACACCTCCAGCTTGATCTGCCGTATCTTCTGTCCCAAAAGCACCATTAGTATTAATAAATCCCTGCTTAGTTTTTCCTATAGTTGAATTAAATACAGCCCAACTTTCAGCATTAGATCTATTTTTTACAAGTATTAATTCAGGTGTAACTCCTAGATTATGCGATACATTAGTTGGTGTAGCACCTGTTCCTGTGTAAGCCACTACATCAAAAAAACTAGGAGCGCGACGAAATAAATAATTTGTATAGTCAAACGAGCTTGAATTTATAGTCGCGCCATTACCTAGCATTTCTAAGAAATTATTTCCAAATGTGCCTACTGCTGTTGATTGAGTCCCTTCTGCTTCAGATGTTTCTGTACGAAGCCATTGCTCTCCACCCCTTATTCGATCTATAAAGTATTTATTATTGACTGTATCTGGCCTTGTAGAAAGTATTGTATCAACAAGAATATTTGTTGATCTATTTCCAGTACTGCCTGAACCAGTGTAACTTTCGATAGCAAAAACATTCGTACTAGCAGTTGGAGCTTTCATCAGTCCTCTACGTATTGCTACATATACATATGTTCTACTTGCTCCAAAGTTATCTTGTTTAAATCCTGTACTTGTTAAATAATATCTCCCATCTCCAGATTGAGCTTCTGCATCAGAAGTATTTGGTTCAACATAGGCTGCATCACCATCTGTTTCCCACCCTCTTATATTATCAATTATTCGCCAATCTCCAGATGTACTAGAATCTGATCTTTTAACCAATAACCATTGAGGTTCAAATCCTAAATTTATTGTTGCATCTTCGTTGCTATCTGTCGTGTAGCTACCACACTTAATTATGTCCTGATCACCTGTTTCCCCAAACCCACCATCACCGTCATTGTGTGCGAATAGGTAAGCAACATAATTCATACCACCACCATAACCACTATTTAAATTAGCCCCTACAGTAAACACAGAACTTGTTGGAGCAGTGTCATTGAAAAAACTTGATTCATCTGCTCTAGCTGCTGTAGAATTTAAAGTTAATGCATAATCTTCAGGACTAGATGAGTCTACACTTCTATGATAAACCACCCAATTTTCAGCATTATCATACGTTTTAATTATCATCATTCCTGGAACAGACCCAAGATTATGTGATATTTGTCGTGGGCTTGAACCATCTCCAGTATAAGTAACTATATCAAAAAACTTTGGTTGCTTTCTAAATGTCCATGAAACATAATCATCTCCTGACGCATTTACATCACCGCCATTACTGATTTGAAAACCATCATTATTGTAAGCTCTGAGGCCATCTGGGTCATTAAACTCTGCGCTGTTATTATTAGAGTTTAATCGTTTAGTTCCTCGTTCGGTATCAAAAAGAGTATGATCTTGCGAACCAGTTCTTTCTTTAAACCAAACAAGACCACCTTTATTAGATAAATCTATGCCATTAGATATATCGCGTGAAGTTGAGTTATCTCCAGCATAAACAAAAGTACTAAAAATATTCTCAACAAATTTACTAGGATTTATACTAGCAGGATCAGGCCAATCACCAGCCTTACTAAAACTTAATGCTTCTTGCATTGTCCACATACCAGATGCAGCACTGTCTGAAAAATTTTCTGATGGTTCTGTTGGGTTTGCTGTTATTATCCCACCAAGGTATCTTTGCGTCATTAAGATATACCTCCATGTGAGTTAGATGCTGATGCTCTTGTGTCTTCATTAGTATAACTACCCCACCAATCTCCCCAATCAGTAGCATTACCAGTAGATGCAATAGTTATGTAATCCATTACATTTGTACTAGCATCTCTAGCTCTTAAACCAAATACTGCCCGTGTACCACTTGATACACCTCCTAAATTATATCCTGTTACTGTGAGATCACCGAAATCTGTAGCGTTGCCTGTTGAAGCTATAGTGACATAATCAATTACATTTTCTGCACTTCCCGAAACACCATCTATACCTCCTGCAAACACTGCTCTGGTACTACTAGCAGAAGCAGTATTTGACCCTCTTGTGTCTGATAAATCTCCAAAATCTGTAGCGTTACCTGCACTAGCGATGGTGACATATTGAATTACATTATAAGTACCAGAAGTATCTGCTGCAAATATTGCTCTAGTTGTTCCTGATGTTGCACTCACACCTTGTTTAGCAGCTAATAGATTACCGAAATCTGTGGCGTTACCAGCAGAAGCTATAGTGATATACTCTATAGTATCTGTATTACTACTTACAACTCCTCCAGCAGCTAGACCTCTAGTACTATTGCTGGTAGACGAGATATTATCTGTAGCTGATGTAAGGTTTCCAAAATCAGTTGCTTTACCTTTAGTGCTAAAAAGAACATATTCTATAATATCTACATTAGTGCTATTATCTGCACCTTGACCGCCCATAACACCACCTCTAGTAGAAGAGGCAAAACCTCCAACCATTCTATCTCTAGGTGCGCTTAGATCGCCAAACATTGCAAGGCTTCCTGTTGTAGCAATGTCTATATAAGATATAGTTGTCTGTTCTATATTGCTTTCAGTTGAATAATCACCACCAAAAAATAATCCCATAGCAGCAGGAGCAAAGTATGATTCGTTTTGTACTGCTGGATGTTCTGCACTTGCTGCTGTTGCAACCTGCACTGTATGAGTTAAATCACCAAAATCAAGGGCGTTGCCAGTAGAGGCTATAGTAACATAATCTATAACATCTGTTGTAGCAGATGTACCACCAGCAAATATACCTCTAGTTGAGTTAGATGCACCTGCTATTCTATATCTAGCAACTGTTAAGTCTCCAAAGTCAGTTGCATTACTAGTTGAACTTATAGTCACATAATCTATAACATTTGAATTAGAGCCATCATTACCTCCTCCAGCTACTGCTCTTGTAGAAGAAGATAATTGACCAGCTTGAGACCTTTGAACAGATAAATCACCAAAATCTGTAGTGTTACCTGCTGAAGCAATGGTAATATATTGAATTTCATTAGCACTTAGTCTACCCATTGCTAATCCTCTAGTTGCACTACTTGCAACCCCATTACCAGTGCCATATGTAGCAGCGGATAAATTACCAAAATCTGTAGCATTGCCTGTTGAAGCTATGGTAATATAATCAATTACATCTGAGTTAGAACCAGTAAAACCTCCAGCAAAAGCAAGACGAACATTGTTATTCCCTATTGTGTGAACTTCTGCCCTACCTACACTTAGATTTCCAAAGTCAGATAAGTTACCACTACTAGAGAAAGCCTTATAATCTATAACGTCACTATAAACTGAAAAATTGTTTCCATATCCACCAGCAAACACGGCTCTTGTATCACTACCTCCCCCAGCAAAGTTACTTCTTGCTAGAGTAAGATCACCAAAATCTATTGCGTTACCTATGTTAGCTATTTTTATTTCTGCTACAACATTTGTAAATGCCTCTGCTCCTGTATATCCACCAGCAATTAGTGTTCTAGGTAATAAACCAACATCAACAGGCCAACCAGTTTTATACTGATACTGAGTAGATATATTCCATACGCCTGAGAATGATGGAGCCATTACGATAGTCCTCCATGTGCATCTGATCCACAAGACATACTGGTTCTTGCTACAGTAAGATCACCAAAATCTGTATCGTTTCCAGTACTAGCTATGGTAATGTAAGTTATATTATTTTTTAAATTTGACGTTCCTTCACCACCTGCAAATAAACCTCTAGTGCTATTACTTGTTCCACCAGTACCTTGTCTATTTATTCCTAAATCTCCAAAGTCTAAAGCATTGCCAGTAGAAGCTGTAGTAACGTAATCAATAACATTTGATTTACCGCCATTTTCTCCTCCTCCCATGCATATTCTTGTATTAGAAGAAACACCAGCAGCATGATATCTTGCTACTGTCATATTACCAAAATCAGTAGCGTTACCTGTTGATGCAATAGTAACATAACTTATTTCATCTGAACTAGAACCACCAAATCTAACACCTCTTGTTGGAGAAGATGCAGCTCCACCAGCATTAGGAGAAGTATTCATATCACCAAAATCAATAGCATTACCAACAGATGCTATAGTGATATAATCAATAGTTACATCTGATCCACTTTGCTGATCTCCATGAAATGTAATTCCTCTTGTTGCATTGGAACAAGCATTTGCATTATATCTTCCAACAGAAAGATCACCAAAATCAGTAGCGTTACCTGTATTTGCAATTGTAATATAGTCTAGTGTTACTGCATATGTTACACTAGCACTTATTCCTGCTCCAATAACTTGTCTTGTGCTAGATGACATAAGAGAAGGACTCACTTGTCTTGCTAAAGTCGTATCACCAAAATCAATAGCATTTCCAGTTGTAGTTATGCTTACATAATCTATTGTATTTAATCTAGTTCCAGTTGTACCTGCTGCAAATATTCCCCTATGTAATGCAGGACTAAAACTAGCAGTAGCAGCAGACAGTGGGCCATTACCATAATCATTGATAGCCCATACTTGTGCAGTATAGCTTGTACCATTTGTAAGGCCAGTTAAAGTAATAGGTGATGAAGAGCCAGTTGCACCAATAACATTAGTACCATCTGTAGCTGATACACCATAAGCAGTAATATCATCATTACCAACGTCAGAAGGTGCAGTAAATGTTACTGATACTTGAGTGTTACCAGCAGTAGCGTCACCTATAGTTGGAGCATCAGGAACGTATAGGTTATCATTGCCTATTAAACCGCCTTTGTAAGCCATTTACTGTTATCCTCAAGCGTCATCGATTTCTTCATACGAAAGAACAGCACTGAGGTCACCAGCGGCACTTGCCTGGATTTTTAAAATGTCAGACTCCATCAGGTACAATCCCATATTTTTATCTAACACAACCAACGTTGCGTCAGCAGGAACTGAAATAGTTTTAGCGAGATAGTAATCAGCGGAACTTCTGGTAATCCATACGTCAATCGACGCAGCATTTGTGCCGTCAATATTCGCTATAACCAGCGAGTTTATTTTTTGTATTTTATCGGAACCGCATGTTAAAAGCGAAACAGCGGAAGCTGCGACATCTGCATCGAAAACCGTATTAGCATAAATTGATGAGACTGCTACAATATTTGGATTTGCCATTGTTTATTTCCTGATAATTAACATTAAAGTTAGTTCCTAAGTTATTGTTATTATTAGACTATCCAAAAACCATTGCCATAGCTATTGCTTTTCCAGTGCTTGCCTTCGCATCGAGTTGAGTTTGGATTGCGCTGGTTACGCCGTTGACATAACCAAGTTCTGTCGCTGTCGTTGAAATGCCGTCAAGTTTGTTGAGTTCAGCAGCAGAAGATGTAATATCCGTACCAGAAATCTGCAACTTGGTAGCATTCACTTCGCCGCTAGAGCCGTAGATTAAAGCCTTACTATTGACAATTGTCCCTGCGCTTGAGCCATCTACTAGATTAAGTTCAGCGCCTGTTGAAGTAACAGCAGTGCCACCATAATTTAAATTAGAAGCGGCGATGTTTACTTCGCCAGTACCTTTTGGCGTAATGTCTATATCGACGTTTGAGTCACTGCCGAATGCTCCTAATACAATAGCATTCCCCGTGGCGCTGTTAGTGACTTCAAGAGCGTTTACGGCAGACGATGTTGTTTGAAACACAACCTGCTCATTACCATTTGCATCAGCTATAAAACCTGCGTCAGCAAACTTCGGTGCTGTGAGTGTTTTGTTTGACAGCGTTTGTGCAACGCTATCACCAACGAGTGTGGAACTTGTCACTGGCAGGGTAAGTGTAACATTTCCTGAGAAGTCACTATGGGCTGGAGCGACCACGGCGGCATAGTGAGCGTTTGAACTTTCACAGTAAAATCTGACGGCAGATACAGAACCGCCATTCTTTAAATCTATCAAGCCGCTTTCTATGCCTACGTTGCCATCGAGAACAACCTGACCACTGCCTTTCGGTGTCAACTTCAAGCCTATGTTTGTGTCACCACCCGTTGCAGATATTTCTGGAGGGTTGCCAGTGGCGGCATTCGTTACATCAATCTGGTTTACAGCGCTTGCTGTTTTCTGGAATATGATGAGTTCATTGCCGCTGTCATCGTTAATGCCGTGAGCATCGTCAAACTTTATATTGAAACTATTGGTATCAAGATCAGCACCTAACTCTGGCGATGTGTCTTCCACTACATTTGATATAGCTGAAGAAGTTGCAAGACCTGCGACTAATGCACTTCTCTGTATCTTTTTTAGACCGCCACCCGAAGTGTCTATTGCTAGAAGAAGATCGTCAGACGCAACCGTAGATATTTCAGAAAGTGATCCAACAGACACAGACTCAAAGTTTGTGCCGTCAGCCACCAGGATGTTATGCTGGGTGCTGTTGCTTAATTGCAAATCAGATGTCGCAAAGGAACTGCTGTCTAACGCAACCGCTTGCCATCCACTTGAAGTAAATGTCTCAAGCACATTATTGGTCGTGTTAAAATAAAGATCCCCAATTTGATTGCTGGAAGAATCAGATCTAGCTGACGGGTCTGAACTAGCTGCGCCGTGATAAACCAGACTAAATGCGGTAACTGCCGAAGCGTTGGTTGCGGTAGTGGATACCGCACTCGATATTCCCGCCACAGTTGACACGTTTGCCTGTATACCGCTCACGGTGGATATTGCGCTACTTATTCCATTCAACACGCCTATTTCGGATGACAGTCCTGCCACGGTTCCAATATTTGTTGCCAGAGGTTCGGCTACGGCAAGGTCAATATTTGTTTGATTATTTGCAGCCGCGTTAATATTCGTCGCATTGGATGCTACTTGTGATATCGCTCCGTTTATGGAGCTTACCGTTGTGATATTATCTTTATTCGTATTCACGCCTTCGATTGCGGCAAGCGAGGATGCCACCTGTGCCAGCGTTCCGTTATTAACCTGCGTAATTGTATCAGCCAGGGAAGCGCCAAGGAGCGTTGTAATAACATTGTTGCCATCACAGTAAACAATGTCTTTACCAAACGCTATTTCAACAGCAGAACCGGAAGAAGTTTTGACATAGACTTTGAACTCGTTGCCAGTTTTGTTATTGATGAAATATGTTTTCTGTGAATTAGGCACAACCACATAACGTATGTTTGTCAGTGTGCCTGTCAGTTCCAGGACAGCATGTCGCGCTTCATCGGCAACAAAGTTTGTACTGGTTAAAGTTATATTGCCTTCGCCGCTAATGTCTTTAGATAAAACACCGGCAGCAAGATCTTCAAGAAGTGTGAGGTTAACATCGGTATACTGACCCCATAGGCCATCGTTACCGCCTTCTTCCTGATTTCGTAATCTTGCAATGGTGGTCGCTGAATCTGCCATTATGTTGCCGCCACATTATCGTTAGTGATTTGTTGTCTGCCGTATCGCTTGTTGATGCCAGCCAACGCTCTTTCGTAGTACTGCATGTACATCGCCGCAGCTTCTGGATATTTCACATAAACTGCCGCGTGATTGAGCGCACAATAAAGAAGAAGCTGATAAGCATTGCTAGTGTAGAAGTTGGTTGTGTTACCGGTGTTCAAACGCGGTAATCGTTGGGTGTATCCGATCTCATATGAAAGCGCCGCAGAAGGTGAGGGCGCTATGAGGAAGCTACCGCTATCATACTCCCCAAAATATTTTGGCGTTCCTGTGGTGCTTGTGCTGCTATAAAACTCGCGAAGAAAAGTTAACTCCCTGCGCTCAAGCTGAATGATGGTACTGCCGCTTGTGATTTGAAAATACCGGATACCTCTTTCAGCAGCCGGTTTGTTTACTGTGTTATCACCTATGCTAAGTGACCCTGTCTCTTTATCAAAGAAGGCATCTTCAGTTACATCATCTGCTAACTGATCTTCAGCATTCTCTATAATCTGATTTAACTGATTGGATAATTCAGTTGTGTCATTATCCAGGTAATCAACAATGTCTGTTTTAAGAGTGGTAAAACTAGCCATTAGACATTATCCGTTCCACCGCCAGAGGTGTTTGGGAAAAGCGTTGTAATGCTAGTGACCGTTCCGACAGAAAAACCATCAGTGGGGCGAGGGTCTTTCAATGACATGGGGTCGTGAATATTTCTCGCAGGTGTTAACTGCGGATGCTTTTCTTCATATGCTTCTGGAGATACACGCAGACCTTCCCAGGTTGTTCGCAGTTTCCGATAGGGAACCCTCGCACCTGTGATGTCGCAATATCCAAATGAGTGTTTACCCGCCGCGTGTCTCAAAGCCTGTTCCCGCCAAATTCGGAGTTAAATAAAGCGATGTTCGTTCTTCATCTTCTTGTATGACGCGAAGAACTTCTTCATCGTATCGCGCTTTGTACAGCGCTGTTCTGGCGGTATCCAGGGTTGGCAGCTTTTCAGAAAGCATAAACGCTAGACCGGTTGTGACTGCCGGTAAGAACTTAACCGGTACGTCAATAGTGTTAGTATATTCACCAACGTCTTCGATCCGATTATACGCAAAATAGTTTACTTTGTATACCTTATCAGGGGTGGTGAAGAGGAAAAGAATAGGCGCATCACGCTCTCTATCAAGGTAGTATTGGGATGGCCTTGCTTCGTTACTTTTATTCGGCAGCGCTGTGTATTCACTCTGTGTCAGCCTGGAGACTGATATTTCTGATCCGGTTGTGCCGTCAGAAAATATCGTCATGTCCGATACATCCAGAATAGAACCTGCCAGTGTGTAACTGGTCGTAGACGCAACCGTATTAAAAGTTGTTTGCGCTCTTTTAAAAAGATGCAGATCCCTATTGTTTAGATCCGCGAGTAACAGGTTAAGTGAACGT
>Ga0114932_10006419_pt1 | contig 10041 bp, 12 predicted proteins | sample 2SBtaG_2_FD_87286 | JGI IMG/M metagenome (GOLD analysis project Ga0114932, IMG submission 87286) | Deep subsurface microbial communities from Kolumbo volcano to uncover new lineages of life (NeLLi) - 2SBTROV12_ACTIVE470 metaG | ecosystem: Environmental > Aquatic > Marine > Volcanic ... | reverse complement strand
GATCTTGTTGTAGTCATTTCAGACAGTGTATTGCCATTAGCATCTTTTATTTTTACATGTAAATTGTATGAGTCATCTGCTCCCGATGAATGACCACAGCTATGACTACTATTACCATCTTCACAGTTTTGAACTGAAAAATAAGAATTTAATTGTATACCACCATCCAATTTTTTCTGCGTTGAAGTATAAGTTGTGCTTGATTCTGTGCCATCAATTCCTATTAAAGTATCACTGGCTGATACTTTCATGTCACGGCTTGATTCCAGTTCTCCATTAAATGCTTTACCACAGTGACCTCCAACTGTTGTACCGCAAGTTATTGTAAATCCATTGTGTGTCGAGTTGTTGGATAAATTGCCTGTGCCTGAATTTACACCATCCAAATTATGAGCATCCATGTTGGAAGATGTTGTTCCTGCGTTAGGTAATATATTGGTTGTTGTTGCTGTATCATTTTCTGCTTTAACTGTATTAGCAAAACAACTTGCCAATGCGTAGCAACAGAAAAAGATTATTGCGATGGTTTTAATTTTTATCTTAAACTCATCCATTTAATTTTATCTAGTGTGAAGTTCAGGTTCAGATAATTTAGGTTCAACTTTTTCTCTTTCCTTCATACGAGATATATAACTCTTGTAATCAGGTCTTTCAAAATCATATTTAGTCCAAAGAGCTAAAGCTTCTTTTCCAATTTTACCATCGATCGGACATGGTGTTCCTGCTTGTATCATACTTTCAAATACTCTTTCATCTTGGCATAATATTGCAACCGCTGCAACTTTCATACCAAAATCGTTTAAAATCCTAGCTAGTTTAAGTCTTTCACAATTTTTGTCAATAAAATGTTTTCCACCAGATACACCTAAACCAAATGTTTGAACTCCTACTGAAGCTCCAACTGCACACACGTCTTGTGTCATAGAATTGTATGATGGAGCACTAGATGTTGGGGGTGCTGATCTTATATTACTATTACTCGTACTATTTGTAGTTGTACTAGATGATGAGCCAGATTCATAAGTTGTAGCTCCTCCTGTATAGCCTCCCTCGATACTTGTATTACTGCCCGAGACGTTTGTTTGATTTCCTGCAGAATAAGCAGTTGTAGAACACATCAATAGTATTATAAATAAAAATGTAGATAAATATTTCATATAACTATTCGTAAGTTGCATCCTCTTCTCTTTGCATACATTCACAGTTTTCACATTCACAATCTGAACGATCTTCTTTTACACAATGACAGATTTTATTACATTTTGTGCAGTATCTATTTTCCATCTTTTTTTGGTAATCCTTTTGATAACCATGCAAGAAATTTAGTCCAAGGCCAACAAATCGTTTTCCATAGTTTTTTAATCATGTTTTTTCTCCTCAATTTCGTAAAAGAAGTTGTCTGTGTCTTCAGTACACCATCTACTACTATCTTCAACATTCCAATCACTTGTTTGTACCTTCCAGTTAGGAACTTCATTCTTCACTGTAAATGAAGGAATATTCCATATTAATCTATTGTTTGGCTGAGCCGCATAGTTGCCGTTTTTTAAGGCAAGTATATGTGCGCACTTATGTTCGTGCGGTATTTCGGAATGATCCGTATCTACTATATTACTCTCTGGGTGTGCCCAGTCAATAGTAAAAAGATATTTACCGTGATACCATTTTTTATCTTTTCCAATATATTTTCCCGATTGGCTGGCTAAAATATCATAAGTAGTAACAGCAGGATAGTAACTAAAACAATTCCAAAGCTCCAACTCGTCAAGTCTAAGTTTAGGAACTTCTTTGACATCAAATCCTCGCTGTATGAAGGCAGATATCGGTAAACGATAGAAGACAGCACCATTTTCCATAATTGCATGAAAGAGTAAAGCATATCCTGTAATCGATGCCATACCAAAAATAATACAGTCTTCCACTTCTCCATGGTGTTTTTTAAGGTCATAGAGATATTCTCTCCTGACTTGCGCGTAAGTTACAGGTATATTCGCGTTTAAATATGCCATTTATCATATAATCCTTATTATATAATTAATAAAATAACGATAACAACTACAACACCAATTACTAATTTTTTATGATCTGTCCATAGGTGTTCTATTTGATCTAATATATTCATGTTTCCTCCTATTTAATTTCACCCCAGTTTTTACCTGATTCATAGTCTACCTTATTAGGTATCTCAAGTTCAACTGCTGATTCCATTATTTCCACTACTTTTATAGCTTCTTTATCATCTTTTATAGAAATATCCAACTCATCATGTACTTGAATATGAGGTATAATTCCTTCTTTATGTAATTCAACCATAGCTTTTTTAGTCATATCTGCTGCAGAACCTTGAATTAATTTGTTTAATGCTTTGTATGTAAAAGCTCTTCTTATTCCTGGTCCGTGTTCCTGGAGTGCTGCATCGTGTGTTAAAGGTTTATGAATACCAAATACTGCGGGTTCCCATAAATGAAACCGACACAATCTTCCAAGTAAAGTTCTAATCTGTCCACGATTTTGAGCTCTTCGTGATACTGCTTCCATAAGTTGTTTAACAAAAGGAACTTTATTATGATAAGTAGCAAATAATTCTGATGCTTTATCTTTACTTACTCCAAGTTCAGCTTGTAGTTTAGCTTTACCCATTCCATAAAATAAACCAAGGTTAATTGTTTTAGCTTGAGTTCTAGGTATGTCTGCCATTTCAGCTACAATTTTATGAAAATCTGCTTCTCCTTCTTTGTAAGATTCCATAACATCATAAACTCCAGGTAAGTTTTGAAGAGATGCATAGTGAACTACCAGTCTTGGTTCTTGTTGACTGTAGTCAAAACATCCCCATTTATGATCTTCTTCAGGAATAAATAAACTTCTAATTAATGGTCCAAGTTCCTTGTTTCGTGCAGGAATTTGTTGAAGATTTGGATTTGAATAAGAAAATCTACCGGTTACAGTTCCTCCATTATCAGATCTTAATTGGTTAATTTCTGAATGTATTCTTCCGTGATGTTCGTGTTTTATAATGGTGTCAATAAACGTAGTATGAGCTTTATTAATTTCTCTAGCTTGAGCAATTTTCTTTACTAAAGGATGTTGGTGATTTTGTAAAAAATTTTTAGTAAAAGATGGTGCTCCTGTTTTTTCTGTTCGATCATAAGGTAGTTTTAATTTATCAAACATTTTAGCAATAGAAGCCGCAGCCCATATTTGAGGTTCTACATTTGTTTCTTTTTTAATTTCGAACAATAATTGTTCTTCTTTTGTTGCTAGTTGTTTCTTAGTTTGGTTCGCTTTTTCAACTTGTACACGAACTCCTTTAAAACGCATATCAACTAGACAGGGAAATAAATCGGTTTCTAAATTAAAAATAGATTCAACGTCTTGGTTAATAATTTCTTGTTTAAGTTTTTGCCAAAGATCATAAGTAACTCTTGCATCTTTTTCTGCATAATTACCTACATAGAGAGCTGGTAGTCTCCACATATCTGCTTTAGGATTGATGCCCCATTCTTTAGCAGCAGTTTGAAGGGCAAGTTCATCTTTTCCATATCCTAAATATTCTTTGCCTACACTATTTAAATCATATCTCATTCTATTTTCATCAACGAGAGATGTGGCGATCATAGTGTCAACAATTAATCCATTAATTTCCATTCCCATTGAACGAATCCAACAAACATCATACATAGCATTATGAAATATTTTAACGGCATTATTTTTTAGAAGATCTTTAAACCAAGATAAAACTCTAGAAGGTTCCATATTACCTCCTCCTTCGTGATCAAAAGGAAAGTATCTACAATAGTCATTAGTCGCAACTGAAATACCTACAATTTTACCTTCTTGAATGACCGCACCTGAACCCATATGATGATTTAAATTAGGATCACAAGTTTCTAAATCAATAGCTATTTCATCATAACTATTTAAATTAGGCAGTTCTGTGGGTTTAACCCACTCTTTTTGTGCTTCAAATTTTGGAACAATCATATTCTGCTTTCCACTTTCTATAACCGTTTATCCATTTTTCTTGTTTAATTTCTGTAAAAGTTACTCCTCTAGGAGGGTGATAATGTCCTTCCATATTTTCATCAATATAGAAAAGTTTAACTCCTAATTTTTTTTGCAAAGTAGTCAGACTGCGATGAATAGGGTATCCATCTCTTTTTCTTTTTAGATAAGTTTTAACATCTAATAATTCTGTATCTCCTTTAGGGTGAGTTACAGAAATATCATAAGGACCGTGTTGTTCTACATTTTTACAAACGACACATCCTTTCTTTAAAAAATAAATAATTGCTCTTTTTTCATTAATCGTTCCTTTGGTACTTTGTTTCATTTTAATATACCCCATGAGTTATTTTTATTGGATGGTTTATTTTTAGATTCTTCTTTAGTAGTAGGAATTAATTGATAATCTCTTTCGAGTATCATTTCACAGTAATGAATTGCTTTCAATATATCTTCCTTTCCATTTTTCGCAGAATGCCTGCAGATGTATTTAATAGCATTTCCTTCAGCAAACAGCAACCTGTTCTTGTTTATAAACTCACTCGGTTGAATCCGCATTTTTTTGTAGTGGGATCCTCCTATTTGTTTATCGTATGAACTCATAAAACATACCAAAGGTTAAAAACAAAGCAGCACGCCCAAATAGCTACAAATGTTTTCCACCAATGTCTTTTTATTAACATCATATTTTATATTCCTTTCCTCTATCCTTTCCCCTAATTAAAAATAAATTTTGTTTTGTTCTTGTTACACCCACATACCAAACTCGATGTTCTTCGTCTTGCTTTGGAATTGATTTTTTTGAAGCTTTTAATGTATTTGCTGTTTGATCTTGTAGTAGAGCTACATTTTCTGCCTCTCCACCTTTAGCTCCATGAATTGTTGATATTTTAACTCTAGGGGCTAATCTTAAATCCTCACCATTGATTCGCATTGAACGAATATAAGCAGACATTTGTGGTGAAACTGCTGTAAAAACATCATACCAAGGACTTTTCTCCTTTATTCCAACTTCTTCTAAGGTAAATTCTTTATCTAATGTTTCTTTAAATTCTTTGTTCATTCTTTCAAAAATTCGAGTAATTTCTATAGTGTTTAATTTTTCGCCTTTTCTCCATTTTTCCCAATTTAAAATGTCTTTGTATAGACTTTCGCTGATGCTTCTACCATTTTTACTTTCAAAGTAAACACCTTTTTTCTTGAGGATAGGAATAAGTCCTCGAATAAGTTCGTTAGTCCTAGCCAAGATTAACCATGTTCCTTTAGACATATCTAATTGATTAATAGAAAAAACTAAATTGATCGAACCCAACTCATCTCTAGGTTTATAGGTCTTATCAATACGATTATTTACTTTTGATATTATTTTAAGAGCTACTTCTTGTACCTCTGTAGGTATCCTATTTGATTGAGTTAAAGGTATTTCTTTTGCGTCAAAATCAATGAAAGATTCTACATCAGCACCTGCCCAACCAAAAATAGCTTGGTCATCATCCCCTGCTATGTAAACATCTTTAGAATATTCTTGTAATTTTTTAACCATATTCCATTGAATGAGGGATAAATCTTGTGCCTCATCAATAAAAATAACATCAAATTCTGGGCAGTGACCACAGTTAATAAATTTTTTTATCATGTCTGTGAAGTCGATGAGGTGGTAAGTTTTTTTATAAGAATCAATTTCTTTAGAAATAATATCTAATTTATATCTTTCTATTTTTCCTAAATGTTCGTTACGATCTAATTGATCTAAAGCACTAATTTTTCTTACACTAGCTAAATTGACAATGTTTAAATATTCACTATTAGAAGTAAATATTCCATTGTATTCGTTCTTTTCATAATTTGCGTAATTAATTCTTACTCCAATGGTTTCTCCTATGGAACGATAGTGGTCTTCTTGAATAACATCTTCTTCTTTTAATCCTAAATAATTAAAACAAAAAGAATGAAGTGTTTGAAAATATTTTAAATCCTTTTTAACAAGATTAGGAAATTCTTTTAAAAATCTATCTCTTGCTTCGTAAGCTGCTTTACGAGTAAATGCAAAATAACCAATACGAGTTAGGGGTGTTCCTTTATTAATATACTCTTTTACCTTTTCTAAAAGGGTATGTGTCTTACCTGTTCCTGGTGGACCGATAACTTTATAATTCATTAAAAATTATCCCCTTCACGTTTAATGGGATTATATTCTATTTGATCTACATGTAGTTGTTTTATTTTAATAACTTTTTCTGTCTTACCATCAATGTTAAAAGAGTGATTAAATATTGCTCCAAATTCTTTTTTCATTATATAGGCAGTTTCTTCTTCAGAAAATTTCCAACGATTACCTAATGAATCATAAAAAGATTGAAATTTAAAAAAATGAAATCCTTTATCTGTATAACAAGAGCCACTTCTTATTTGTATTTTTTGTTTCGCTTGAGAACTATTGACACAAAATTCATATAAATGATTATATAATTTATCAACATCAGAAGTTCCCGCTGCAGGTTTGACTTCTGTTGCGGAAGCTCTCATTCCATTTATTTTAGCAATAAAATCGTTAAACTTAAGACGTTCAGGATAAAAACCAGCAACTTCCCAACACAATGCTGCGAACTGCTCTTGCTTACAAAATATATTTTTATCCCTAACCACAGCAGGTTTTAATTTTCCATCCTGTGCTTCAATATTAAAATGATACCTACGTGGATTGCCTAAAATAATTTCAAAATCACTTATCATTGGAAATGCAACATTTGAATCGGATCTAATACCAAATGTTCTACTTGCACATAATGTTCTTTGACAAACAGAAGCTATTGGTTCTTCGTGACAAGTATGACTTGCTGTTTCTTTTCTCCAAGCTTTTAATTTTTTTTGTAATTTTTCATTGCTAAAAGGTTGTTCAAAATATTTAGTATTTGCTTCCATAACTTTGTCTTCCCATTCTTCTTTATATTTCTTTTTAGCAAAAACCATATAATTATATAAAAATCGATCTCTACCATCCTCTAATTTTGACTTAGATAAACAACCTAAACAAGGTGGTCCATCGTTAAATTCTGGATCTGCTCCTAATAATATTTTTTTTCTTGATTCTTCAACTAAGTTTTCTAAAACTTTTCCGTCTATTTTAGAATTTTTAACTAATTCAATAAATTGTTCTAAACTTAATTTATTATTATTTTTATCAACAGCATAACGACTAGTTTTTTTATAATTAAAATAGGGAAGATTAATAAAATTACCTGGAGAATATTGATCCCCAATTTTTTCAAGTTTAGATTGTTTTGGAAAGACTTCAGTTTTAGGATCTAATTTTAATGGTAATAAAAATGATTGTAATGCTTCTCTTAAATCAGTTGCTGGAATAGGTTCTTTTAAAAAAATATAACAATGTAATCCTCCACTTTTAGATAAACAAGGAATTAGAGGAAGTCCGTATTGTTGAAAGTAGGCTAAATAAGTTTCAATTTTAAATTGACTATAATTTTTTGGATCAATGTCTATACATCCAAAAGATGCTTTTCTATCTATTCTACAAGGTTGTATGCCGATGGATATTTTGCCGTTTAAATGTAATTGGTAATCTTGGGTGTTGATGTTTCTTCCTGCCCACTCGTATCTAGGTTTGACTTTATTTCTTTCTGTGTCGACCTCAATGTTGGACATATCGGCTTTGCCAAAGTCCAAATCAAAACCACTGAATATTTCTATAAAATCGTCTATCATTTTTTTTTAAACCTAGGCGGTTTAAGTCTCCCGCTGCCGCCTAGTATCTTTACGTTCGTAAAAGAATTTTAGAAGTGGGTTGAATCAGAAGTTTTACTTTCTGAATCATGTTTAGCAACAATATCTCCTTTACCAACACTTTCAGCAAAAGTTTTTGCTTGTTGATAAAGCGGAGTATCTTCAACTTGACTAACTTTGCTTACTTCCCAACCAAACCAAGTTCCTTTATCATTTGACTGTTGAACAGTTCTTAAACGATAAATGTGGCTAAAAGATGAAGGAGTGAAAAGACCATTTTTTCCTTTAAGTCTTACTCCAGCCATCATTGAATTCCACTTTCTACTTGTCTTAAGTTGAGTTGATTTCATATTGATCAATGCCGTGCAAGGTGCATCTCCTAATACGATTACAAAGTGACTAGCTGTTTTTTCAATATAATTACCGTTAGGTAATCTATCTTTAAAATCAGAACCCCTAGTTGTTTTACTAAGAATATCACTTGATGATGGGTATATATTTACTGGTGCACCCGATCCCTCACCAATATTTTGCCATTCTACATATTCTAATTTGTAGTGACATGGTAAGACCTGAATGCCCTTCTCTCCATCATAGAGCTCATTAGAAACAGAATTATATATCATTCCAGGCTCTGCACCTTGAACATATTTTCCATCTCTTTTGTTAACCTCAGGAGATAATTGTCCTAAGATTTTTAGAAAAGGTAAAGCTAAATCTTCTTGAGTTAGTTTACCCAATCCTTTCCCTGCATCATCCTCAAATACACTCATTTGAGGAAGATTACTCTTCTTCGTTTCTATTTCTTGTTTCATGTTTCTTATTTCCTTTTAATTGTGGTACGGCTTCCTGCGTACACGTTAAATAGGTCAGAAGGTATCTCTCTTCCAGATTCGATACGCTCTCTGACCAATGCTTTTAGAGTCATAGGTTCAACCTTTAATTTCTGGATAGGTTGATACCCTTGACCCTGTGCAAGGACAGCATATTGTACTGCCTTGTTGTCTTCGTTACGACCAAAAGAAACAGTAACCTCATTTTTAATAAGATCACCTAGGCCGTTGTCTCGAAGCCATTTAAATGCTTCTTCTTTCCTTGAAACAGGAATTGAAGCACCGTAGACGGGTTTAACTTCAATTGAAGATCCGTCTGCTAATTTAAGTGAAGACAAAGACATCTCTGTCATCATTGTAGGAATAATTTCCTCTGATAACATAGCAGCACTTTTCTTTTTATTTTTAAGTGCATCTTCATCCTCTTTAATTTCTTTTTCTAATCCTTGTAATTTTAAAACTTGATCTGAAAGTTTATTCACATCATTAGTTTTATCAATGGATTGAGTTTGATCCTTTTCAAACATTTCATTTAATTTATTCATTTATTTTTCCTTTCTCATATAAGTTAATTTGTATTGGGTAATACATTCTTTCTTGTCTATCCCATTTTAATAAATTATATTTTCCGTGAGTTATATCAGATACTACAGAACATGCTACTCCAATAATTGCTGGATCACCTGTAAGTAATAAATAATCTTCAGAAGTATAATTCTTCAATAATTTTCGAAGTTCAAAAATTATTGGACCAGGACTAAAAATCATTTGAGAATCTTCTCTTAATAAAACTTTAATCTTCCCAAATTTTTGAGCTCCCATAATATTAATTTTAGGGCGACCCTCTTTGGTACCTGGAATTTCCTGAATAACATAAACAGTTTTTTCAGAATCTTTTTTTAGTTCTTTATAATCTAAAGTTGTCATAGCTTTCTAGTTGACTTTTTATAAATTATTTAGTAAGATTTGTCAAATAGAAAGAATTATGAATTATAAATTTAAGACACCGCCTTATAAGCATCAGCTTGTTGCTTTGGAAAAATCGTGGGATAAAGAAGTTTTTGCTTACTTTATGGAAATGGGTACCGGTAAATCAAAGGTACTCATAGACAATATTTCTATGCTCTATGATAAAGGCAAGATAAATGGAGCTTTAATTATTGCTCCTAAGGGAGTTTATAAAAATTGGTATACTCAAGAAATTCCAATGCACCTTGTAAATCATGTCCGAAATAAGACCGTTTTGTGGCAAGCTAACATAAATCAAACACAACAAACAAAACTTAATACTTTATTTGAAACAGGAAATGATCTTCATATTCTTATTATGAATGTAGAAGCTTTCTCGACTAAAAAAGGTGTTGATTTTGCTTTTAAATTTTTAAATTCACACGAAACTTTAATGGCTATTGACGAAAGCACTACAATTAAAACTCCTTCTGCTAAACGAACAAAAAATATT
>Ga0114932_10006418_pt1 | contig 10042 bp, 9 predicted proteins | sample 2SBtaG_2_FD_87286 | JGI IMG/M metagenome (GOLD analysis project Ga0114932, IMG submission 87286) | Deep subsurface microbial communities from Kolumbo volcano to uncover new lineages of life (NeLLi) - 2SBTROV12_ACTIVE470 metaG | ecosystem: Environmental > Aquatic > Marine > Volcanic ... | reverse complement strand
AATTGAATTGTAATTATTATGTTTTTCAGCTACTTTGATTATTATCTTGGCTGCCTATGTGGTTAGTCAGATTTATAAGCTCACGCAAAATAGCAACGCCTAGAAAATCTCAAATGAGTAAAGTCATTCACTCTGATTTTTTAACTGTCGCAGAAGCAATGACTTCCGCTTTTTCAGCAATAGAACAGAATCAAGCTTGGGATCTAATGCCTTCTTTGGTTCCTGAGTTGGCATTGTGTTTGCACATGCTCCAGAAGGAGTTCAACTTACATTGCATTGAGGTGGAATATGAAAAAAGCTAATAAACAAGAGATGGAATTAAGGGCAGGTTTTGCTGCTGACTTACTTGCTCAAGGTCATAGTTGCACTGTGGTAACGACCCGAGTGACCGAAGAGTACGAATTAAGCAGAAGACAAGCTCGAAGAATTACAGCCAAAGCAATGGATTTGATTGTTCAAGACTTTGAAGAGATCAATATTGAACGGCCGCAAATGGTTGCGAAACTACTCGTGAATCTTGAACAAGGGATGCAAAAAGGACTTATTAATAACCAGTCAAGTGGCGTTGCCGCCTGTGCAAGACAAATTATTTCACTAGCTGGATTAGCTGCCGATTCTCAATACAACTCAAGAGGAAGGAGAACTTTTTAAAGAATTATCGGCCCTTAGGATGACCCCCATCTATTTAATTAGCAAAGGACCCAATAGACGGAATAGACGTTTTTATTACCAACTACCTAAATAAGAACTGCAATAGTTATAAGCTTTGTTATTGATTTCTTCGCTATCACGAGGAACTTTTAAACCTAGCTTTTTAAGCCCCTGCTTTGGTGACATCTCTCCTACCTTCATACTTGCACAAATATGCCTAACCTCATCTCTCTCAGCATTAACAGCGATAGGTGAGAGAAGCCCAGCAGTTAGAGCAAGTAATAAGATTCGGTTCATTTTGTTTTGGTTCTAATCAAATCTCTCCATAAACAAGCCAGCAAATAGAAAAAACCAGCCATGCCAATTATAAAAAATGCATTCGTCATTACCCCTTTCTATATGATCTAGGCCGTATAAGTCCAATTAATCAAAATTAGTTTCATACAAGCTCATTAAAGCATTTCTAAAAACTGTTGAATATCGATTTATTAATCAGCAGCTCCACCATTGTTTGCAGTTCCTGTAATTCCATTACCTGCTCCTCTACCATTATTACGAAGCTTAGGTTTCTTAAATTTTCTGGCATAAGCTCGATTTCTTTCTGCCTTCTCTTTTTTTAGATTTCGTCTTTTGGACATTTTAATCCCTTTACTTTTAACTCAAACTAATTTACTAAACAGAGATCAAGATTTGACCATCTTCCATTCGCAAGAAACAAAGTGGTACATCCAATTTTCTCGGATCAATAGTAACCATTAACAAATAGAAGCCTTCGGTTATTAAGTTCCTTTAGATATCAGAATCTTTTGACATTTGTAAAAATAAGAAAATTAGAGAAAATGGAAATATTCAGTTCAGAAGTAAGAATATTATCAAGCGGTGCAAGAAGTAAGCCTTTCATTTATCTCCTAATACCTCTTACGTAATAATTAATATTCGGCAAGATTTTATAGATGAATAAATAAATCAGTTCCGCTATATTTAATTTAAATAACATATTAAAGATTGAGGAGGTAAAACTTCTTTTGAATTAAATTCTTCTGTTGCATTCCACTGAAATGGTCAGCCCATCTCTAACAATAGATAAAAAGACTTGCCGTGAAAGATCAGCCCCTAATCCTTTCTCTTGATCAAGGAACAAGTAGCTCAAGAGCAGCCATTTTTAATTGTAGTGGTGAGATTGTAGCTAGTGCAAGCTCTCCTTTAGAGATCAACTATCCATCTGATGGCTGGGTCGAACAAGATGCAAACAATATTTGGATTAGTCAACTAAAAGCAATGGAGCTATTAGAGAAAAAAATAACTCCTGATCAACGTGGTTCTGTAATTAGTTGTGGGATCACGAATCAGAGAGAAACAACTATCCTATGGAGGAGAAGCAGCAGCAAGCCTTGTGCGCCTGCCCTTGTATGGCAAGACAGGCGCACAGCCGGTATTTGTCAAAGGTGGAAAACAGAAGGGTTAGAAGAAAAATGGTGCAAAAGCACTGGCCTTGTACTAGATCCATATTTCAGTGCAAGTAAGATTTCTTGGCTTTTACAACATGAAGAAGAAGCAAAGACTGCATTATTGGAGGATGATCTTTGCTTCGGGACAGTAGAAAGCTGGGTGTTATGGCAACTATCAGGAGGCAAACAGCATCTTTCTGATATGAGCAACGCAAGTAGAACTCTATTACTTGATCTTGAGCTATTGGAATGGATGGAACCTTATTGTGAGGTTATAGGCTTAAATAAAAACTCGTTACCAAAACTAGTACCTTGTCAAGGTGATTTTGGAAGGATTGAATCACACCTCCCATTTGGAGGTGTTCCTATTCAAGCTTTATTAGGCGACCAGCAAGCTGCGACATTAGGCCAGTTGTGTTTACATAAAGGTGATTCCAAGTGCACTTATGGGACTGGAGCCTTTTTGGTGATAAATACAGGGAAGGAAATACATCGTTCTAAAGATGGGCTGCTCTCCACAATAGGGTGGACTGATAAAAAAGGATCACCAACATACTGTTTAGAAGGTAGCCTTTTTAATGCTGGAACGGTTGTACAGTGGCTTAGAGATAATCTTCAAATTATCAAGAGTGCCGAACAAGTAAACACTCTTGCAAATGAAGTAGAGAATGCTGCAGGTGTGATGTTTGTCCCTGCATTTACTGGCTGGGGGACACCCCATTGGGATCCTAATGCTCGTGGTATAGTTCTTGGGCTAACACGAGACACACAGAGAGGACATCTTGCCCGCGCTGCACTTGAAGGCATTGCTCTGTCAGTAGCAACATTAGTCAAGGCTGCTGAAAAATCTCTAGGGCAGGAGCTGAAAGAGATTGCAGTGGACGGGGGAGCAGCAGCCTCCAATCCGCTGCTAGAAGCACAAGCAAATTCAACTGGCTTACCGATTAGAAGGCCAATGAATTTAGAGAGCACAGCAAGAGGAGTGGCCTTGCTCGCAGGCTTACATTGTGGTGGAATTGGCAACATCAACGAGCTAATTAAAGAAAGGCACAAAGATTCAGAAGTGATTATGCCTAATATGAATGAGGTTGAAAGAGAAAAATGGCTCTCAAAATGGAATGAAGCTGTCCAAAGAAGCCTTGGCTGGCATGAATAAAATTACTGTTGATTTACTTGTAATTGGAGCAGGAGCCACTGGGGCATCTGTTGCTTACGAAGCCATGAAAAGAGGCCTAAAGGTCGGTCTTGTAGACGCAGGGGATATTGGTAGTGGGACGAGTAGTAGAAGTACAAAACTTCTACATGGTGGAGTTAGATATTTAGAATTGGCATTTAAGACCCTAGACGTTTCACAACTTAAGCTTGTTAGAGAAGCTCTACTCGAAAGAGGGTTCTGGTTAAATGAAGCACCTTTTTTAGCTAGGAGTATTGAGCTAGCTCTACCTACCTCGAATTGTTTTAACAAAGCCTACTACGGGGTAGGTCTTAAAGCATATGACATGCTTGCAGGAAGCTCAAACATTGGAGCAAGTCGACTACTTTCTAAAGAAGAAATTAACAAAGCCATACCTTTGTTAAGGGGTAGTATTGATGGAGGAGTTGCTTATAAAGACGGTCAATTTGACGATGCACGATTAAACTTATTATTAGCCCTGACATCAGAGAGAGAAGGGACCTACATCAAAACCTATAGCGAAGTTTTAGAGTTTAAATATCGAGAAAATGGACAAGTTATTGGTGCAATTAGCCAGGGTATTGATGGAAGCCAACAATCATGGGAGTTCAAAGCAATCGTAAATGCAACTGGTATTGGATCAGACAAGATAAGACATCTTGCTGATCCAAATGTAGAGCCAAGAATACTCATAAGTAGAGGTACGCATTTGGTTGTCGAAGAAAATTTATGTCCAGAAGGTATAGGACTTCTTATTCCTTCTACTGATGACGGTAGAGTTTTATTTGTCCTACCATTTTTTGGACGTACACAAATTGGGACTACTGATATTAGATGTAATATCCATGAGGCCAATTCGCCTTCTACTAATGAAGAAGCTTATTTAATTAGACATATTAAGAGTTGGTTTCCTAATCTTAGGGAACCAACTATAAGCAGCCAATGGTCCGGAGGCAGACCTCTTTTAATGCCATGCAAACATGACATGAATAGCAGTGATGTTGTTAGGGAACATGAAATAGAGGTGCTTCCATGCGGACTGATTAGTGCTATGGGAGGAAAATGGACTACATCACGAAAAATAGCACTTGACACTCTTCAAGCAGTTGAGAGAGTCTTGGACATTAAGCTATCCCATAAAAAAAGGATCCCTCTAATGGGCTGCAAGAGCAATAGTCATCAAACACGCTTAACCCTACTTAAAGAGCGAGAAGAATTGAGCAGATGTCTACCAGATTCAATGTGTAAGCAGCAACAAGTAGAACATCTCCAATCAAATTTTGGACTAGAGGCCCTTTCGGTAATTCTGAAAGCTCCTATTGTAAAAAGAGAACCCCTAAGTCAGGTAATACCGGTTTGTATAGCTGAAATTGAGCATGCAATTGATAATGAACATGCCTGTACTACCACAGATATATTGGCTCGCAGAAATAGACTTGCAATGATTGATATCAATGAAGCCGAACGAATAATCCCAATTGTTCAGCAGAAACTAGAAGAAAGAAATCTTCCTAAATCTAATTTGGACCTGTCTAAATAATAAACTCAAGCGTTGACCTTCTCTATCTTTTCCTCAGCAAGATCATCTGTCCCAACTTCACCTATTAGCCACCACCTAAAACCATAAGAAGGTAGATAAATAAACCAATTAGGACCAACAGGAGGATACTCACAACCCCATAAAACCTCCCTAGCCCGAGCACCTTTCCACTTACTCAAATCCAGCGACAATGAAGCTCCAGCACTAGACAAATTAGCAGCTATTAAAACTGTCATGTTATCAATTGTTCTAGTAAAGACAATTACACTGGGATGGTTTGAATCTAATAATTCAAAATCTCCATGCCGCAGAGCAGGCAAAAGACGTCTACACGTAAGCATTTGACGATGCCAGTTCAAAAGAGACCCTGGGAGTTGCTTTTGAACTTCGACATTGATGACACGATAATCATAACCAGGAGTAGTAATTGCAGGCAGGACTAACAACGGGTCAGGGGCAGAAGAAAATCCTCCATTCCTGTCAGGCGTCCAGGCCATTGGAGTACGGTTTGGATCCCTATCTCTTAGACCAGGCCAGTCACCCATCCCAAGCTCATCGCCGTAATACACACAAGGCATCCCAGGGAGGCTATAAAGCAAAGCATTTAAAAGCCGATTTGCACGTAGATCTCCGTTGAGAAGTGGGGCTAATCTTCTGTTAATCCCCCAGTTCAGCCAATGTCCATGGCCAGCACGCAATCCCGATCGAATTATTTGAATAATCTCATCAGGAACCAAGTGCCCATCACCAAGCCAAAGCTCGTCATGATTACGAAGAGGTAATGCCCATCTACACCCAGGAGCAGCATTTTGAGTCTCGTTCAAACAAAGTCGAAGATTTTTAGAGTTGCCACTGGCCACAGCTGCAAATAAATGCGCAGTAAGAGCAAAGTTAAAAGCACCATGAAGTTCCTTATCTGCAAGGTAAAGAGAGACCTCATCCACAGGCTGAATAGGTTCTGCCAATAGCAATACATCTCGTCCATGAGCATCAACACGCTTACGTACTTTCCTCAAAAAAGAATGTGTCTGAGGGAGTCCCTCACAGCGACTTCCCTCCTCCTCAAAAAGGAAAGGGACGGCATCTAATCGAAAACCATCAACTCCTCTCTCCAACCAAAAATCAATCACACCAAGCATTTCATCCTGCACCCAAGGATTTTCATAGTTGAGATCTGGTTGATGCCTCAAAAATCTATGAAAAAAATATTGTTCAGCGACTTCGTCCCATTCCCAATTGGAGTCTTCAAAATTACGAAACAAAACAGGAGCAAGGCTGTAGCGAGAAGGGTCATCTGTCCAAACATAAACATCTCGTTCTTGAGTACCCTTCTGTGCCCAGCGTGCTCTTTGGAACCAAGGGTGAAGATAGCTAGTGTGGTTTAAAACCAAATCAAGGATTACCTTCAACCCATGTTCATGCGCAGCTGTCAAAAACCGGTGAAATGCTGAAAGATCTCCCAGCTCTGGATGAATGTTTTTAAAATCTGTTATGTCATATCCACCATCTTGCAAGGGAGATGGATAAACAGGTGTAAGCCAAATAGCATCCACCCCAAGCCATCTCAAATAGCTCAATCTGCTTGTTAGACCCTGCAAATCTCCTATACCATCTCCATTCCCATCCGCAAAGCTGCGAGGGATAAGCTGGTAAATAACTGCACCTTTCCACCAGGACCTTTCATTAGACATAAAGTCACTACGCGATAACCCCTTCTCCAGTGCTAGACAATCATTGCAATGTCGTCAGCCCTTTAGTTTTGAAAAATCTTCAAATCAATAAGCTTCGAGAGTATAGGAATCAATGGGCTAAAGAATAATTGCTATCATTATTTGCAGATGGCAACAAAGTACGAATGAAGGAATTAGAAGAAAATACTATTGAACAAATAAGAACTCTTCTTAATTATTTGGAACAAACAGACTTATTAAAAAACAAGGAAATTCTTAGGTGTCTAGATGTAATAGCTAGGGAGTATGGAGGAGAAGTAGTAGATAGAAATTAAATGGCTAATCCAGACCAAGAAAACAATATTGCTAGAGCAAACTTATGAAGTACTTAAATCAATTTGTTCTAAATTCCAAGACGAATCTGGAGCTACAGATTTTTTATGAAGAAATTAAATCTCAAAAATATCGGCAAGTAATAAGCGTTTCCTTTACTCCATAATTTCTCTTAAGTAATAATTAATATTCGGCAAGATTTTATAGATGAATAAATAAATTAGTTCCGCTATATTTAATTTAAATAACATATTAAAGATTGAGGAGGTAAAACTTCTTTTGAATTAAATTCTTCTGATTTGAAAATTATTTTTGAAACAGTTTTCGATAAGTTGAATGTACTCAATCTACTTCTATTGACGTAAATTATAATTTTATTTTTTTTTGATTTTAAATTTCCGCAAAGAATATCTTTTTCTGGTGATGTCCACTTAATTCCATCTTTTATAAAAATTCTATATTTTTTCCTAAATTCAATTATAGATTTTATGAACTCTCTAATATCATCCTTATATTTATTATTACAAGGAAAACTTTCTCTACAATAGGGTTCGGCTCCTCCAGATAAACCAATTTCTGTTCCGTAATAAATGCATGGGACTCCTTTATTTATAAAAAGTAAGAAAAGTGCTAGTTTTAAACTTTTAATATCTTTGGCTAGTGTATTTAGTGCCCTAGGCACATCATGACTATCTAATAAATTGAGATTTCCATTATTAATTTCGTTGGAGTACCATGATTCCGTAATCTTTAAAATATCAAGGTATTCTTTAGAAGTTAAATTTTTTAATGGATAAAAAGGATTTTTATAAGGAGAATTTAACTTAAAATCTGCCACCCAAGATATAGTGCTCCATCCAACTCGATAATTCATTACCCCATCAAAATATTTTTTGTTCAACCATTTTCTAGCATCACCCCAAATTTCTCCTACAACCCAAATTTCTGAATTGATTCTTTTCATTTCATAATTAAATTTATCCCAAAAAGAAAAAGGTATCTCTTCAGCTACATCTAATCTCCAGCCATCAATACCTTTTTCAACCCAGTATTTCCCAACAGATAAAAGAAACTCCTCCACCTCTTTATTCTCAAAATTAAATTTAGGTAATGCAGGATCATTCCACCAACAATCATAACCGCAGGTTTCATTTTCATTTGGATACGCATTAAGTGGAGTTTTATGTAACTTAAACCAATTTTTATAAGGGGAACTTTTACCGTTTTCAATTATGTGGTGAAAAGGCCAAAATCCTCTGCCACAATGATTAAAGACTCCATCTAAAACAATAAACATATCTCTTTTATGCAACTCATCAATTAAAGAGTAAAGTGCCTCATCGCCTCCTAAAATAGGATCAACTTTAAAATAATCATAGGTATGGTAGCGATGGTTAGCAGCTGAAGAAAAAATTGGATTTAGATAAATACAGTTGATTCCAATTTCCTTTAGATAATCTAATTTTTCTATAACGCCAAATAAATCTCCTCCGCGAAATCCTTGCAAATGTGGAGGATTTTCCCAATTCATAAATTCAAAATTATTCTTTTTATATGATTTTTTACTTCTTTTAAAGCGATCTGGGAAAATCTGATAAACAACTGCATTTTCCACCCAAGAGGGTAGCCTTAAAGTCGGTTTATTGTAATTTTTTAACGACATATTTAAATTTATGAACCTTTAATTAATTTATATCCATAAAATTATGTTTAGACTTTCAGGAGTTTTTGATTAACAAGAAAATAGGTAGATATCTTAAAAATTTCAGTCATGAAGACAACGATAATGTATTGAACTTTCTTTTGATAATAGAGTTTTATGAATAACAATCAAGAGACTTGATTTGCTCTTCTGCCCAGTCCTTCACTGTGTATGATTCTACTGCTGATGTCATAATCTCCATTCTTTTTAATTGTTCTTCCTGCGGCATTGAAATTGCTTCCAGAAAGGATTCATCCATTTTATTTTGCGAATAAGGGTTAGTTAGAATTGCTCCATTTAATAATACGGAGGCCCCTGTAAACTCTGATAGAACAAGAACTCCTGGGTTACCTTTTCTAGCTGCCACATATTCTTGGGCGACAAGATTTAGCCCATCTCTCAGAGGAGTAATCCAGCAAATATCTGCCTGAGTAAACCAAGCGACCATTTCTTCATAAGGAATTCTTCTAGTTGATAGACGTATTGGCACCCAATCAATAAGACTATATTTTCCATTAATTCGACCCACAATTTCTTCTATTGCTCTTTGGGTTTCCTTATATATTTTTATTCCGCTCGCAGCTGATACGCATGCAATCATTAAAACAATTTCTCCATGCAAGTCTTTTCTCTTCTCCAATAAACGTTCAAATGTCAAAAGTAATTCTTCATTGCCTTTTGTGTAGTCAACTCTACTAGCTGAAAGAATTAGCTTACGTCCTTTCTTTGTACCTTCTTTAATCTTTTGAATATGTTTCTGTACATTCTTATTTTTTATTAGATTAGCTATTACATCGGGAGAAGTCCCAACTGGGGAAGAAATTATTTCTATCTTTCGACCACCATAATTAAGATATGGAGTAAAGGATGGTTCTGAGAGTGCACTTCCTACTGAGATAAATTTTTTACCAACAGACTCTTTAGAACCTTTTTCTGCTCCCACAAGAGAATTTGCCGCTCTTGCAAAGTTTTCTGCATATCTCGGGATATGAAATCCAACTAAATCACATGAAAGTAGACTTTCTAATATTTGATTTCTCCAAGGTAAAATTGCAAATACATCGCTCCCAGGAAATGGAGTATGGTGAAAAAAAACAATTTTAATATCAGGCCTTTTTTCTCGAATATAGAAAGGCGCAAGCCATAAATTGTAATCGTGTATCCAAATTGTTGCTGATTTCGCTGCTTGATTACAAGCAGCGTTTGCAAATCTTTTATTTACCTCCTCAAATATCTTCCAATCTGCATTGTTAACATCGAAGTATGTAGGAAATGTATGAAGAATAGGCCAAAAAGACTCTTTTGAAGTTACATGATAAAAACTCCTTATTTCTTTTTTATTTAATGGTATTCTTAATAAGTCAAACGATGTTTGTTGATTAATTCTACTTATTTCGTCTTCTTCATTATCAATATTTTTTACTTCACGCCAGGCTATCCAAGTACCATCTACCTTATCTCTAAAAATATTCCTTAAAGTGGGTATGATTCCATTGGGACTCTTTTGATCTATCCATTTCTTTT
>Ga0114932_10006417_pt1 | contig 10043 bp, 6 predicted proteins | sample 2SBtaG_2_FD_87286 | JGI IMG/M metagenome (GOLD analysis project Ga0114932, IMG submission 87286) | Deep subsurface microbial communities from Kolumbo volcano to uncover new lineages of life (NeLLi) - 2SBTROV12_ACTIVE470 metaG | ecosystem: Environmental > Aquatic > Marine > Volcanic ... | reverse complement strand
GCTGAGGACACCCAGCGCATCATCAACACCATCCTGATCGGCGGGCTGCTGTCTCTGCTGTCCGCGATCTTGTTCGCCCGCTGGATCAACCGGCATCTGTTGACGCTCACCGACACGGCCCTGGCTGTGGCTGACGGTGACCTCGAGCGCAATGTGCACATCCCGAGCTGGGATGAAATCGGCGTGCTGGGCCGGGCGTTCAACCGCATGACCCACGGACTTCGAGAGCGGGACCGCATCCGTGGGGCGTTTGGACGATTCGTCAGCGACGACGTCGCGGAGCGTGCGCTGGCAGATCCCGACGGAATGGTCTTGGGTGGCGAGTCCCGACAAGTGACCGTCGTCATGAGCGACCTGCGTGGATTCACGAGCCTGTCCGAGCAACTTGGGCCGACGAACATGGTTGAGCTGCTCAACCGCTACTTCACGGCCATGTCGGGTCCCATCGCCAAGCGAGACGGCAACATCGCCGAGCTGTTGGGCGACGGGATGGTCCTGTTCTTTGGAGCCCCAAACCTGGGACCGCACGACGCCCGCAACGCCATCAAGGCCGCGATCGGCATGCAGCAGGCACTGGTCAGCTTTTGCGCAACAGAAGGTCGAGACCTCGAGATGGGCATCGGCATCGACACAGGCAATGTCGTTGCTGGCAACATCGGCAGCGAAAAGCGAATGAAGTACGGCGTGGTCGGTGATGCCATCAACCTCGCAGCTCGCCTCGAGGGGTTCACGATTGGCAATCAGGTGTTGATCAGCGACGCCACTCGCGTTGCCTGCGGCGACGATGGACTGGTCATCGGCGGCCCAATGGATTTGATGGCCAAAGGCCGCAGCGAGCCCATTCGCTGCTACCCAGTGCTCGCCTGTGACGACATGAAGATGCCCGAGGGCGAGGTCATTCCAGCAATCGACGTCGCACTGCCCGGCCAGTGCTGGCGCATCATTGGCAAGCAGGTCGAGGTCGCCCCTCACGAGTGCGTCATCGTTCGTGTGCAGGGCCGCAGTCTTACGTTGCATACGGCTCTGGCCCTCGACGTGTGGGACAAAATCAAGCTCGGCGCGTCTGTCGACGGGACCGAGATCACCGACGTCTACGGCACCGTGACGGCCCTGGTCGAGGGGGGCTTTGAGATTCGCGCCACCAGCGTCACCGATGAGGCCCGCATTGTGCTCGATGCGCTGATCGCCAAAGCCTGAGGCCCTATTTAGTCTCCATCTTGAACGCAGCCGTCCAGCCCGTCTCGACCTCGCCACGGCGCTTGTACTTGCGGCATCGCGTAGCCAACATGCGGGCGGCCCGGTCGTCTTTGCGAATCTCCAGGGCCTTTTTGCAGGCCTCGATGGCGTCGTCCCAGTCCATGTGCGCGTACAGGGCCAGCGCGTCTTCGTAGTGCGTGCGGGCCGCAAGCAGGTCGGCATCGACCTCACCCTTGCGCCCGAGCAGCTCGTAGATGCCAATCTCGGTGGTGCGGCCCTTGACGATGATGGTGTCGAGGCGACGGGACTCGAAGTGGTCGGCCACCTGCCGCCACACGTCTTCGCTGATGATGATGTCTGTGCCGTATTGCTTGTTGGCGCCCTCGAGACGACTCGTCAGGTTCACGCCATCGCCGACAGCGCCGTAGTACAGGCGCTCAGGCGACCCAAAGTGACCTACGGCGACCTCGGTGGTGTGCAGCGCAAAACGAGTGGGAAGCGGCACCGTGCCTCCCTCACCGTCGTACATGCTGGCCACCAAATTGCGGGCCTCGATGACCGCTTCGCATGCCTTGAGTGGATGTTGGTCGACGGGCAGCGGGGCGTTGAACAGGGCGAAGATCTCGTCGCCCACGTACTGAACGACCGTGCCATCACGTCCCTCGATCACCTTGGTGATGTCTCCGAGGTAGTGCCCGAGCGCCACCGACATCTCTTGCGGTTCAAGCCGCTCGGCCACCGCAGAGAATCCAGCAATGTCGCTGAACCAGATGGTGATGACCTTGTTCTCGGACGCCAGCTCGGGTTCGGCCTGGCTCTCGAGCAGGATGCGCACAAGCTTGAGCGGCATGTACTTCTGGAAGGCCCGAAGCCCCGTCTTCATGCCTTCAAAGGCGGCGAGGACGTCGTGAATCTCGCGGAACTGCGTCTTGATCTCGCTCGGCTGGTCAAAGTTCAGCTCTTCGATCTTGCGGCTCTCATCGACCAACAAGCGCAGCGACGAAGAAATCCACCGGCTCAACAATGCGGACAAGATGAGCGCGAGGAACACAAACACAACAGCGACGACCAAGTTCACCTGGTTGTGCGTCTTGATCTGGGCCAAGAAGTCGTCCTCGGGCGCAACGACCACAATGAGCCACTCTTTGCCGGGCGCCACGCGAATGGGCTGCACGGCGCCCAACCAGTACTCGCCCTCGGACTCGAAGTGCATCGTCGAGAAGGTGCCTTCTGCGGTCTCGTCCATGGCGCGCTTGAAGACGGGGAGTGCGCTAATTGCCGCCAGCGCGGGAACAGTACTCTCCTGCGCCTTGTGCAGGGTCAGATCGGACCCGCCATCCGGGGCCTCGGCCACCAAGTCGCTCGGATCGGGACTGGCGATGAGGTTGCCGCGGTGGTCGATGATGAACGCCGAGCCCCGGTCACCGATTTGCAGCTCGGACAGAAAGCGCGAGAAGTCGGCTAGACCGATGTCCACACTGGTCACACCGCGGAAGTCACCGTCGATAACGTACGGAATGGACACGGTGATGCCCGGCGCCTTGTCGGTGTAGAAAATGTAGGCGTCAGTCCAGAAGAGTTCATTGGCTTGCCGCGCGCCAATAAACCAGGGCCGCTCTCGAGGATCGTAAGAGTCGTCGGGATCGAGCATGCGCTCTTTGACCGCCTCGATGTCGTCGCCCGCATGCCTGTGCACCCACTCAGTTATCCGCCTGGGAATCGGCTGAGGTTGGGTGCCGTCGCCATTCGGGGGCTGCTCGACCATCTCGATGCGGATGCTCTTGGTCGACATCGACCCATCGGGCATGCGCTTGACCATCAGGAAGTTGCCCTGGGTGTCGGCATAGTTCATCAGGTGCACGCCGCCGTGAACCAGCAGCGTGTCGTAGAAGTAGGTCTCCATTCCGTGGGGCCGTTCGAGCCCAATGAGTCCGTTGCGCAGGTCGCGCACTGTGGTGTGGTTCACGATCCGCGGCTCATCGAGGAACGCAGCGGTGCGCTGGTAGGTGACGTCGGTCACCTGCCCCACAAAGGTCCGCGACACATCGAGCATGTTCTCGCGTGCGTTGTAGTGGCTGACGGTGATGAGCACGACCGACGTGAGCAAGACCATCGCGCCAAGCACGGCGCCGTAGGTCACCCGGAGGCTCGACCTCCAATGTCCGTCTTTGCTGTCTGGGTCAGATGTGCTCAATCGGTTCCCACGGGCCGAGCATACAACCGCGTTGCCGCGCAGGGTAGGCTGCTGCGTGCATGGGTAATGGCGACAACAGCGAAGGCCGGCGCTACCACATCATGGAAGCACTCGGAAAGGGGGGCTTTGGCACCGTCTATCGGGCGGAGCTGCAGTCCTCTGGGGGCTTTCGCAAGCCGGTCGCACTCAAGGTGCTCAATGCCGATGTGGAGGGCATGAGGGAGATCGTGCAGCGCCTGCGCGATGAAGCCCGAATGTTGGGCGTCCTCCGCCATCGCGCCATCGTGCAGGTCGACGGGCTCGTGTTTCTAGAAGGTCGTTGGACCGTGGTCATGGAGTACGTCGAGGGCGTGTCCGTCAAGGCCATCATCGACAGCAATGGAACCATTCCACCTCGGGCTGCCCTGTCGATCTGCGAGGAGGTCGCGGGGGCACTCGACGCCGCCTACGCCCAGCCCACGCGGGACGGCAAGGCACTGGGTCTGCTGCATCGAGACATCAAGCCCGCCAACATCCAGCTCACTCCGCTGGGCGAGGTGAAGCTGCTGGACTTCGGTGTCGCCAGAGCCAACTTCGAACAACGCGAGGCCAGGACCCAGGCCACGATCTTTGGCTCTTTGCCGTACATGTCACCCGAGCGCTTTGAGCTCGACGACAGGCACCAGTCCGACATTTACGCGCTGAGCGCTACGCTGCTCGAGTGCATCACCGGCGATCAAATGGGACGCGCCAACCTGCACCCCACACGGTTCGGTGCTCAGCTCGACGTCGAGCTTGCCAAGGTGCGCACCATCATCGACGACGACGACCTCGTCGAGCTGATTCGCAGCGGAATGAGCTACGAGTGGCAGCAGCGACCCGACGCACGCAAGTTCGAGCGGGCCGCCCGCTCCATCAGCGCTCGCCTCGATGGAGAGTGGCTCAAAGACTGGGCCCAAGTCCTCATTCCCCAGCTGGTCGACCTCCACAAACCCGAGACCGATGAGCTATCGGGGCAGCTGCTGTCCGAATCCCCCAGTACTGGGGTCGAGTTGGCTGACTTTCCAGCTGATGCCGATGCGACAGACGACTCCATCGACTTCAGCGGCCCACCTCCCCTGCCAGAACCGGCCGCACAGGCTCCGCCACCGCCTCCACCTCAGAAGCCGAAGCGGCCCGTGCATAGCAGCAAGGCCGATGCGCCCACCAACCAGCCGAAGTTTCCGCCCCCCCGAGGACGCCAGACCTCACTGGCCACGTGGGTCCTGCGCTTTGCCATCTTCCTGCTGATCTGCGCTCTGATCATTGGAGCGCTGATCGTCATCCTCCCGTTCTTGGGAATGGGCGGTCTGATGCTGATGTGCGCGCCGTTTTGGGGCGATGCGGTCATCGAGACCAACCGGGACAGCTTCGTCGAGATGCTGGACCAAGTGCGCATCGAGTGCCCTGATGACCCCGCGCGCAACAGGGTCGAGGTGGTGTTGGAGCGTGGAATCGACGATTCCTATGACGGCAACATTGGACTCATCGAGATGAGTTCATTCGAGCTGGCCTTCGAGGACGCCATCGAAGACGGGCTCATCACGGTCGGCGAGTCCAACCAGCTCGTTCGTCGCTACGACGACATGGTGCGGGACTAGCCTGGTTCCGGGGCCTCGCACCGTTTCCCTGTCCGGTGCTCCTAGGGCTGCATTCCAATGGCTCCGACCACCGATCCGGTGGTCGTGCCGGTGGAGTCCGTCCCAAGGTCGTCGAGACCGCCGGCGCCGTCAAAACGCAGGAAGTGCACGCCGGTGTTCTCGGCAACCACAACCAACCCTGAACCCACTCCGCGGGTCAGTCGCGCATGGGCGCCGGCGAGTGGGGAGCTGGCAATCACGTTGGGCGTTCCCCAGCTGTCTGCGTTCCGCGGCAGCCAGACCAGATCGTTCTCGAAGCCACTGCTGATCAGCACGCCATCATCAAAAGTCGACGGCGTCATCCAGACCGGGTCGGGCACATCGACAACCACTCCCTCACCGACGGATGCTTCGCCGGTAGCCACCACCGAGACGCGGTTCGGCAGACCCGAGAACATGCTGTTGTCGGACACCAATGCGAAGGCGCGATCATCGGTCCACACCGCATGGGCGACCGAGGCCTCGTCATCTGGAAATGCGGGTCCCGAGGCCAAGCTTGAACCGTCGAGCGCAATCAGATGCGCATTGTCACCGTCAGCCGAGTCGCCGAGGTCCCGAGCCGCCACAAATGCGCGGTCACCGTCGATGGTCAGGCCCATGGGCTGCTTGGCTGCCACAACCAGCCCGAGGTCAGTGAGGGTGCCATCGCAATCGACGGACAACTTGTACAGACCGCCTCCGTTCTCGCGCCAATTGCCGTCAACCACCCACAGTGCTTCTCCGTCTTCGTCCCAGACCACCTGGGTTGCATAGAACGAACCGAGGCCAGCGCCAAAATCTGCATGCACCACCTGCACGGTGTCGCCCTGCAGGCTGAACAAGCCCACCGTGCCGTCGTCTTGGGCCACGGCACCCAACACACCGTCCGGGCTGAACACGATCTCGGTCATGAACGCGCGCCCCATCTCGAAGCGGTCCGCCGGATCGCAGACCAAGCCCGGATCCGCCGGATCGACGCTGCACACTTGGTAGCCACCGGACTGCGCACCGCTGTCGTCAAAGGGCGTGGCGTGAACGAGCTTGCGCACACGGTCTGCATCGCCAGGGTCACCATGGCAGGTGTCCGGGGCTGGATCGCCAGTTTCGTCAGGCTCGGTGGAACCGTTGCACGCAAACAACAACAAGAGAGGCACGAGTCGCATCGAGAGGGACGTATCATGCCGCCCATGTGGAGCCTTTTGTTCGCGGCCCTGGCCTGGGCCGCTCCCCCGTCGACCGACACCGTGGTGCTGCTCACCCAGGGCAACGCCGTCTGTTCGGGCGCGTTCATCTCTGAAGACACCATCGCCACGGCGTACCACTGCGTGCTGTCCGGCCGCCGAGTCCACGTGCAGACCGCCGATGGGCGCCAAGGCTGGGCACTTGTCCAGGCGACCAACTTGGCCTGGGATCAAGCGGTTCTCAAGCTGCACGAGGACGTCGAGTGGCGTGCGGGCACTTGGCTCGAAATCCGCGAAGACCGCCCCGAGCCCGGCGACACGGTCTACACCATCGGCCACCCCTATGGCGCCGCCGAGGTTCCCGGATTCCTGTCGGGCACCCTGCGTTTTGCCCTCTCGATTGGCGAAGTCAGTGTGGTCGGCAATCGCGCGGTTCAGTTCACGACCCCCGTCAATCCCGGCAACTCCGGGGGTCCCGTCATCGACGAGGATGGTCGCCTGGTTGCTGTCGTCAGCCGACGCATCAAGGGCGACGGTCTCGGCTTCGGCGGCTTGGCCGAAGGCATCGTCGTTCTGCTCGACGAACCCAACGGCATGTCGCCCATCGGCGGCACAGCCCACCTAGACGCCGTTTTGTCGACCTGGGACGCCCGTTCCCTGGCACTCGGTGCCGTCTGGGAGGTCAATCTGCGCGACAGGGTCGTCTTGGGGGCCCTGTTCGCACAACCGATTGCCAAGCGCTGGGATGCGGTGCAGCTGGGCAGCGTGGAGTGGATGAGCGCCGAGATTCGCGGCGGCCTGCGGCAGCGATTCTTCCGCAGCAGCTGGACCATGCGGGTCGACCTCATCGGCGGCATGTGCGTCATTGAGACCTTCAACGGCGGAATCGACATGGATACCGGACTCGTCTTTACCAGTCGGGGGGACGTCGAGCTGGCCCCAATGGGCGCCATTGCCGTCCAGACCGGACAGATGACCATCGATTTCGGCATTGTGCCGACGTCGGACCATGTGGCCACGCGCTTGTTGCTGCGGTACGCCTTCCCCGGTCGCATAGCGATGTTTTGAGTTAGCGAGCAGTCGTGCACATCTACCGCTGGGACCTAGACCGCACCTATCTGGACACCGACATTCACTCGGTGCGAGGGCTGCTGCGCGCGGCGGTCGAGCCAGCCAGCCAGAAACAGAACATTCCAGGCAGCGGCGCCTTGCTCCGCAACTTGGTTCGCAAGGATCCGGGCTGCCGCGTCGTGATTCTGTCGGGTTCTCCGACCCAGATGCGCGAAGTCTTGGCCGAGAAGCTGGCTCTGGACGGGGTCCGCGTCGATCGCCTGGTGCTCAAGGACAGCCTAGGCAGCATTCGCCGCGGGCGTTTCCGCGCCGTCACCGGCCAGGTCGGGTTCAAGCTGCCGCAGCTGTTGAAGCAGCGTGTGGGCTTGGGGCCACGGGTGCACGAGACACTGTTTGGCGATGACTCCGAGGTCGATGCACTCGTCTATACGGTCTATGCAGACGCCATCTCGGGGCGCCTGCGCGAGAACGAAGTGGCACGCATCATGGAGGCCGGCGGCGCCTACAGCGATGCCATTCAAGACGGCATCAAGGCCCTGCGCAAGATCGGGCGGGCCGACGCGGTCGACGACATCTTCATCCACTGCGACCGCGGAGTGCGCGTCAGCCAGTTCAACAAGCTGGGTGCACGGGTCATCCCCATCTTCAGCTGGTTTCAGGCTGCCGTTGTGCTGTGGGAGCGAGGGCGCCTCGACACCCCGGGCCTCGAGAATGTGGCGCGGGCAGTCACCGAGAAAGGCAAGCTCGACGAACGCGCGCTTGGGGGCTTGATTCAGGACTTGGTGCGCCGCCGCTTGATCACCCCAGAGCGGGTGGCTGTGCTGCTGGACGACAGCACGACCCTCGGATCGACCCGGGGCCCCATCGAGCGCTCACTCAAGCACTTGGGGGAGCCTCCTCCGCCTCCGGACTATCCGCGGACTCCGGAGTACTTGGGCTTTCTGCGCTCGCTGAAAGAGAAGAAGGCAAAGAGCTAGTGCCTGCGGGACCGGCCTGCTGCGCATCGCGGCGTTCTCGCCAGATCATCAGCTTGTCAGAGAGCCAGCTGACCCAGTCCTCGCCGTCGTCCTCGGGCTCGGGTCCCTCGCCCAGGAAGTCCTCTTTGTAGATCTTGTACATCGAGGTGGCGAGTGCGACGAGCACGGGTCCGATGAGTACGCCAGGCAGACCCAGCCAGCCCAAGCCGCCGAACACGGCCAAGAAGATGAGCATCGGGTGGATGTTGCTGCTGCCGCGCAAGAACAGGGGCTTGAGGACGTTGTCGACCGAGCCCGTGAACGCGATGGACCAGACCGCCACAAAGGCTGCCCAGCCCCAGCTGACGTTGACCCCCACCCACAGGGCGACTGGAATCCAGACGACCGCGGTGCCAACCATCGGCACGAATGAGCACACGCCGGTGACGATGGAGAGGAAGATCACCGAGGGCGCACCGGCGATCAGGTAGCCCATGCCCGCCACCATGCCCTGGATGGCGCCGGTTGCCAGCGAGCCAATGACCATGTTCTTGGCGAACTCGGCGAACACACCAAACAGCCGGTCCTCGTACTCGTTGTCGATGGGCGAGATCTTCTTTGCCGCCTCGACGACGTGCGGACCTTCCATGTACAGGGTGATCAGAGCGCCCAAGAAGATGGCCACATCGAGCAGCGTGTTGATGATCTTGGTGACAGCAGTCAATCCGGTCTTGCCGATGCTCTCGGCCACGATGCCGATGGCGCCCTGCACGACCTCGGTGACCTTGCCGACAGGATCGAAGTCAGCCGGCAGTCGAGTCAGTATCTGCTGGACGCGGGGGTCTGTCTGGATGGTCTCCCACCACAGCGTTGCTGCGGCGAAGTCCGTCTTCCACTGCTGCTTGTCGATGTAATCCTGGACCCAGGTGATGGTCTCGGCGCCCTCGAGCACCGCCAACCACACCACGGTGGCCAAGGGACCAAACACCGCCAGGAACAAGATCAGGACCGTCAGGATGGCGGACACAGCGCGTCGGTCTTTGGTGCGCGCGTTCACCCACTCGAACAGTGGCCACGTGACGATGACCACCACGCCGGCCGCCCCCACCACGTACAGAAACGGCGAGAACAGGTAGAGCACCGCAACAAACGTGACGACCAGCGTGCCCAGGAACCAGCGATCTTGGACGTCTTTGGACCAGGGGTCGCGACTCAATCGGTGCTCTCGTCGAGGTGGACGGCTTGCACACCCTCGCGAATACGGCCGATCAAATCACCGCGGGCCGCCTTGACTGCCACCTTCATGGCGTTGCGAATCGCACGCTTCTCGCTGCGGCCATGGGCCTTGATCACGATGTGGTCAAACCCCAGCAAGGGTGCGCCGCCGTATGCTTTCCAGTCCGTCATCTTCTTGAGCTCGCGGATGCCGCCCGAGAGCATGGACAACCCCAGACGCCACTGCAGCTTCTTGGCGTAGGCCTGCCTGGCGATGTCCCGAACCACCTCGCCGACTCCTTCGAGCATCTTGAGCACCACGTTGCCCAAGAACCCGTCGCAGACCACCACATCAGCCGTGCCGCGCGGTATGTCGAGGCCCTCGACGTTGCCGATGAAGTTGAGCGGACCGTTCTGCAGGCGGCCATAGGCAGCTGCAATCTCGGCTGTGCCCTTCCCGGCCTCGGTGCCATTGGAGAGCAGCGCCACCCGAGGGGCCAGAATCTCGGAGATGATCGAGGAGTACGCGGCCCCCATGACTGCGAATCCGACCAAGTCGTCGGGGGTCGCTTTGAGGGTGGCGCCCACGTCG
>Ga0114932_10006415_pt1 | contig 10045 bp, 5 predicted proteins | sample 2SBtaG_2_FD_87286 | JGI IMG/M metagenome (GOLD analysis project Ga0114932, IMG submission 87286) | Deep subsurface microbial communities from Kolumbo volcano to uncover new lineages of life (NeLLi) - 2SBTROV12_ACTIVE470 metaG | ecosystem: Environmental > Aquatic > Marine > Volcanic ... | reverse complement strand
GCTGGACCACGTCGTAGGTGTAGAGGCCCTCGACCGCCTTGGTGGTGGACTTCACGTGCCAGGTCAGCAGAGGCATGGCCAGGCCCTCGGCCACGGCATGGGCGAGCAGGGTCTTGCCGGTGCCGGGCTCTCCCTTCACGAGCAGTGGGCGCTGCAGCGCGATCGAGGCGTTGACCGCGGCGCGCAGCCCCTCGTCTGCGATGTAGTGGGTCGCGCCCTGGAAACGATCGAAGCTCATGCACACTCCCGGTCGCCAAACGTAGCCGAGGCGTTAGTTGCCATCCACGGGCCTGCATTCTGCTGGGCTCGGGAACCGCCGGACGCTCGTCTCCAACGGAGAAGCTCCGGTCCCAACAGGGAACATCAACACCATGGACAAAGAGCTCAACCTCGCTCTGCTCATCGACTTCGAGAACATCGCCGCAGGCGCCAGCAAGGAAGGCCTCGGGCGTGTCGACGTGCACGCCATCGTCGACCGCTTCAAGGAGAAGGGTCGCATCCTCGTAGCGCGCAGCTACGCCGACTGGGGCCGCTTCGCCAAGTTCAAGCAGGACTGCCTGATGGCAGGCATCAACCTGTTCGAGCTCACCAGCCACGGCATGCAGGACAAGAACCGCGCGGACGTGGCGCTGGTCGTCGACTGCATGGAGCTCGCCTACACCAAGCCCTACGTCGACGCCTTCGTCATCGTGTCGGGCGACTCCGACTTCACGCCGCTCGTGCTGAAGCTCAAGGAGCTCGACAAGCGCGTGATCGGCTGCGGCACGCGCAAGAGCACGTCGCGCCTCATCATCGAGAGCTGCGACGAGTTCATCTTCTACGACTCGCTGGCCCGCTCCAAGCGGACCTCCAAGCCGCGGACCAAGTCGGGCTCGATCAGCCGGACGGAAGCCTTCGAGCTGGTCATGGGCGTGCTCGAGGCCCTGCAGCGGGAGTCCGACGGCCCCGTCCCCGGCTCGCGCCTCAAGCAGACGCTGAAGCGCAAGGAGCCGGACTTCAACGAAGGGGATCTGGGCTACGCCAGCTTCACCCGCTTCCTGGAGGCCTTCCGCGATCGGGGCGGCATCCGCCTCTCCAAGGCCGACCGCGGCGGCGGTGTGTTCGTCGAGAGCACGGCCATCGCCGTCGACGAGAAGCCCCCGGAGCCGATCCACCGCCTCATCGGTGAGCCCGCCCTGCTCTACGCCAAGCTCAGCGAGGCCGGCGCCGAGCCCCTGACGCCGGACCTGCGCACCACGGTGCTCACCTCGTTCGTGGAGGTGGTCAACGAGCGCACGGCGAAGCACGCCAAGTGCACGGTCCGCTTCGTGCCTCAAGACGTGTTCAAGCGCGTCATGGCGGCCCACCCGGCCCTGAGCGTGAAGCACGTCCGCGCCGTGGTCGATAGCCTGCGCGCTGCCGGCGCCCTGCTCCACACCAAGGGTGGACCGGTCCAGAGCGCCACGGCATCGTTCGTCATCTCGGAAGATGTCGAGCAGCTCAACAGGCGCCTCAACCACCACTACCTCACCACGGTGAAGGAGCTCGAGCTCGACCCCTCCGTGGCGGCCCTGGCCGAGCTCCTGTTCGGCGACAAGACCGCTCACGACGCGGTGGCCGAGCTCGTGAAGGCGGCGGCCACGCCGCTGCGTGCTCCGGCCATGCCCGAGTTGCCTCCCGAGCCCGAAGGCGCCGACGACGGGGCCAAGGGGCGTCGCCGGAAGCCCCGCCGGAAGGACTCGGACGACGAGGCGAGCGTCGAAGCGGCCGCGGCGGCCCCAGCGGAGGACGCCGCTCCCAAGAAGAAGCGTGCTCCCAGGAAGAAGAAGGTCGCCAAGCAGGTGGCCGCCGAGTCGGAGGACGCGGCGCCGGCCGCCGAAGCGGCCCCGGCCACGGAGGCGCCGTCAGGTGACGCCGGCGCTACGGACGCCGCGCCCACCGATGCAGCCGAGGCCGCTCCGGCGGAGGCCGAGCCGGCCAAGCCCGTGAAGAAGCGCGCCCCCCGGCGCCGCACGGTCAAGAAGGCGGTCGAGGCGCCGGTCGACGCCAGCTGAGGAGTTGACCGCTCGGTCGACGCCCGGTGGCGTCAGCCGCGCTTGACGCCGATGACGCCACCGCCGCCGAGGCTGGTCAGCAGCATGTGGATGCCGTGCTCGGCGAAGTACTCGTCGGTGGCCTCCCGTGCGCCTCGAAACCAGTCGTAGTCGTCGATGAACACGACGCCGTGGGGGGCGACGAGCGGGAAGAGGTGATCGAGCTCGTGGCGCGTGGACTCCTTCCAGTCCGTGTCGAGGCGTAGGAGCGCGATCCGATCGGGGAGCGTGGACGGGATCGTGTCCTCGACCTTGCCCTTGACGAACACGAAGCGGTCCGGCGCATAGCCGGTGCTCCGCACGTTCCTCTCGACCTCATCGAGCGGGCTGTAGGCCCAATCGGTGACGCCGTCCTGCTGGCTGGCCTGCCAGGTCTCGTGCGTGGTCGAGCCGTCGTCGAAGGCCACGTCGTCGTCGGTCGGCTCGCTCATGCCGGCGAAGGTGTCGTAGAGGTAGAGCGTGCGGTCGGTCGAGCCTGCGTCCATGAGCGCCTTCGCCATCACCATGGTGCTGCCGCCCTTCCACACGCCACACTCGACGAAGTCGCCCTCGATGCCGTCTGCGAGCACGTAGTTGACCGCCTTGTAGAGGGCGTACATCCGGTTGGCGTCGGTCATGGTGAAGGGATGGCAGGCGTCGTAGATCGCCCGAAACGGCTCCCCCATGTAGTTCTCGTAGGGCGGCTTGACCGGCGCGAGCCGGAAGCCGGCGCGCTGGAGCAGGCGATGCGCCTTGTGCAGAGCCTTCTGGGGGATTCCCTTGTCGGTCACGGGCTGTCCTGGTCGGTGAGCTCGACCTGGCGAACCAGCCGTACGGCCAACGGGTCCCCCGTGATCGAGCGGGTGAGCTGCACGATGCTGTCGAGCTGTTCGGTCGAGAGCGGGCGGTCGAGCAGGTTGGCGTCCACCGCGATGCCCCACGGGCCGAGGTCGCGGTGTTGGGAGCGCAGGTTGCTGGCCCCAGCTTCGTAGATGGCCTCGTCGAGCGCCTTCTTGGTGCCACGCGCCGTGCTGTGGACCACAAGCAGCACGGCGCGACCACCGTTGCCGTCGGCCACCGAGATCTTCGAACGCGGGGAGAACACGCAGTCGCGAATGGACCCGGCGGTAGAAAAGTTCCGCTGGGTCTGCGCGACACGTCGCGCGATCCGCGGCTGCGCCTCCTGGGTGGCCGCCCCGATGTGAGGCGTGGTGGCCACGCGGGGTTCCGACGCGTAGGGATTCTCCCAACCCGGTCCGTTCTTGTTCGGCTCGGCCGGGTAGACGTCCACGGCTGCCCGCCGGATGGCGCCGGAGTCGATGGCCTCGAGCAGCTCTTCCGGCGCATGCAGGAAACCGCGCGCCAGGTTGACGAAAACCCGCGGGCTGTTCTGGGGTCGCTCCGCACCGAGCTGGCCCAGCAAGCCCATCAGCAGGCCCTCGTTGGTCTTTCCACGGGGCGTGGAAGCCGAGACATGCACGCTGACCATGTCGGAGTGTCGGAAGAGCTCCTGCGCGGTGCCGGCGCGTCGCCAGCCCATCTCCTCCCCGACCTCCTGGGCCACCTCGCGTTCATCGAAGAAGAACACGTCCATGCCGAGCAGCGTCGCGACCTTGGCGACCTGGCGACCGATGTTGCCCAGCCCCAGGATGCCGAGCACCTTGCCCCGGACCTCGTACCGCTCGGCGTTGGACTTCTCCCACGCGCCCGCGTGGGTGTCGTCGAAGGTCTCGTAGAGACGCCGCGACAGGGCGATCAGGTGGCCGATGGCGAGCTCGACCACCGAACGTCCGTTGGACACCGGGTCGTTGAACACCAGCACGCCGCGCTCGGCACAGGCGTTCTTGTCGATCGAGTCATCGCCGATCGAGCAGAGCTGGATGGCGACGAGGTCGGGCGAGCACTCGACGACACGGCGCGTCACCTGGACCCGCGAGCGCTTGAACAACACCTGGCTTCGGTGGGTCCTGAGGAGGTCGACCAGCTCGTCTTCGTCGGGGGCCGCGTCGACGCGCACCACGTCGAAGCCAGCGGCTCCGAGCAAGCCGTCGAGCGAGCTGTCCGGACGCTCGACGATGAGTGCCCGGCGGAGAGGACCGCGAAGAATCTGTGCCATGCACATCGGTAGCCGTCCCCTCGATCCCTACAAGGAACGGTCGTGAAACGAAGTGCCGTTCAACACGCTCAGAGCAGCGCGGGCGCCCGCATGCCCCGGGTCGAGCGTCAAGACGGTCTCGAAGGCCTTCCTGGCCTCCGGCCTCCTGCCGTTGCTCCGCAGGGCCTGCGCATAGCCGTACTGGATCCAAGCGTTGTTGGAGGCGTGTCGAACCGCACGCTCGAACCGCTTCTCGGCGGTGGTGGCCTGGCCGAGCCAGAGGTAGGCCCAGCCCTCCAGGGAGGCGTTGCCGTCGGTGTGCGCCAGGAAGGCGCGGAGGTACCGCTCGCGCCCCGCGTCGTCGCCCCGCTCGACCGCCGACGCGCCCAGCTGGAACAGCGCCGGCGGGTAGGTGTCGTCGAGCCGGTACGCCGCCTCCCAGGCAGCCACGGCGCGCTCTTCGGCGCCACGACGCTTCCAGGCGCGCCCCGCCTCGGTCAGCACCCGGTGGTCCGAGGTGACCATGCCCTCGAGCTGAGCTGCTGTCAGGCGGTCGGCCATCGAGAAGGCCGCCGATGCACGCCACGGGTCGAGCCGCACGGCCTCGGCGAGGCGCATGGCTGCGCGGTGGCGCGCGCTGTCGGCGTGAGGGGCGCCTCGGGCGATGGTCAGGAGCGCGGCGGCGGTCTCGAGCTGGACCCAGGGGTTGGTCCCTTGGAGGATGTCGGCGCGGGCGACCGCCTGCTCGGTCTCGAACTCCAGGTCCTCGGCGGTGATCCGAGCGCGCGCGGCCGCCCCGGGCCAACGCCGAAGGACGAGCGCCAGGGTAGCCGCCGCACGAGCGGTCATCAGGTGCCCCTCGATCACGAAGGGGCTCTCGCTGGTGAGGGTGCGCCCGGTGTGGAGCACGCTCGACAGGGTGCCGACAGCCGCGTCCACGCTGAGCACCGTGCCCTCCTTCAGGGCTCGTCGCACGTCGAGATCGGCCAGCAGGAGCCCGAGCCGCGCCCCGAGCTCGCTCTGGTCGCCGACCCGAGCCTGGATGCGCCGCATGCGTGCCTCGTCGTCGCTCGTGGCGCGTCGCTTCTCCATGCGAGCCAGCTCCGCGCGCGCTTCGGCCTCGAGGGCACCTCGGGTCGCCATGTGCCAGCCGCCGACCGCCAGGATCACGAGCGCGGCCGTCAGCGCCACGCGCTGCGGTGAACCCCAGACCTGGACCCGGGACGGACGCTTGGCAAAGGCCGCCGTCACGGCCCCGAGGCACACGGCGAACAGGTAGCCGTTGCCCGGGATCTGGAAGTTGAAGTCGACCATCGCGTGCAGCAGCATCGCCACCGTGCCGACCATCAGGCCCAGGCCGAGATCGGTCCGCCAGCGGTGTTCGGCGGCGTCGAGGCCCGACCAGATCCGCCGCGCCCACAGCACGGCGAGCACCGCGACGCCCCCTGTGAGCAACGCACCTCCTTCGAACAAGAGCTGCAGGTAGTCGTTGTGCGCGTGCGCGAAGCGGAAGGTGTAGGGGCCCTGCACGAACCGGACGTGTACCGGATCGAAGCTCCCGAGGCCCGCTCCAGCGAAGGGCAGCTCGGCGATCCCCGCCAACGACGCCCGCCAGGTCTCCAGACGGCCCGTCACGGAGTCGTCGCCTTGGAGCAAGCGGCCGAAGCGACCCAGCGCTCCGCGCGGGCCCAAGGCGCCAACCGCCAGTGCGCCGCCGATGGTGGGCAGCCCCACGGCCAGGTAGAGGTGGTGCTCCTCGCCGCGCCGCCACCAGCAGACGAGCGCCACGGTCACGCCGGCCAGGGCCAGGCAGACGAGCCCTGCACGGCTCTGGCTGAGCACGACGGCGAGGCTCATCGTGGCGGCCACGAAGGCGAGCATCATCAGCCGCGGCAACTTGTCGCCAGCGGATTCGAGCACTCCGGGTGGCTGCGAGCTCCGGATCTTGTGCCGAGCGTGCCGTCGCACCACATCGGGCCGGAGGGGGAAGAGACCGCTGGCGAGCCCCCAGGTCGCGCCGATGCACACCGCCAAGAGCGCCGCGAAGTGGTTTCGGTTCACCAGCGTGCCGGTGGCGCTGCCCAGGTAGTGCTTCTTGGCGAACAGGCCCAGGCTGGCGTCGTTGCCAGACAGGTTGGCGAGCCCGATGATCGCCTCCACGGTGCCCAGCGCGGCCAGTCCGACCGAGAGGACCAACATGGACTTGTCGCCGCGGCCGACCCCGACCACGATCAGGAAGAGGGTGAGCGCAGCGCCCCAGCGGAGCAGCTCGTCGCGGTGATCGTCCGGGTCGAGGCTCAGGGGACGCCACACCGTCGCCTCGGGCTCGACTGCAAGGGTGTGGTCGACCGACCAGGAAGCGTCGGCGCTGCCGACGGCAGCCTCGAGGTCGTGCGCCGCGAGCGCGCTGCGGAAGGCGGCCTCGTCCCCATGACTCTCGGGGGCCACCTGGGCAACCAACGTGGCACGGGAAGGCGCCACGGCGCCCACCAGGGCGGGCGGCAGGGGCACGAGGGGCAGGGACGCGACCAGGCCAACCAGCAGCAAGGCCAACCAGGTGCTCCGCGTCGGACGCCGCAGCGGCCGAGCCCAGACCCAGGCGATCCCGGTGCTCGCGATGGCCGCGATGATCCAGCCGTGGTGCTCGGGGAGGACGGCACCCTTGTACAGGGTGGCGAGTCCGACGATGAGCATCACGACGCCCGCGCCCAGCATCTGGAGGGGGTCGCCCCGGAACGGCGGTGGCGCCTTCTGCGACATGGTCTCGGGCCCCTACGAAGCGTTCCGGCTGCCCAGATCGGGCTCCGTCCGGTCGGATCCGTAGTAGCTGTAGTAGTAGTAGTAGCCGTACGACTTGCGCTGGATGTCGAAGTCGTTCAGCACCACGCCGAGCAGGTGGGCGTCGACATCGGTGAGCTGGCGCTTCGCCTGCTCCACGAGGTCCTTGCCGACCTTGAACGACTTCACCACGAGGATGACGCCGTCTACGCGCTGACTGAGCACCACGGCGTCGGTCACGGCCACCACGGGGGGGCTGTCGATGATCACGATGTCGTAGAGCTCGTCGAGCCGGTCGAGCATGCTGCGCACACCGTCTCCGCCCAGGAGCTCGGCCGGGTTGGGAGGGCGGGGACCCGAGCCGATGACGGAGAGGTTCTCCTGCACGGTCTGCTTCGAGCACTCCTCGGGCGTGGCCTCGCCGAGGATCATGGACGACAGCCCCTTCTCGTTGTCCACGCCGAAGGCATGGTGGAGCGACGGGCGGCGCATGTCGGCGTCGACCAGCAGGACCTTCTTGCCACCGGCGGCCAGGGTGATCCCCAGGTTGATGCTCGTGGTGGTCTTGCCTTCCCGCGGCCCGGCGGAGGTGATCAGCAGGCGCTGCCCAGCCCGACCCTCGGCCCGCGCCATGTAGGTGATGTTGGTCCGGATGTTTCTCAAGAACTCGGCGAACGCTGACTTGGGGTTGTTCCGGCTGTACAGATAGCGCTGCCGCGCCTTCTCCCAGCCCTCGCCTTCGAGCCCCGGTACCGAGGGGATGATGCCGAGGAAGGGGATCCCGAGCGCCTCGACCTCCTCCCGGGTCTTGATGGTGTTGTCCATGTAGTCGAAGAAGATGGCCAGCGAGATGCCGCCCATGACGCCCACCAGCACCGCGAGGCTGATGTTCACGGCGACCTTCGGCTTGACCGGGTCCTGCTTCGCCTCCGCCACGTCCACGATGGCGACGTTGTTGACCTGCAGCTGGGCCAACACACTGGTCTCCTGGGCGCGCTCGAGCAGGTAGTGGTGCACGGAGGTCTTGGTCTCGACCTCTCGGGACAGGCGCTGCATCTCGGCTTCCAGGGCGCCCAGGTCCAACAGCTCGCCGCTTCGGCTGGTGACGCTCTGACCGAGCTTGTGCTCGCGGGCCTGCGCCAGCTCGTACAGCGACCGGCGGCGGGCGAGCTCGTTCTGGACCTCGCCTAGGATCTGGGCCTCGAGCTCGCTCAGTCGGATCGTGTTCTCGACCATCTTGGGGTGCTGCTCGAGGTACTTGTCCTGCAGCTCGGCACGTTCCCGGATGGCGGTGCTGTAGTCTTGCCGCAGCTCGTCGGTGAGCTCGTTCTGCACGAGCAGTCCGAGCTTGAGCGGGTCGGACTCGGCCTCGACCGAGCGCAGCAGGCTCTGGTACTCCGCCTGCCGGGCCACGCGCTCTGCCTCGGTCTCCGCCATGGCCTCCGTGAGGCCCGTCAGCATCTTCAGCTTCAGGTCACCCTGATCGTCGGCCGAGAGTGCCAGCACCTCGTTGGCCTTCCGGAACTCGAGCAAGGAGTTCTCGGCCTGGATCATGTCGAGCCGCGCGGCCTCGACCTGGTTGTTGAGGCGGGTGACGCTCTCGTCCAGGCGCTTCTGCATGCCCGAGAGGTTGTTCTCGGTGTAGAACTCGCTCCACTCGCGGCAGAGCGCTTCTGCGAGCTCTCGATCGGTGTTCTGACAGCGCAGCCGCACCAGCCGCGTACCGTCCACGGGCGCGATGGTGACCAGGTGGAGCATGTCGTCGACCGGATCGTCGCTCGCCGCGAAGTCCTCGTGGTTCCAGAGGTTGAGCCGGGTCATCACCTCCTTGGCCATCGTGCGGCTTCGGAGCTTGGTGTGTTCGGTGGCGTAGAACTCCTGGTCGGAGAGGAACTGTCCCGTCCCCATCCGGTTCATGTCCTGCAGCTCGCCGTAGTTCCGGCTCTGGAAGGCGTCGATCTGGACCGTGGCCATCGCCTCGTAGACCGGGTCCTGGAGGACCGTGAGCACCGTGACGCTCAAGACGAGGATCACGAAGAAGTTGATCAGCGTCCAGATGCGCTTGCGGATCGTCTTCCAGTACTCGCGAAGGTGCAGGATCTCGGAGAGCGAGGGCTCGGTCGCGGCCTGACCGCTGTGCCGCGAACGACCGCGACGTCGACCGGAGCCGCCAGACGACTCCACGCGCAGGGGTCGGACTTCGTCACCCATGCAGGTTCCTCCTCGTTGCACCCTACGCGAGGGTGGACCTCTGAGATCAGGTCGCCGGACAAGTGCCGGCTGCACGCACAAACGATCCGTTAGCCCGTCTTGACGGTACGAGCGTGGTGAGGAAGCGAGCTTGTCGACACATGCAGCCGGTGACCACGACCTGAGCCGGGAGATCCTGATCCCCGCCCTCCTGGTGGCCCCCCTGGCGCTGAGCCTCGTCTACGGCGGGCCCCAGTACATGGCCGGCGTCGCCATCATGGCGATGGCTGGGCTGCTCTTCCTGACCAACCCCCGCGCCTTCATGCTGGTCTTCCTGGTCGCGATTGCGATGCGGGACTGGGTCGCTGGGGGCGATCGCATCGACGTCGGCTTCCTGACCTTCGACCTCGGTGGTCTGGTCAACGTCTTGACCACGCTCATCGGCGTCACCTACTTCCTCGTGCTCTGGAGGAACCCGTTCCGCGGTCGGAGCCTCACGTGGCCCTACCTGATGTTCCTCGGGGCGTTCTCCTTCTCCCTGTTCTACGCCCCCAGCTTTCGCGACGGCATCCGCTTCGTCACCCGGTTGGCAGCGCCGTTCGTGACCTACCTGATCATCAGCGACATGATGGACAAGCGCATGGTCCGCGGGGTCATCCGGGCGATGTACGCCTCGAGCATCGTGCCCCTGGCCGCGGGCTTCTTCCAGCTCTTCACGGGCACCGGCAACACCGACACCGTCGGCTACAACCGCGTCTTCGGGTGCTTCAACCACCCCGCGCTGTACTCGATGTACCTCTTGTTCATCTTCTGCCTCGCCTACAGCCAGTTCCTCGACAAGCGCACCTCGAGGAAGCCGCTGTGGGCCATCTACGTGGCCCTTGTGGTCATCCAGCTGCTGGCCACCTACACGCGCATCAGCTGGATCGCG
>Ga0114932_10006414_pt1 | contig 10046 bp, 8 predicted proteins | sample 2SBtaG_2_FD_87286 | JGI IMG/M metagenome (GOLD analysis project Ga0114932, IMG submission 87286) | Deep subsurface microbial communities from Kolumbo volcano to uncover new lineages of life (NeLLi) - 2SBTROV12_ACTIVE470 metaG | ecosystem: Environmental > Aquatic > Marine > Volcanic ... | reverse complement strand
TGTTGTTGGTGGTCGTCATCGGCGCATTCGCGGTGGTGGTGGGCACCTACCAGGCCGCCGAGGGCCGCCGCCTAGAAGCCGAGGCAAGCCGCATTGCGGCGGAACATCGCGAAGATCGCCTCACCGAGCTGGTGGGCCTGGCCAGCCAGCGAGCCCACGCCATCGACGCGCGCCTGTTGCGCATGGAAGGCCTGCTCGAGGGTCTTGTGGTCGCCAGTGCCAGGGCGCTGGCGTCCCCTGCCCCCGACGTCGCAACCTACCTGTCCCGCGACTTCGCCAATGCCGAGAGTCCCCCACCGGGACTGCGAAAGCTGGACCACTACAACGCACCGATCAGCTTTGACCACCCAGTCCAGAAGCTGGCTCCTGGCATCGCGCTGGCGCCCATGGACGAGCAACGGCGGCAGATGGCCGGACTGCAGTCGTCTTTCTACCGATTGCTGGTGCGCAGCTACACGTCGGACCTCATGACTCGGTCACCCAAAGAACAGCGGTCGGTCTTGGTCGGGCGGCCATCCCCCATCGTCTGGGCATTCGTCAGCACCGAGCAGGGACTGCACACCAAGCTTCCCGGCAAAGGCGGCTACGGGCCCCAATATGACGGTCGAAAGAGGGACTGGTACAAGGCCGGCAAGGCGCACGCGAGCCCGCAATGGGGCGCGACCTACACCGACTCGGACGGCTCGCAGCTGCTGCTGCCCTGCTCGCTGTCGGTGCGCGACGACGAGGGGAAGCTGCTGGGAGTGGCGGGCATCGACCTGTCCGTCGACCGCATCGTCGACGAGCTCCTGGACCCTCAGCTGGGGGCGGGCATCCACAGCTACGTCGTTGATGGCGACGGGAACATCGTTGTGGCGAGTGTCTACAAGGGTGGCTCAGTGCTGCGCGGCGACGCCCGCTTCCTGTTCCAAGAGCAGCTCAATCAGCGCCGCGCCAAGTCGCCGACCGGTCACTTCGAAGCCGGTGAAACGCTCATCGTCTGGGGCGATTTGGGCGTCAAGGACTGGACCTATGTGATCACCGGCCCGACGACTGAGCTGATGTGACCTGGGGGCTTGGATGCCTTCGGCTGCATGAAGCCACCGATCCTGAAGGATTTAGGTCGTCGTGCAGCTACTAGAAACTGATGCCTATGAGGCACTGCGTGAACGCGGTGAACTTCTCGTCGCACGCGTCGAATGAGTCCATCACCAGCTGATTCTCTTCGCAGCTCGTATGCTTCTTGAGGCAGGTGGACATCGAGCTGTACTCCGAAGAGCAACCCGCTTCTTTGGCCTGCTCGATGCCGTCGCGGGCGTCCTGCTTGCACTGCGCAAGATAGCTGCCGTCCCCACTGCATCGAGCTTCCTTTTGGCACAGCTCGACACTGCTCGGAGTCAACAGCCCAAAGCATCCGATGTTGAAGACGAGAGTCGCGGTCAGGCAGGCAATGAGGGGCTTGTGGCGCATGTTTTCTCCAGCGTGCCCCCTGTATCACTCAACGCGTAGTAGGTCGTCACTCCCGGGCGATCGACCCGATGAACGATGCGCTGCAGACGATGGCCCGCGAGCAACGCCAGCCAACCCGAGAACGTCGGGTCGCTGGGGAAGGAAGCGGTGCTGAACACGCCCATGCCTCGGTTTGGCGCGGTTCGCAGAGCCGCCACAGGCTCGGTGAATCCAGGCACCGCTCGAAGCGTCGACACGCCCCATGCCCAGCGCCACACCCCCTGTTCGTGGTGAAAGGAGCCGATGGCCGTCATGGGAAAGGACCGCTGCCCCTCGGGTACCTCGAAGCGATGCGCGGAATGCACCACATCGCTGCGCTGTGCGCGGTAGGGACCCAGTCGGTCATAGAATTCGACCATCTGTTCGGACATCAGATCGACGCTGGCCTCGATGGCCAGCAGCAGCGGCACACCCGTCAGCAGCCGTTCGGGCTGCAGGTGCACCGTAAAGGCGGGCTCTTCGTCGGGTCCGCTGTATGCGTGCACCGTGATCGGACCCTGCAGCGGCCGCAGCAACACCAGCATCGCCCCATTCCAGCCGCGTCCCTCGAGTGCCGAGCGCATGTGCAGGGCGGCCACATCGGCGTTCAGAAGCAGAGCCTGTCGGTCGCTCTCGCACCACTGATAGCGAACCAATGGATGCCGGGTGTCAACGCGGCCCTCGATGTCGTACACCACCCAAGACCCGCCCTGGTGCTGGGAATGGACGACGAGAGATGCCCAGTTGGAGGGCTGAATCAGCATCAGTCGACTGGCGACTGCGGCGGTGAGGTCAGTGAGATCGGTCATGCGGTGCTCCAATAGAACACCGCACGCGTATGCGTGAATCTCACATCGGGTTCGCCGTTGCAACAGGCTGCAACAGGGTTTGCGAGATGTATACACGGTGTGTAGCACCCGCGTCCCAGGTGCGACAAAAAGCACCCCGCCCGCCACGATTGCCCGTCAAAATCGGCGTCCAGCAGGCCGTTGAAAAAAACCCGAAGGGTCTTTTGATGCGGGCTGCGCCACGGCGGCCGCTGCCCCGGACGACTCGGGTCTCGGTCTCGGTGATTGCGTGAAAGTTGGCCTGCAATGACGGTTTGGCAATCGACGAGAGCGGTGTCCCGAGTCGTCCGGCATCCGGGCAGCGGTGCCGAAATATGGAGCAGTAGGGCGCTGAAAGGCGAGCGGAGCGAGTTTTTCAGCGCTCTGCTACGGTCGGCACGGCTCTTGCTGAAGAAGAGGGGGATCATCTCGCGTGTTGATCTCCACAGAGTGGCAACCACGGCGCCTTCATCGGCTCCAGCCGCCCAGGGATAGGTGCGCGCGCTGGTCGCCATCCCTGCCCGAGGTCACTCATGAAGCCCCTGTTTCCCTGTTTGCTGGCTCTGCTGCTCACCGCCTGCTCCCCCGACAGCTCCTTCGATGGACTCGACGTGGAGGAGGGCGACATCATTGCCGGCCAGTTTGTGATCGGACAGGACCTGTCTGCCGATCGCGCTCAAGCGCTGGGCCTCGAACACCTGGAGTGGTCCGAGACGCTGGGAGCGGGCCTGTACGGAGCGACCCGGGACGAGGTTCGCCTCGAGGACCTGCTGCTGGAGCTGACCAGCAACACCCGCGGCGAAGAGGTGCTCGAAGAGAACGTGCGCGCCTATGCCAGCGCCGTGAACGACCCCTACCGCTCCTACCAATGGAACATGGACCAAATGAGCGTCGAAGCAGCCTGGGGCTATGCCACCGGAGACGGCATTGTCGTGGCGGTGGTCGACACCGGCGTCAGCACAGCGGGTGAGGACACGCCCGCTCAGATGCTCGCCGGACACGACTTCGCAGATGACGACGACGACCCCACCGACGTGGGCGGGCACGGAACTCACGTCGCGGGCACCATTTCGCAGGCCACCAACAACGGCCGCGGCGTCGTGGGAATGGCTCCAGACGCGACCATCCTGCCGGTGCGCGTGCTCGGGAGCGATGGCAGCGGCAGCAGCTGGGACGTCGCCAACGGCATCGTGTGGGCCGTCGACAACGGCGCCGACGTCATCAACCTGTCCCTTGGGGGCAACTACCCGGCCAGCATCTACCAGCAGGCGGTGCGCTATGCCGCCGACAATGGCGTGGTCGTGGTGGCTGCCTCGGGCAATGAGTACCGGGACGTCGTCGGCTACCCCGCCGCCTATGAAGAGGTCATCGCCGTCGGCGCAACCGGCTCGAACTACGCCGTGCCTGGCTACTCGAACACGGGCCCAACTCTCGATCTCGTCGCTCCCGGCGGAACGTACGGGGACGGCATCCTGCAAGAGACCCTGTCCAGCGGGACTGTGGGCTACGCCTACCTCAACGGCACCAGCATGGCTGCCCCACATGTGTCCGCGCTCGCCGCGCTGCTGTTGGAAGCAGGCGCCGAGCCCGCCGACGTGCAGTCCCTGATGCAGGACACTGCGCGAGACCTTGGCGACGCGGGGTGGGACGAAACCCACGGATACGGCCTGATCGACCCTGTCGCCGCCCTGGCAGCTCTCTCGACCCCCGAGGTGCCCGACGAGCCCGAGCCTCCAGCCCCCGATGTGGATGCACCGACCGTCTGGGGAGTCACCGCGGTCCGCGATGGCGGCAGCCTCGTCATCACCTGGTCCACCGATGAGCCCGCAAGCAGCGACATCGAGTTCGACAGCTATGGGGTGTTCGCCGAACCAGGGGCGGTCACAGAACACCGCCGGTCCTTCACGGTGGGAGTGACCGGCACCTACCGAATCCGAGTGCGCAGCGCGGATTCGGCAGGCAACGAAGCGGTTGGCAGCTGGCGAGACAGCACGCCCTGACGTCTCGCGAGGCCGGTCGGCACGTGAGGCCTCGTCAGTATTTACTGAAGACTCCGTTGTCGGCGGACACTCAGCGCCTGTGTCATTAGACCGACGCCGAGGTTTCCGTGCAGACACCCCCGATCGGCCCCGTGTTGATTCTCACCAACCAACTGAGTGTTGGCGGCGCCGAGGTCTACGTCGTCACCGTCAGCAGCTGGCTCGCCGAGCAGGGCATCGATGTCGCCGTCGCCGCCACTCCAGGCGACTTGGTCAAGAAGCTGCACCCAAGGGTCGACTACTACCCGGTGCCATTGCGAGACGTGCGATGGTCCCTGCCCCTGGCCGTACAGCGGGTGCGCAAGGTCGCCGAACAGGTCAAGCCAAAGGCCATCGTCGCGAACTCCTTGGTGACGGCGTGGATTGGCAAGCTCGCAACCCTGCGAGCCAGCACCCCCATTCTCGAGGTCGCCCACGGCTGGCCTGTCGCGCGCTACGGCACCGTGGCCAAGCTGATGCGGCCGCCCAATGACCAAGTGGTTCCAGTCAGCGTCGAGGTCGAGCGGCGGCTGCGCGATGGCGGCCTGCCAGACTCCCAGATGACGGTGGTCGCCAATGGAGTCGACCTGTCTCCGTTCACAAAGCCCTCCCGAAAGGCCCGCAATGCCCTTCGGAAAGAAGCGTTTGGTGCGGGCACAAAGGACTTCGTCATCACCAACACTGGCCGCTACGCCGAGCAAAAGGCGCAGCACCACATCATCGAGATCGCCCGGCAGCTCAAGCCCACGCACCCTCACCTTCGGTTTGGGGTGATTGGGTACGGAGAACGCGAGGAGGAGCTGCAGCTGCTGATCGAACGGCACGATGTCGCCGAGCAGGTGCGACTGACGGGAAAACGCTCGGACGTCCCAGCGCTGTTGATGGCATCGGACGTGTACCTCAACTGCTCGAACTGGGAGGGCATGCCCCTGTCGACCATCGAGGCCATGGGCGCTGGCTTGGCGCTCGTCTGCACCAAGACCGAGGGCATTGGCGCCTTGATGCCAACGGGCGACAACGGCTTTGTCGTGCCCGTGGGTGACCCCACCGCGATGGCCGATGCCATCCGAACCCTGGCCGACGACTCACGGCTGCGAAAGCGCATGGGCAAGGCTTCCCGCAAGCTGGCCGAGCAGCAATTCAGCAAAGAACGCATGTGCTCCGAGCTGGCCAAGGTCATCGCCGAGGTCATCGGATAGACCAGGCTCATGGAGCATCCCCCCAAGAGCTTCCAGCCCTCCTCGGATCTCGAGCAGCTGGTGCTGACTGTGACCGGAGCCAAGCCAAGCGGGCCGCACCTGGTCAAGGTCTGGCAGCTGGTGGCGATTGGAGGCGCGGTCGCCACAGGCCTGGGTCTGCTGGCGCTCGGCTTCAAGACCTTTCCTCTGGTACTCATCGCCTGTGTCGCAGCCATCATTCGCTACCGCCTGTGGGCGATGGAGACTGGGCGATTCGACATCGACGAGCGCATGCAAACCCGGCTGACCATGGCTCCAACGGGACTCACCATCTCGGGTCCGGACGGCACAACCCACTACCCTCCCCATCGGGTCGAGGACGCCAAGGTCGAGCGCGTCAACGGACGCATGTCCATCGCAGTCCGCATCGCCTACCCGCCGAATCTGGTACTCATCAACGCCCATGTGCACGCCGACGGCGACCTGAGGTGGTTGGCCAAGGAACTGACGACGCGCTTCGACGATGGTGGCGGGGAAGGCATGGCCGCGGCCGAAAAGGCCCTGAACTCGCTGCGCAACCGCTCTTCCTGAGGCAAATCCGGGAGCAGGCTTGTACCTGGACCAAAGCCGAGGCTACGCTCCCGGAATGAACCGTCCGATACTCCTGGCCGTCCTCAGTCTCACCGTGGGCATTTCCTGCGACGACACTGTCTTTCCGAACCACGGTGCACCCGAGATCGCCGAGGGCGATGGAGCCCCAGAGGAGTACACGCCTGACTACGACGGCGTGGTTGCCCTGATGAACGACCACTGCGTGGTCTGCCACGGCGAAGGACGCGGCAACCGCTTTGTGTTTCCAGACGACCTGTCCAACAGCATCGTCACCGATGACCCGTACTACGTGATTCCTGGCGATGCCCAAGCCAGCCGCCTGTGGCGAGTGCTCACCGGCGAAACCCGCGACGATGACTTTGGTCGCATGCCCCTGGCCGGCTTGCTGCCCCCGACCCACATCGCCCACGTCGCCGAGTGGATCGACGCGGGAGCCGATGTCGGCGAAGGTCCCCCAGACGACGATGGCGACGGCTTCCTGGCCGGCATCGACGACTGCGACGACAGCAACGCGGCAATCTTCCCCGAAGCCGATGAGCTCTGCAACGAGCTCGACGATGACTGCGACGGCGAGGTCGACGAGTTCACCGACGAGCAGACGCCCACGGATGCGGGCACCTTCTATGCGGACTTCGACGGCGACGGCTTCGGCGACGCGGACGACTCCGTACTCAGCTGCGTGACTCCCGAGCGCCATGTGGCCGACAACACCGACTGCGACGACCTCGACGCAGACGCGGCCCCCGGCGGAACCGAACTCTGTGACGGCCGGGACAACGACTGCGATGGAACCGTCGACAACGACGACGCGACCGACGCCGGCACCTACTACATCGACGGCGACACAGACGGCTTCGGAGACGACGCCACTGCCTTCACATCTTGCAATCCCGCCAGTACAGCGGTTGAGTTCGGCGGCGACTGCAACGACGCTGACGGTGCGTTCTACCCGACCGCGCCAGAGACCGACTGCGCCGACCCCAACGACTACAACTGTGACGGCTCCAACGGCGCCGAAGACAACGACGGCGACGGTGAATTTGCCTGCGAGGAGTGTGATGACGACAACATCGCGGTCAACTCCACCGCCACCGAGACCTGCGATGGCATCGACAACAACTGCGACGGCGACATCGACGAAGCGGGCGCCACCGGCGAGCTCACCTACTTTATCGACGCAGATGCCGACGGCTCCGGCGACTCCTCGGCGACCGGCGTGACCAGCTGCTCGGCTCCTGCTGGCTTCGTTGTCAGCAACGACGACTGCGACGATGACGAGGCCCTGGCCCGTCCGGGCGGAACCGAGATCTGCGACGGCATCGACAACGACTGCAACGACACCGTCGATGATGCAGCTGGCCTGCCGACCTGGTTTGTCGACGCCGACGGCGATGCCCATGGGCACCCCACCAGCACGATGTCCTCATGCACCCAGCCTCCTGGCACAGCGACCGTAAACGACGACTGCAACGATGACGACGGAACCGTATTCCCAGGCGCAACCGAGATTCAAGACGGCAAGGACCAGGACTGCGACGGTGCCGTCGACGAAGACTTCTATACCTACACCCATTCCGCGGACATCCAGCCCATCTGGAACAGCAGCTGCGGCGGCTGCCACGGGTTCTCGAGCGGACTGAGCATCGCCAATACCGACGGCTACAGCGCACTGATCAACGTGCAGAGCACCCAGGTGGGTGGCATGAAGCGCGTCATTCCCGGCAGCCCGGAAGACAGCTACCTGTGGCACAAGCTCGTCGGCACGCAGAGCAGCGTCGGCGGCTTCGGCGGCAAGATGCCAAAGGGCGGCAGCCTGAGCCAAGATGAGCTCGATATCGTCGAGACCTGGATTCTCGAAGGCGCACCACCATAGGCCGCTGGCCGCTAGTTCTTGCGTTGCTGACCGGCTGTCCGCCCGTCACCGAGACCGATGACCCCATTGACACCAGCGACGTCTCGGCCTGTGCTGGCGCGGGCGAGCTGATCTTCTATGGCGACGCGGACGGCGATGGCTTTGGCTTGGCCACCGAGTACCAGTTCGCGTGTGAGGCCCCAGAGGGCACCGCCGAACGCGCAGGGGACTGCGACGACACCGACCCCTCCATCTTTCCTGCCGCTGAAGAGGTCTGCAACGGCATCGACGACAACTGCGACAGTGCTGTCGACAACGGGGACGACCTGTCCACGTTCTACGGAGACACCGACGGCGACGGATTCGGCTCGGTCAGCGACTGGGTCCGCGCGTGCTCTGCGCCCACCGGCTACGTCTCGGCGGCCACCGATTGCGACGACTCTGATGCGGCCATCAGCCCCGACGCCGACGAACTGTGCAACGGCATCGACGACAACTGCGACGATGGCGTGGACAACGATGCCGTCGATGCGGACACTTGGTATGCCGACTTTGACAACGACGGCTTTGGCACGATTCGCACGAGCCTGACCGAGTGCGAAAAGCTGCTCGGATACGTCGACAACGACCTCGACTGCAACGATGCCACCGCGCTGGTTGCGCCCGGTCTTCCCGAGCTGTGCGATTCACTCGACAATGACTGTGATGGCAGCGTCGACGAGGGGGCCATCGATCAGCCCACTTGGTACACCGACGGCGACGGCGACGGCTTCGGGGACCCGGCCACCGAGGAGCTCGGCTGCAAGCAACGCACCGGCTTTGTGGCCGAGGGCGGCGACTGCAACGATGACGACGACACCATCTTTCCCGGGGCGGTCGAGGTCTGCGGTGACGGCGTCGATTCGGACTGCAGCGACAAGGACGTAGACGGCGACGAGGACGGCATCGGCAAGTGCGATGACTGCGACGACCACGACGCGTCGATCGGCCTCGGAGAGCACTGGTACACCGACGGCGACCTGGACGGATTCGGCGACGAGGCGACAGCGGTGCAGGCCTGTGTGCAGCCCGCCGATACCCTGGCCTTGGGCGGCGACTGCGACGACGACAACGTCGATGTGCACCCCGGTGCGGTCGAGCTGTGCAGCGACATCATCGACCGCGACTGTGACGGCACCAATCCCGATGGCGACGGCGACGGCTTGGGCCACTGCGACGACTGCGACGACTCCGACGCGTCGATCACTGTGCCCACCACCTGGTTCGAAGACACCGATGGCGACGGCTTCGGCATTCGGGGCAGCACCATCGACGCATGCGAGCTGCCCGAGGACTACTCTGCCTCTAACGATGACTGCGACGACGAAGATCCCAACAGCTTCCCAGGAGGCAGCGAGACTTGCGACGGCGCGGACAACGACTGCAATGAGCTGGTCGACGACGACCCCAGCGACGGCACCACCTACTTCACCGACGCCGACCTAGACGGCTTTGGCGTGGCGACCCCGACCAGGAAGGCCTGTTCACTCGAAGCGGGCTGGTCCCTGAACGCGACGGATTGCGACGACACCGAGGCCACCATCAAGCCCGGCGGCACCGAGACCGACAACGACACCGACGACGACTGCGACGGGCACATCGACGAGGACTTCTTCACCTATGTGCACAGCCGCGACATCCAGCCTATTTGGGACTCGAACTGCAACGGCTGTCATGGCTCTTCCGGAGGGCTGACCATCGCGCTGACCGACGGGTATCTGAACATTGTGAACGTGCCGTCCACTCAAGTCACTGGCCTGATGCGCATCGCCCCTGGCGACCCCGATGTCAGCTACATCTGGCACAAGCTCCAAGGCATGCAAGGCACCGTTGGCGGGTTCGGGAATTCCATGCCGCCCGGCAGCCCCTTGAACGCAAGTGAGCTGAGCATCATCGAGACCTGGATTCTCGAGGGCGCGCCGCCCTAGCCCTAGAGCACCGATCAGGTAAAGCGCAGCTTCGCCTCCCTGGGCGGTCTTGGTCCACGACGACGTCTCTCGTCGGTCACGTGCTGAAGCACGCTCCCGCCTCGCGAACGCGCTGCTCGCCGCCC
>Ga0114932_10006413_pt1 | contig 10047 bp, 16 predicted proteins | sample 2SBtaG_2_FD_87286 | JGI IMG/M metagenome (GOLD analysis project Ga0114932, IMG submission 87286) | Deep subsurface microbial communities from Kolumbo volcano to uncover new lineages of life (NeLLi) - 2SBTROV12_ACTIVE470 metaG | ecosystem: Environmental > Aquatic > Marine > Volcanic ... | reverse complement strand
ATTATACATGTATAATATGAAACGCAGTTCTAGGCATGAAAAATGGACTTGTTGTGTTGTTCTAACTTCAACATTAGATGAAGTGAAAATTTTATGTGAATATGACAAAAGTGGTTTTGCAAATCCATCACAATTCATCAATTTTGCAATCCGAAAAGAACTTGATAGGAGACAACAAAAATGAAACGAAAATGTAATGATGATAACCCAAAAATTATAAAAAGAATTTATGATTGGGATGGAAAACGTGTAGAAATTTCATTATGTGAATCTCATCAACAGGATCCTGATTTTTTTCATTATGTTTCGGAGGAGGTTATTTATGATCAAAGAACTTGAAGTTAAATGTGAATCTTGCAATGTTGTTCTTTTAACATATACTGATTTTTCATTTTATCGTCGTCATTATAAAGATTTGAAAATCTTCTCAAAAAGTAAATTCCGTAAACATCATAGAAATGGACATGATGTTTCAAAAATAATTTACCATCTTTATGAAACAGAATCAGGGCTAATTCGAATAAATTCTGATGATAAAATTACTTGTTCTCTTCTAGATTCAAAGAGTGTGATTATTCCATGAAAAATAATGGCTTAACATTAGCTCAAAAAAGCATTTGTGCTTTATGTGGTGAAAACACAAAATTTGGAGAATATCAATTTACCAATTATGGGTCTGTTTTAATTTGTAAGGAATGCACAAATGAATGACTCGTTATCAATGTACATTTTGTGATAAAGAAAGCAAAAATCTTGATGAATTTTTAGATTGTAAAAAGAAACAACATGAAATTCTAAATTTTCCTGAACCTGACGAGAAAAAACATACTGAATATGCGAAAGAGATTATGAAAGATTATGCATTTAAAACAATTCGTGATACTCAGGAAACACTATACTATGAAAATGGAGTTTACAAGACTGGTGCTGAAACCCTAATCAATTCAGAATGTGAACAAATCATTCCAAATTGCACAAGCTATATGCGAAGAGAAGTTTTCAAAACCATTCAGGCCTCTACATACACTGAAAGAGACAATTTTGATGTAGATTATGCTGTTTTGAACCTAAAAAATGGGCTTTTGAACCTAGAAACTGGTGATTTTACTCCTCACACGCCCTATTATTTGAGCCGAATTCAACTCCCTGTCATATATGATGAATTTGTAGGTCCAGTAAAATTCATGAAATTTTTGATGGAATGTTTACCTGATGTTCGTGATCGAAATTTAGTGTTAGAAGAATTTGCATCCATCTTACTTCGTGATGGAATACGATTAGAAAAAATTTTCATGTATGTTGGAAGTGGCGCAAATGGAAAATCTACCTTTTTGTCAGTAGTGGAAATTCTGATTGGCGATACTAACATTTGTCATATCTCTATACAAGATCTCATTTATGCTAGGTTTGCACGCTCAGGACTTGATGGAAAAATAGCAAATATCTTTGCTGATATTTCTAATGATGAATTAACAAAGCTTGGAGTACTCAAAGCACTTGTGTCTGGCGATTCTATTGCTGTAGAAAAAAAGGGCAAGGACCAATTTACCATGAAAAATCAAGCCAAGATGTTTTATTCTTGTAATCAGTTGCCAGAAATCAATGAAGATACTGATGCTGCATTTAGACGATTTACTATCACTGAATGGAATCAGCAATTTCTTAAAGATAAAGCAAATCCAAATCTATTACAGGAATTAACTACTGAAGATGAATTATCTGGGATTTTGAATTTATTAATTCACAAAACAAAGAGATTATTAGCACAACAAAGACTAAGCTATGATCAATCAACTGAGCAATTACGTATAGAATGGAAAGAACGTGCTGAACCTGTACAACTGTTCAGCAGTGAAAGATTAACTAAATCTGAAAATTCAATTGTTGTGAAATCTGAATTATATTCTTCATATGTTGAATGGTGTACTTTAAAGAAAATCATCCCAAAAAATGAAAATCAGTTTACAATCAAAATGAAAAAACTTGGTTTTAGGGATGATACACAGCGTGTACGAAATGGAGTTCTTGATCCTAAAGGAAAAACAACCCGTATTTGGATTTCTGTTACACTTGTTACTCCGTTACACTCCTCTATACGCGGTAAACAAATTGAAAAAAACTCTGTTAGTATGGCAGGTAATGACACTAGTAACCACGTAACATCTGTAACAAAAAAGCAGTTTATGTGCCTAGATTGTGATGCTGGACCATTTTTTGAGCATGAATCTAGCTCTATCTCTGGTAATATCTTGGATTTTCATAGAAAACTTGGCCATACATTAGAAGAATATGTTGAGGATGATCACAAATGACTATTACAGAAGAAAAACTAGATCAAATTCTGCAGGATCTAGAACTAATCAAGAATCATCTCAAGATTGTTCCTGATAGAGATTCTACAATTGATGATTTGAAATCGAGCATTTCTGACTATGAAACATATGCAAAAGAAGAACTAAAACTAAATTCTAAGACTATAACTAATCAATTATCAATCCTTTCTAGATTCTTGTATCATTGTAATGGTGTAATCAATAAAGAATCTGTAAAATCATATTTAGAAACTAACGAATCTGATTCTTGGAAATCAAACCAAATCAAAGCACTAAGACGATACATTAGAGATTTTCTCAAGCTAGGAAACTGGATTGAATCCTTTGAATTTTCAAAGACCAAAGCTAAGATAAAACAACTACCATCTGATCAAGAATTATTAGAGTTTGTTAAAAATCTAAAAGGAGAATCACAAATAGCTTTTCTACTCATGTATACTTCTGGTCTTAGAATTGGAGAGATTGTCAAGCTAAAGGTAGAGAATCTAAACTTTGAGATAAACTCTATTGATGCATCTGAAATACATGATGGTAACACTAAACACTCTTGGGTTAGCTTTACTACTGTCAAAATGGCTAAAATCTTAGATAATTTTATTGAAGAAAATTATCTAGGTAACAATGAAAATATCTTCTCTGTAAATTCTAGAACTATACAAAATAATTTCAAGCTAGTATCTGAAAAACTAGGAATACATCTTACCCCTCATATGTTACGTTCTATATTTACTGAAAAATGTACCATAGCTAAAATCCCAGACAAATACATAGATGCGCTATGTGGTAGAACTAGTCCTAGCATCATAGCTAAACACTATACTGATTATTCTCCTGAAAAGCTACGTTTACAGTATAATCTAGTAGAACCATTACTTACACTGTAAATTCATGCCTGATTATTATTCCCTGGTTCTGTCAAGATTATGGTTGGTATTCTAGGCGTAAAAAATCGGTTGATGATGGTTTGAGCGGTATTGCGTTAAACTTAGTGGAAATGAAGGTTTGATTTTTATGCTTGAGTGGAAATGAAGGTTTGATTTTTTGATTTGCTTATTTTTGCTTTCTTTTTGATGATTTCTTGTTGATTTTGGTTGATTCTTGTAGATTCTTGTAGATTTTACAAGTTTACCAAATTCGATCATAGTACTTAGCAGTAGTATTAAATAATCATGTTATGACATGTTATAACATGGCAACAACTCGGAAATGGACTTTTACAGAAGTGAAAGGTTTTTCAGAATGGGACAAAGAGCGTAAGGACGGCAAACTAGGTGTACCTGTACGTTTTGAAACCGTAAATGAATTGGAGAGTTGGCTGCATGAGCAAAAATAATAATTGGACTCTCCAAGTCTATCCTTTATCTGATTTTAAAACAGAATTTATTGAATTAAAAAGTTCGTCACAGAAAAAAATAATCAAATTATTGAATGAATTAGTCGTACTAGTTGATCCTGAAGATCATGATTTTTCAATAGATTGTCCTAGCATACAAGGATTCAATCATGCTGTAAAATACATACTGGATGCCAATCTGATATTGCTTGTTGCATTAGACAGAATTGATAGCGGTATTGAAATTGAACGAACAATTACACTCTATTCCTGTTCTGAATAGATCTATTTTGAGTTCATGATCATAGCTAAACACTATACTGATTATTCTCCTGAAAAGATACGTTTACAGTATAATCTAGTAGAACCATTACTTACACTGTAGATTCTAGTCTTTTTCTACACATAGCAAGTAGTAGATTCTATTCCTAGATATTATTCTGTGATTTAGTGCTACGAATGGCAAAAACAAAGCTACTGTTTCTACAAAAAGATACGACTAGTTAGATTCTACTGCTACTTTTACTGTATTTTGCAGCTTCTACAATATGGTGTATTTCTACGAATAGAATATCATACATCCTTGTCGTAATCTAGTATCAGATTACGAAAAATTGTACTAGTATTGTAGATTGTACAGTATAGAATTTTTAGACGAGCTTTTTCTACGAGTATCTTTTCCGTAATACTATGCTGGTATCTGTACTATGGTAGAATAATACTAACAGTATCTTATTCTGTATGACTAGTATTTTGTATACAGTACATCTATGAATTACGATAATACAACAAGTACAAACTCGTAGTCATTACTATTCTGTAATTGTACATTCTTGTACTTTCTACTAGTTTGTACAATCGTAGAATTTCATGCCTATGTTTAGCTTGTATTGTTGCGTCATCGTTAGATAGATTACGTAAATTTTGTGACTAATATGATATTCAGTATTCGTAAAATTGATACGACCTTTCTCTGGTATGGTTAAAGTATAGATTATATAATTTTGATCGCAAAACAAGATCATCTTTAATTGGTTTAAGAATCTCATAGATTTTATGAATAAATTTTTGAGGATTGACAATTGAATTGTTCTATTTGTGATGCTCATATGGATATTTTTCAGGGATTAACTGAACTTGATGGAAAAAGATGCCACATAAACTGCAAGGAGCAATGGGAAAAACAGTGGAGAAAAATACATAATCTTGATCGAATGCATTAACATTCTATATATCGACTTTTTCAAAAATACAAAAACTAGAAATTCATAATCCTTAGACAGATTACAAAAAATACCATTTTATAGATACACAACAGTTATTCAAATATTCAATGAATGAAGATTTAACAAAACTTCCGACTAATTTACCACAACCAAAAGATGATGGATTATGTAATCATCTTTTAGGAATGACTATTCCTAGTATGATTCTTCAGTCAAGTACTGGCGATTCGTTGGATGTTAGTAAGATTAAGATCAAATTTACAATTTTGTATTTTTTTCCAATGATGGCCGTTCCAGGAAAAAACATACCATCATTAGGATGGGATGATATTCCTGGTGCACGTGGTTGTACTCCTCAGAGCATTACAATTAATCAACATAAAGATGATTTATTGAAATATGATGCAAAACCAATTGGAGTTTCAACTCAGTCAATAGATGAATTAATCGAATTATCTAATCTCAGAAACTTTTCACAACCATTAATTTCAGATAATAATTTAAAATTTCAAGAAAAACTTAGCATTCCTACGTTTAATGTTGAAAATAAAACCATGTACAAACGATTGACTTTGATTATACGACAATCAAAAATTATCAAGGTATTTTATCCGATTTTTCCACCAGACAAACATATTTTTGAAATTCTAGAATGGTTAGAAAATAATTCGTAATCCTTAGGTAGAGATTACGTAAATTCCACATATCTTATATTGACAAATTTCCAAAAATGGGAAATTCATTTCATAGTATGTAACATGTTTGATTTACTTATGTTCAAATATATGACTTTCATACAAAATATGAATATAAGAATGAGTGAGAGAATTCAGTGTCCTAATTGTAACAAACGTCTGTCCGGAGAAGGTCATCTGCGAAGACATATCCAAACTGTTCATAAATCAAAACATTCTGAATAATTTTGATATTATTTTAGGCCTTTTTCTAGAACTTCATTTATGATTCTTGAAAAACTCACCGATGATAAGGATTCCTTTACTTGTTTGGCTTGTAAAGCCCTTAGTTTTTTTGCAATATCACTATTCAGCATTATTGTAATTCTTTCTGCCATGGTATACAACCTCATTATTCGTTATTTTGAGTAACGAAATATGTTTAGTTTACAAAAATGTCAAACATAGTAGAATATTTCCAAAATTCGAATTCATTGATTATCAAATTTGATATTTTACATTCTTGATATATGCCTCATAAAATCAAAAATAGAAATGGCAAAAATTTGTAGAATTTGTGGAAAACATATACAAAATAAAAATATCACTCACTGTTCTGATAAATGCATATTTGATAGCATAAAGAAAAGCAAAAAATTTGGCAATCCTGAAAACCCTCCTAACTATTCAACACAATTTGTTTAAAAATTAAGTTAAACTTAATACGCGAAATTAGATATATTGCATATGGGCATAGCATTCATTTTAGTTAATTGTGATATGGGATATGAGTTAGAAACAATTGCAAAACTCAAAGAGATATGTAATGAAGTACAGGGAACCTATGGAATCTTTGATTTTATCTGTAAATTTGATTATGATGATATGGAATCTTTTGAACAAAATTTGCAAAAAATAAGAAAAATTGAGAAAATTACTCACACAAGTACGATACATACCATCCCAGAACAATCGAAATAACTCATACTGAAATTTTTTCGTAATCTTACTATGGATTATGAAACAAGTTTAATAATAAATAAGATATTTTATCTAATTCTGTCAAGCCCTTTGCTTTTCCTCCATTCAGTATCGTATCTCACCTTACAAAATATGTGACATCGTTTTCTATCCATTTCTGTCAGTCCCTCAGAAACACCCATCTCTTTTTTACAAATACTACAAAGCAATTGCTAATTCTCCATACAATCAGAACAGATCAGTGTATGATTTGAGGTTCTAACCTGTCTACATCTAGTACAAATTGGTAATTCACTCATGAGTTATTTCTTTATTTGAGAGTCCTTCTAAGTTCATCATTGATTACTCTTGAAAAACTGACAGATTTTGCTGATTTGCCAATCTTCTTTGATTGAATACTTCTCAATTTTTTAACTAGATCATCATCTAACACAATTGTTGTTCTTTTTGACATTTACTTTTAACTCCGAACTAATCTGTCTTTGATTTTAAAAGAAATTGAAAATTTCTCATATTTGGACAAAAACATATTTTTTATTAATTTAAAATATATTTAGCACTGACGTTTACATTGTTATTTTTTGTAAACATCTTATTTACGCACGAAATATTTTATTTTTAGATATATTAAATACTTGAAAATGATTAATTTCTTTGATGACTGATCCTATAGGTGTGAGACTGGATGTAAAAACTAAAACCCAACTTGAAAAAGATGCCAAAAAATCTGGAATGGCTACATCTACATATGCAAATAAGATCTTAACTGATTGGACAAATATTCACAAACCCCTGTTGGATAGTGACAATATCATTTTCCCAATTCCATTAATCAAAATGTTCTATAATTTTACAAAGGAGGCCGATCATGAAATTATTGCCAATCTAATATCTGAATATTGGCATAGCATGATGAAAAGCACTAATGCAAATCCTTCATTTGATGATTATGTACAATCTCTAGAATTTTGGGTAAATAACACAAATCAACGTTTTACTGTATTTGAAAATAACCTTATGAAACATGTTATCCATCATGATTGGGGATATTCCTATTCCAAAATCACTAGTCTGATGCTACGAAAAACCTTTGAGAGTTTAGGTTATGGATTAGAAAACATGGAAATTAAAGAAAACATGTTTAGTTATAATCTTAAAAAAATACACAACAACGTCTGAATTTTATCTTATTTTTTAAACGATCGTAATCCTATACAAGATTATGCATATCTTAAGTGCCACCAATGTTAAAAACAATGAAGAAATTAATTCATCAATGAACCCATTTTATTTTTTTATTCTATTTTTGTGTATGTTTTCAGTAAATATTGATGTTTTTGGACAAGAAAATTCTACTAAAAATGAACATATAGTAATTGTTGAAAAATTAAATTTTTTATCAGATCAATCTTCTAATACGACATTTTTTGAAATTTTAGGATTGTTTGTGGCTGTTTTCACAGGTGTTGGAATTCCAATTCTTTGGGATAGAAAGAAATCCAAATCTGCAAATAAGGAACTTCTTAAAAAAACATCTAGATCATTATTGAGAGAAGTAGAACATAATAGAAAATCATTATCTGGTGAAATGGGATATTCTGTTGTAACTAGAAATATTGATGGAAAACATCCAAATACAAAATATACTAATGCATTTTTGGATAACGATTCTTATGATAGTGTAATAGCTTCTGGTCAATTTATTCAATTTCCTGTTGAGACTCAGGGCTTGTTACGAGAATTTTACACCCGAATAAAAGATCATACTTCTACTTTGATCTATACAAATCATCAAGAAGATCTGATTAAACGAGATCTAGAAAATAACAAAAGTTATTCTCCTGAAGTCTTGGCACGTTATGATGAATTTTTAACTAGAATTGATAAAGAAATTTTGGAGTTAAGTCCAAAAGTTGAAAAACTATTAAAAAATGAAATTAATTAATTTGATTTTATTCTGAACTAATCTTTTTGTCTGATTTCTTAGGCTGTGCAGGTATGTCTAGCTTTGATGGTGCTTCTCTAGTTTCCATAATTTTTGATGGAGCCTCTCTGCTAGCTCCATAAATTGTTGTTTCTTTTTTCTTTGAATCTTTAGTCATACTAAAAATTACACATATTAGTTATAAAAAGAATTTACATATGTCTATTAGATCTATTATGCCAAAAAATGAAATTCCATTTGAAAAATTAGAATTTGGAATCAAACAAGGTATTTTGATTGTTGAAAATCTATTGAAAGACTCTGAAATATTACTAAAAAAGAAAAGATATGCCTCTTCAATATCTTTGGCAATTTTAGCTTATGAGGAAATATCCAAACAAAATATTTTAAGATTACAACTAAAACAAGGAAAACCATTTCCTTGGAAAACATGGATAGTATTAAGTTCTGGTGGACAAGGACACAGTACCAAATTATCCGATATGATGTTAAAAAAGAAAATAAATCTTGAAAAAAAAGGATCTTCCAAAATTGATTCTTACATTAATAAAATCAATACTGATTTTGGATTTCCACCTCTTGCTGATCATAAAATGGCACAAATTGAGGCTGAATTCTTAGTACATTTACTTCCAAAATTAAATAATGTAAAAAAAGATTGTTTTTATCTTGATTATGATTTAAAGAATCAAAAATGGACTCATTTTGAAAATAGATTTGATATGAAAACTAAAGAAGCAATTGCAATTTTTGTTATTCATTTAGCTAAAAGAACAACTGCTTATCAAAAATTTCTTATGGATATACCTGGTAAACCTTTTGAAAAATATACTAAAATAGATTTCAACAATGTAAAAAAACTGAAATCTAGAAAAAACCTCAAGAAAATACTTGAACAAACTAATGACAAAAAATCTGTATATCTTAATGATATTGCGATGATTGCTATTGATACTTATCCTGAACCTAAGAAAAGAAAATGAATTTGAGCCTAAGAATTATTGATTAATCGACACTTTGCACTAATTAATAATACATTAAATACACTACCATGTTCATTCTATTCATGTTTGGCAAGAAACCAAAATTAGAAGAAGGAACTCAAATTTTCTCAGTTAAAAAAAATGGTGAATTTAATGACTTTATTTACGGAGTAGTTACCGGCGTTGATGGAAGAAGAGTAGGAGTCAATGGTGTAATAATTAATCCAGTTGGATTGAAAAACAAGATTGCCCAAGACAAAACGGGTGAGCGCTCTAGAGAAATTTTAGAGCATCCAACTCCTGACAATGTAGTGTTGGCTTTGGTGTATAGAGTAGAGCATGAAAATTATGCTGCAGAACTAAATCTTGATGAAGACAAGTGTGATATCATTCCTCCCAAAGTCTATGCAATGATTGATGGATGGATTCGTGAATCATTACCTGAATTCTTTAATGCTGTTTTGTCATTGCCACTTGGTGAAGAAAGAGATGAGGCAAAACGAGTTTTGAGAAGCAGAATGGATACTCTCAGTGATAAAAATCTCAAACGAACAGTATACTCTGTTTGTCGT
>Ga0114932_10006411_pt1 | contig 10051 bp, 7 predicted proteins | sample 2SBtaG_2_FD_87286 | JGI IMG/M metagenome (GOLD analysis project Ga0114932, IMG submission 87286) | Deep subsurface microbial communities from Kolumbo volcano to uncover new lineages of life (NeLLi) - 2SBTROV12_ACTIVE470 metaG | ecosystem: Environmental > Aquatic > Marine > Volcanic ... | reverse complement strand
CGCGGAGCAGCAGCGCGCCGCCGTCGGTGGAAACACGGCCCGCGTCGAACTTGCCCACCACGCGGCGGGATTTCAGGCCTTGGAACTCGATTTGTCTGGATTTACAGTCTGGTTGCATCGGGGTGGAGTCATTGGAGTGATTACCCCTGTTTTAACAGGGACTTCACTCCGATGCACCTCAAACTGATGACCTATGCGGGCTAAAAAAAGCGTTCTTTGATTTCGGAGTTGCCCCCATCCACAATTACCCGTCACCATGACGCATCAATCCAAGCGCACGTCAAGCAAGTCGGTTCCGACAGCGGCCCGTGACCGTGTCGCACACCGGCTCCACCGAGAGCCAAGCATTCACCACTGGGGGGTGAACGTGGGTGCCTTTGCACAATTCCAGGCCTTGGTGACGGTCGAAGGGGACAGCTCCACCTCGTCGGGAACCTCGATGACCCAGCCCGTCGCGGAGTGGGCCGACGTCTCCAACTGGGCCGACGGCGTTGTCACGCTGCAGACCTACTCCGTTACCACCGCGGGCAGCGACACCGTGTCCTTCGAGCTGCGCACCGCAACCGAGGAGAGCAACCCGCAGACGACCGCAAACGGCGGCTTGGCGACCACGATGTGGACCGTCGGTACCATGTCGAGCGGCTCCATCGACAAGAAGGCCATCTACCTGCACCCCGACAACACCAAACCGATGGAGCGATTCGTGTTCTGGGCGCTCGACATCAACGGCACCGCGGGTGCCTGGCGCGTCACCTTCAAGGTCACCGGAATCCTCAAGACGCCGGCCTAGGCCTGCGCGAGAAAAGGAGAGAGATCATGGGCATGTACGCCAACCTCCAGCGGCTGATCACCGTGGAAGGCGACGCGTCGTCGGGCTTCAATTCCACGATGGTGCAGCCATCCGCCGACTGGATCGACGCCGCAAACTGGGACAACGGCATCTTCACGCTGCAGGTCTATAACGTGACGACCAGTAGCTCGGACACGATCGATTTCGACCTGCGCACGCTCACCGAGCAGACCAACCCGCAGTTGACCGCCAGCGGCGGCCTCGCCACGTCGATCTGGGAGAAGACGAGCATCAGCAGCGGCACAGTCGACAAGAAGGCCATCTACAGCCACTCGGACAACGCCAACCCGATGGAGCGGTTCGTGTTCTGGGCGCTGAAGAACAACGGCACCGGCGGCGCCTGGCGCGTCAGCTTCAAGGTGACGTGTATCCTGAAGACGCCAGCATGAGCGACGACACCGGCGGAGACGGGTGTCCGGGCGAGGTTGACGCCGCTTGGCTCCATGTCGAGGCGTGGCACCAGCTCGACGTTGTGCTCGAGGTGTACCAGGAAATCACGACACCGGGAGCCCACCTCGTCGTGACGCAGTGGTATCCGCCTGAACTTCCTTCGCCCGTGGGACCACCAACGAATACAATCGACGAAGATTCGACCTGAGGTTTGCGCCATGCCAGTTCAGCCCCGCGAGTATCCAAAGGACACCAGGGCCCGCGCCGGTAGCGTTGTCTCATCGGGCGGATCAAAGCGGAATGCAGGGCGCGGTGCCGGCTCGGTTCAAAGCGGTACGGTCCGCGATCTGCGCGTTGGTGGTGGTAGAGTCCAGGCGTCGATGATCGGCGGCTTCCACGCGGGGTCGCGACAGCAGTCGGCTCCGGTGACGGCCGTTACAGCGCTCCCGTCGGGCGGTGGCCGTGGTCGCATGTCGAAGACCTCGAACGCCGTCGCGGGCGGCTCCTGGCGCGCCACCTCGACCAGGAGCGGAAAGATCAAGGACCTCGGCACCGTCCACCCGACGCAAAGGCAACCCCCAAAGACGGCAGGGCAATGCACAAGTTGTGGGTCGAAGACCAAGCGCGGCACTGTGGCCAACGGCAAGGCGACGTCGCAGGGCTGTGACTGCGGCAAGTGCGGGTCGACGTTGGCAGGCGGGTCGGTGGAGTCGACGGGGGAATGTTCGTGCGGCGGCTGCAAAGGCGCTGTGAAGAAGAGTTCAGCCGGGCGGATCGGCAAGAACACGCTTTCTCAATGGCCAAAGTCGGGGCGCAAGAAGACCGTTGTCACGGAGCAGGGTGAGAGTGGCGGAATCGCAGCTTTCTGGGAGCGACAACGAGAGATCGCCGTGGAAGCGGCCGAAGTCCGAGGCGTCACCGAGGCACTACTCTGGGACTTCGAGCGGAACGACCGCGAATCAGCAATCAACGATGCGAAGGCCGGGATTGGTGACAAGATCGTTCCCTTCGTTCCCAACCGCAGCGGCAAGGGAAAGCCGCGCGCGGGAATCGGGCGACACATCGGAAGGGGCGGGGGGCTGTTCAAGTTCCGCGGAACCAGCGATGACGACGATGACCTGCCGCCTTGGTGGGACGATATCGGCAAACCGCGCAAAGGCAGCCTCGATCCGTTTCCTACGTTGCCCGATGACCCGTTGTGCGTCGGGAGCGGAAAGGGACCGATGTCCGCATACAAACCGAAGATCATCCTGATCGACAACAGTCGGCCGTTTCCCCAAGCCGTCGACTTCAAGGACTTTGCGTCTGGATCAAGCGTCCGGGTCGCGTGGCAAGGCTGGAACGCGCTGCGGCCCCACCTCGAAAATGTGCAGGGCGTCGTGCAGTGGGTGCCAACGATACAGGGTGGCGATGTCGTGCTCGTCGTGCAGGACGGCAACTTGAACCACCCACACGTCACCGCAGCGTGGCCCCAAACCACTGTGTGGAACGAGCAGATCGCGACAGACGCAAAGTTTGATGTCAAGCCGACCCCCGCGCACATCTGGGTCGGCGTCGGCAACGGCTGCCCAGTCACGATCCGCGGCATCGCCAAGGCGCCCACCCCAGAAGAGTTCAAGGACCTCACACCTGACAAGGCCCTGCAACTCCCGGGTCCGTCCAATCCCGGCGTACACGTGGTCGTTCCGCAAGGGCTCCGCTTCGTCGGCCGCACCGGTGGCAGCTACCTGGAGGACAAACAACTCAACAAGCCAACCGATCGCGATTGGGCCAAGACCGGCATCGTATTGGAGAACCTGTGGATCGACGGTCGGTACTTTCCACCCGCAGGTGGCACAGAAGGCCTTGTGCACGGCGCCAACGCCCCCAACGAGTACGTCGTGTTCTCGCCGCGGTTCGTGGACCTGCTGGCCGCGTACCGTTTCGGTCACGTCACGATTCGCAAGTGCCTCGTCGAGGGCAGCGACGACATCTTCTACAAGCAGCCGCTGAAGCCCACCGCAGAGTTACGCGGCAGGACGGTCTACTTGTTTGGCGTCAATTCCGCCCGCATTGTCGACAGCACCTTCTCGGCGGTGCCGCTTTGGCAGCAATGGGGCTGGGAACTCGATCCGGCGGCGACCAAGGACCCCGGCTGTGTCCTCAAGAGCGGCGATCCCCCGTGCAACGGACAATACAACCTGCGGTACGCGAAGGTTCCGAACAACCTCGCAACGCCGCCCTTGTTCGGCGCCAAGTGGTATGGCGGACCGTTCGTGGACGAAGGCCTGCTGAACACGATTGCGAACCATGCGACCACGGCACAACGAAATGCCCAGGCGTTGCCGTTTGACCCAGCATTCCCAATCTCCGGTGGAGAGAATTGCTACAGCAACTCCGAGGTCGTCGAGCTGCGGTTTGCCCGCAACGTGGCCGTCCAGGACTGCGTCTTCGGAACCTCGTCGCACGGCAACCTGGTGCTCAATGGCTGCTCGAACGTTCTCGTCGAAGAATGCGATTTTGCCAACCGCTGGCACACCAACCTCGGTATCGCGCGGAGCGCACGGGTCGTGGTGCGGCGCAACGCGTTCCTCGCTGCCGGCTCGACCCTGGCCTGTGTCACCCAGGCTGGCTCGGACGCCTATATCCAGATCGGACCGCGGACTACGGTTCGGGATATCTACATCGAACACAACGAGATCGTGGCCAACCCCTTGCGCGCACGTGCCAACGACGTCGGGATTTCCATCGTCTCGAGCGCTGTGGGGCCCTGTCCGACCGGCCATCGCAAGGCATGTGTACCCAGGTCGGCGTTGCAGGTCGCTCCCTGGCTCGTCGAGACCAACACCAACAAGTTCTTCCCAGCTCTGTCCTCTTGGAAGAGCTGGCAGGGTGCCCTCGGCCAGTTTGCCGCCGCGCACGGGTTGGAGGCGTTCAACCCGGGCTGTCCGATTGGTGGCGCCGCGAGCACAAGCCACTGCTGCAATGCAAATCCCTCGCCCTCCCTGGCGTGTTGCAGCGGCGGCGTGGAGGTCGCGCGCGGCAATCCCGGCTTCGCGGCTGAGCCCTGTTGCGAAGACGGCTCAAGACCGACGTGTGATGACCGCAACACCGTGCCCATCTGCATCCGTGAGTACCCAGGGCAACAGACCGCGTTTCAGCTTCTTTGGTATCTCGTCGATCGTGTCTATTGCTGCGGTCATGAGCACCGCACGGGCCCGCTCGGCGCCAAGGGCCAAGCGGAGCTCGACTGGTGTGCGAGCAACCCGCACATCATGGGCTGGGGCACGGGCGAAGCGGCCAGTTTCTGCCCGACACCCCCTGGGGACAAGTCGACCGACACGACCAGCAACGCCTCGAAAGGGCGCGATGCGATGCTCAGGGCCCTTGTCGGCTTCCAACCGGCGCCCTTCCCGGAGCTGTGGGCCAACTTCGGAGCATCAGGGCGGGTCGCAATCTTCAATAATCGCGTGAAGAACGTGCGCAAGGGCGACCTGGTGCTGCATTCGGACACCTGTGGCCCGGGCATCCGCCAGGTCGTCGTTTTCAACAACGAGTTCCTGTCCAACGGTTTGCTGCAACAACTACAGGCGAAGTCGTTTGCCCAGGAAGACGCAGGGCGCGCGCGCGGCGCGGTGAACGTGTTGGGCGGACGGGGCTGCCTGTGGACCGGCGCCGACGAGATCCAGTTCGTTGGCAATCTCGTTTCCAGTTCCCCCTCGTCGAGCGGGGACAGGCAGGCCAGTTGCCCAAGCGACAGGACCCGCTGGGGGCAGGCACTGGAGGGTCCATGCGAGTGGGCGGTCCGGTGGCCGTGGACGCTGCAATCGCAACAACAAAACGGAGCCGCGTTCGGGCCAGTTTGGGGAGCGGCGAAGAATCTCAACAACTTCATGCGAGTGGGCGAGTCACAAACGGTGACGCAAGACGGCGTGTGGCCCCCGAAGAGGAAACGGAGCACCGATCCCGCCGGCGCTGCCAAGCTTCGCTACGTCAACCAAACTCGGTATAGCCCATGCGCAACGCCGGTCGGCTGCAACAACGCCAGCTCGCCTTTGTCGGGAGCGCCGGTCTGCCCCGAGGGTGACTCGGGCGTCTTTGAACGCACGTGCGTACCGCAGTATGGCGGCTACTGGGAGCAACCTTCGACGAGCGTTGCCGCTGCCATCCAAGAACACGTCTACGGGTGCGTGGCGATGTGCAAGGAACGCCAGCAGCACGCCGGCTGGCGCTGGTACGAAGACGTCCGCGCATACATCGCATCACCGCACTACAAGGACGTCGACGGAAAGACGATTCCAAGCGTCGGCTGCAAGCGGGGACCGCGTGGCTAGCGCGCCTGTTCGCCGACGACGGCGGACCAGCGGCGTCGCAGACTTGCTTGCCCTCGCCTGCGCGCTGCACCTGGCCGCATGTGCCTCCGATCCTCCGAAGCCCGAACCCGACGCGTCGGAGGACGCTCCGGTCGGCGACGCCAGCGACAGCAACGACATCGCCACCGACGCAGGCGCGGACGACATTGCAGACATTCAACGGCCGCCGACGTGCAAGCCTTCAATGCCGACCGGGTGGAAGAGCGCAACAGCGCAGGAACTCACCAAGGGCTTGTGCTACGAGTCCTTCACCGTGGCGCCACAGACCAACCGCATCGACGCGAAGGGTTGCGGCGGGCGCGTGTACGAGATGCCCGGCCTGGTCTATGACCTTGGTCCGATCGTCGCCACGACAGCGAACGGTGTATTGGTGCACGCGCGGTACCGCGATGCCGACGACAGCTCCGCACGCTACGTACTCATGAGGGTGTCTGCGGCGGGGGAGGTGAAGTGGGCGCGACGTTTCATCCCCCACCAGCTCTCCGGGTCTTTCGCGATGGCCATGGTCGACTCCGGCACGAAGCTGCTGCTGCACTACAACGGCGTTTCCGAGGACTTGCTCACGCCACTGCCGGGAGCCGCCATCGTTGTCGATGCCGCGACCGGTGACATTGTGCGAGGACGGCGTCTACCTCATGGGGGCTACCCGTCGCGAATTGCACGTGTCGCAGGCCCCAAAGGCGCCGTGTTCGCGGTCGCGTACAACAGCAGCTGCTCGGCGCACGCAGCGAAAGGATGTGAGAGCAGCCTCAAGTGGCTGAACGAGGCTGGCGACCCGGTGGCGTCAACGGTGTTCAACAATCGGAGCATCATCCACGTCGGCGCGCCAGTGGCCAAGGCCACGCCGGGATCGGCGATCATCGCCGGGCGCCCCCATCCGGACCTGCTAGCCGGGGCATTCGTGGCGCAAACGGACGCGAAAGGCGGGATCACATGGCAGTGGCTAACAAATGACCAGGCGCCTGTTCGCGATGTCGCGGTGTGGAAGTCGGGCTACCTCGCGGCGATGATGGTCGACATCGTCAATGACAAGCTCATCGAGCTCTCCAAGTGGCCCGATCCCAAACATGTGTCGGCCGGTATCGTTCATATCAGCGCCACCGGCAAGGAGCTCAGTCGCACCGCGCTGCCGGAGTTCCACCCACACTGCCAAAAATGGCCGCCGACCCGCGAGTTCCTTCTGCCCGGCGCGGCGGACCTGGTCATCAACAACGGCGGGCTGGTCTCGTGGGAGTCACTCTTGCAGGGCAATGCTGTGGCCCACGGCTGGAACACGTGCGCTCCGGCCGTGGCCGTCCTTCCGGACACCCGGGTTGCCGCCATTGATTTCCCGGTACGGAATCCGAACCACTTGACTCCAGAGGCTCGACAATTCGGAGTTTTCTTCCTGAATCGCCGGCTCTCGCTGCTGTGCGACGAATGCTCCAGCGACAGCGAATGTGACGGCGTCGACTGCACCAAGCACATGTGCGACAAGATCGCCGGTTCATGCGTCCGCGAAGACTTACCGCTTTGCAAGCTGCCCTCCTGCAAGCCGCACAACTGCGATGACAAGAGCCCGTGCACATTGGACTCGTGCGGCAAGGACGGCCGTTGCGCTCACACGCCCACGAAGGGCTCATGCACGACCGACAACGCGTGCATCGCCGCCGCTGGAACATGCAACGATGGCGCATGCGCGCCTGCGAAGGTGACGCCAGGCTGGATCTTTAAACCCGACGCACGGGCAAGCGACATCCTCTCCCGCGAATCCCACCGGACCCTTGTCGGTGGAGATTGGCTGTGGTTGCTGGCGGAGGACGGGTCGGTGGTGTTCCGCCGCCGTGCGAAACGTCCCGTTCTTTCCCTGGCGGACGGAACCGATGGCGGCGCGATGGCGTGGGAGGCCGCTACCGACCCCGTGGCAGATCACGGCAATGCACGCATCGCGAGATACGACCGGCACGGCAGACGTACTGGGGAGTTCTCCGTTGGACCGTTCCGCGAGCCTCCGCATACGTCGCGGCACCACGGCGTCGATCTTGTGAAGGTCGTCGCAGACAGGTGGATGCTCGGGGGCGTGGGCTTTCCCTGCGAATGGTGTGACGGTTGGGGAGGCACATTTCACTTCGTCACGGCCGCTGGCTCGGTCGACCAGAGTCTTGCAGTGTATCCGCCCGGAGCTGTCACGCCGCACACGCCCGACTGGTACGAATTCAGCGCAATCAAGCCCGCGCCGAATGGCGATTGGTACTTTGTGCACAGGCGGTACGTCGAGCGACGCTCCCCGACGAACGCGCTCAGGTGGCGGACGTGGGTCAGCCTGTTTGGCCACTACAAGGGCCGCAAATTGCCCGATGGTCCCAAGGACGTGGAGCCCCAGTTCGTCGACTCCTGCTATCGACTCCCATCGGGCGGATTGATGTTGGCGGTGCGAAATGACAGCCAGCTTGGATTGGATCCAGGCGAAATTGAAGGCATCTCGATCTGGCATATCACGGCGGACGGAACGGTGAAGTCAAAGAAGACGATCTCGACCGACGAGAAGAACCACTGGCGCCAGCGAATCGTAGCCGCTGCGTCCCCAACGCAGTGGGCGGTCATGGAAGGCAACGTCCAATACGACAAGCCCAAGCCCTACAATTGGTCACCCAACAAGACGTGGACCGGGGGCACGATGACTTTCCGCGGTTCATCCGACTCCTTCGATTTCAAGCCACTGCACGCCGCGATCGGCAAGGACCGCTACGTCAGGCGCTTTCACATGGACAGCAAGGGCCGTATCACGGCGTTTGGCGTCCGAGAGGAGTTTCCGTTCATGCGCAGCGTCGTCGTTCGGACCGGATCCAAGGGCGAAGTGGCCTCATGCGAAGCGAAGGCGCCATGACAGCGCTCGCCATCCACGCCCTCATCGCCATCGGCCTCGCCAACATCCTCGTGCACGAAGGCATCCTCGATCCCATCCGCAGCCGCATCGACGCCAGGCTGCTCGCCTATAACGCCGCCGATATCCCGACACCGCTCCGCCTCCTCCGCAAGCTCACGGCCTGCGCAGCTTGTACGTCCTTCTGGACCGGAGCCGCGGTCTCCATCCTCGTCCTCTCGCCGACAACCCCCATCCTGCAATCGAACGCGTCGTCCCTCGCCGCCCGCCTCGGACACCCCGCGGCCATCGCCACGCTCGCCGCCTTCCTCGACGGCGTCCTCGCTCACGCAATCGCTGTCGCCTTCTTCGCCTTCACCCACCGCACCCGCTGACCGGACACGCCATGACGACCACCCCACCCCGCGCGCTGGTCAGCGACCTTGTCCTGCGCCTCGCCGAGGACCCCAACGCCCGCAGCAAGCTCGCGGACTTCAAGCCCGAGCTCCGACAGGACCTCGCCGAGGCCGCCACCGCGGGCAAGGCCATGTGCGCCTCCTGCGCCGGCCGGCTGCGTGCGGCCATCACCCAGCTCATGCCCTTCCAGGTCGAGGCCATCTTCGGCCAGCGGATGCAGCTGGTGGACCCGCAGCCGCTCACGGTGCCGAAGACCATCCGCGTCGGCACGCCCGACAAGATGCAAGAGGTGCTGGAGAAGGCGGTCTACGAGGACGGCATCTTCATCCGCAACATCGTGCCGATGGAGTTCGGCGGCGAGCTGTACGTGGTGCTGCTGTGACCACATCGCGCGACGGCCTGCGGGTCTCGGCGGCGATGATCGTCAAGAACGAGGCCGCCGGACTCGCGCGGGCCGTCGCATCGCTGCGCAAGCTCGGCGCCATCGACGAAGTCGTGGTGCTCGATACCGGCAGCACGGACGGCACGGTCGGACTGGCCCGGGAGCTCGGTTGCGTCGTGCACGAGGAGCCGTGGCGCGACGACTTCGCATGGGCTCGCAACCGGGTCGCCGAACTGTGCCGAAACGACTGGCTGTTCGTGCTGGACGGGGACGAAGAACTCGCGGACGCCGGCGAGATGGACGCGTTCTTCGGCGATCCTTCGCGACACACGGGGGTCTCGGGCGTGGCCGTGCAGGTCGACTGCGTCGCGGAGACCGAAAAGCACGGCCCCATCGCCGGCGCGACGCCATCCGTGGGCGAGTCGTTCGTATCGATGCGCGCCTACGACCGTAGGGTTGGGACCTGGCGGTACGCCATCCACAACCAGCTCACGGGAATCGAGGACGCCGTCTTGTGCCCGGCTCGCGTCGTGGCCACCTACGACGCCGACCTGGAAGGCATCACCCGCCGCAGGATGAAGACCCTGTTGCGACACGCCGAGAAGGAGCCGGGGGAGCCGCACTACGCCTTCTATGCTGCCAAGAGCTATCGTGTCCTTGGAGAGCTGTCCGAGGCTGCACAGTGGTGCCGCCGCTACCTTGCCCTGGAAGCTGACAAGCCGCGTGGTGCAAAGGCGTGGTGCTGGCTTGTCGAGTCGCGCCTTGCCCGCGGCGACATCGACGGCGCTCGGTCACTGCTGCAAGAAGCGCTGCAGGTT
>Ga0114932_10006410_pt1 | contig 10052 bp, 9 predicted proteins | sample 2SBtaG_2_FD_87286 | JGI IMG/M metagenome (GOLD analysis project Ga0114932, IMG submission 87286) | Deep subsurface microbial communities from Kolumbo volcano to uncover new lineages of life (NeLLi) - 2SBTROV12_ACTIVE470 metaG | ecosystem: Environmental > Aquatic > Marine > Volcanic ... | reverse complement strand
TGCAGAAGGCCTCGTCGGCGAAGGTGGTGACGGCGCCAGACAGCGTCGTCCATCCGCCACGGTCGGCAATCCAGCTAGCCCGCAGCTCGGTCGACCGTGCGGTGCCAAAGTCGGTGCAGTCATCGGCGCCGGCGAACAGGATGGCGTCCAGCAACTCGCCGCCGTAGCCGGTCTTGACCCAGACGGCGTTGTTGGTCGACGCGAGGTCTTCGTCCACCATGTGCCAGAAGTCCCAGGCGCCGTCGTAGTTGCCTGCGAACGACGCGGCGTCGTACTCGTCGACCGCCGTGTTCTCGTCGAGCACGCCGATTGGCGCACAGTTCGCTCCATCGAGGTGCAGCACCACGATGTCGTCGAGGGCAACTTGGGTCGCAGGGAAGCTAAACAGCAGGTAGGAGCCACTGAATCGCCCGCCACGTGAGCGAACTTCAATGCCGTCCAGATCGCCAGGACTGGTGACGCGGAACTCGATGAGGTCGCAATTCTGGCCCAGGGCTGGGCTCTGGGAGGCGGACAGCTCGTTGATCACCAGCTCGGCCGGTGCAGTCGGGTCGACGTAGCCGACGAAGCTGAACGCGCGCTCGGTGGCCGGCAGCTCCTGGCCCAGAATGTCGAGAGCTGCGGGGTCCACGATCAGCTCGTAGTACGCACCCGGGCTCTGCGGGTCGGTGGTGATGGTGAGCAGGTCATCCACCACACTGACGCCCGTGATGTTCAGGCCAGCAATCGAGAACATCGATGCAGTCAGGGCGCCATCCCAGTCCCGGGACAGGTCTAGCTCGAGTGTGGTGGCGTCGAGGTTCTCAAACGCGACGCTGGCGTCCGGGCAGCTGATGCCCGACATGTCGTCTTCGGTCCATGCGGTGTAGTGGATGTGGTCGGTGCGCACCCACAGCGGAACCGGGCCGGTGGTCAGGCTGCAGCCGTTGGTGATGCCGAAGCGCTCGCGCATCTCGGTCGGCTGACGGAAGTGAACCTTCAGGCCATTGACGACGGGAGTGCTGTACCAAGCGCCCTCGAAGCCGGGTCCGGAGCTGCCAAAGGCCGACCAGATGTCGCCTTCGACAATGACGAGCTCATCGATGTAGTCGTCGCGGTTGGTCCATGTCTGCGGAACCATCGTCAGGTCCTGGACCAGGTCGTCGACTGGGATGTTGCCGAGCACGTTCCAGTCAGCGACAGCACCGACCACCGGATGAGGGCCGGTGATGTCGACCGCGGTTGGGGTCAGCTCAATGACGTCACCGACCGCCGGTGCTGGGGACAGGGTCGCGGGGTCGACCTCGACGTACAGCGCCGGACCTTTCTGAGTGGCCTGAATCCAGAAGGCGGCGGGATCGTCGCCGCCGGCGTCTTCACGAATGTAGGTCACCCGTGCGCCGGACAGGAACAGGTCCAATGTGCCGTCACGGGTCTGGGCGATGTCCTCGGCAAGCACTTCCATGGGGTCGGGGAGATCGGTGTCCGTGTCGGTGTCGGTGTCCGTGTCCATGTCCGTGTCCGTGTCCGTGTCCGTGTCCGTGTCCGTGTCCGACTCCTCACTTCCGGTGTCAACGGTGTCGGTGTCGTCGATCTCAGCGGGCTCGGCGCAGGCAAAGAGGCTGAGCAGGGCGAGAGAGATGGTCAGTGAGCGGGTCATGGGTCTGTCCTCGTTGGGAGTTCACCCCCAAAGACCGACCTGAATGACTTTGACTACAAGCACCCCGATCTTTCTGAATCAGCGCACCCAGCCGACTCCCGCATATAGGAGTCCAAACGGCTGGATTGAGCCATTGTCGCCCCCGAAATCGAGCAACATCGCACCCGCACGGGGCTCGACCACAAGCTCGATGTGACGAGACGGACGCGCTGCGAACCGGAGTCCGAGGCCAGAGGTTGGCCCGCTGGCCCCTCGATCGAATCCAAGGGAGGAGCGCCACTGATTCAACGCAAGACCAGCGGAAATCACCGGAGACAACTGGATATTTGGGTGACCCATCAAATCTACGCCCACGCCGACTGAGGCCATTCCAGTCGTGACCTTGGTGTCCTTGCCGCCCCCCATCACGCTGGCGTTGAGCTGCACATGGTGGGCCGTCCTGGCCAACCGATATTCTGCCGCAACACCGCCACCAGCACCCGTCGGCCAGACATCTTGGCTGCCGAGCGGGATCAGCCCGCCGGCCATTGGCCGCACCGACCAAGTCGCGGTGGGCACGACCAGCTGGGCCAGGCTGTAGCGCTGTCCGGCTTCGATGCTCACGGTCTCGCTAGCCAATACGGTGCCATCCGGGCGCTTGACCTCGAGCTTGTGCACGCCAGGCTCGACGGGAACACTGCCGGGAAGCGTGCCCTTGACAGTTCCGTCGAACAGCAAGCTCAGCCCGTCGCTGACGTCATCGTAGCTGTACAGTACCGGCATGGAGTTCGGGTCCGGCTTTCCGGTCAGCACGATGGGGTCCGCGCCCAAGATGACCGCGCGGGCGCTGGGCCGCTGCAGGCCATTTGTGAAGGCAAAGGTGCGTTCTCGGGCGTAGTCGTGTGCCTCACTCAGCGTCACCGCACCGTTCGCGTCTCGGTCGCCCTTGGTCAATGACTCCAACAGAAAGTGGGTATAGACGTCGTGTCCTAGCTCTTCGTTCTCAAGGGCGGCTTCGCCCCACGATGCAGCGCTGGTCACGATCATCGCCTCGGAACGGTCCATCAGCGGCGGTGTTCCCTTGTAGCTGGCGAGCTCGGCGGCGAGCGGGCTGGACAGGGCCGACTTCTCTTTGCCGTTGTAGCAAGTGGCCAGAATGATGCCCTTGCGCCGGGCGGGAATGCCCTCCATCTGCGCGATGAGCCCACCCACGGAGTAGCTGGTGGTGTGCACACTGCTGGACACGGCGTCGGAGTTGACGATGAAGCGCTCGAGCGAGCCGCCTTCCCATCGATCGAGGGTGCCGTGGCTCGACACATAGACCAGCACCGTGTCGGTGGGACCCGTGGCTTTGATCATCAGGTCGGCCATCGCCCGGGTCATCTGGACGTGGGTGGTCTGTTCGGGTGTGGTCAGCAGCACCACTTCGTCGAAGTCACGCAGCGCCTCGGCCATTGCGAGTGCATCGGCCACTGCAAAGCGCAGGTCGTGGAAGCTGTCATCTTCGTAGGCATCGATGCCGATGACGAGGGCGTAGCGCTTGCCCACGACCACATCGGTGGCACCAGCAGGAGCATAGGCCGTCAGCCCACCCTTTGAAGACTGCACCGGGGCAGCCTGGGCGGAGCCAGAGAGCATCGCAAGCATCAGCATGCTCTGCATCATGAGGGCACTGCGCTCCACAGCATGGGCAGCACCGACAGACAGAACAGCATCGCAGCCATAGCACTGGCACGGTAGCCCATCATCCAGCGGCTGAGCACCTCGCGGTCCGCGGAATCGGCGTAGCCCTGGTAGCCACGAACGGCAGCCACCAGCAGCACGAGCGCGAGCACCGGCTGGGTGACCCAACCCAATCCTGGAGCGCCAAGGGATTGGCCCATCGGCAGCAGCTTGGCCTCATAGAACACAAGCCCGGTCGCGATGAACGAGACCACCCACATGACGGCAATCTGTGTGCGAATCTGACTGCGCATCTGCCGCCGGCCCACGATCGTGCCTTGGCATCCCGGGCACAGCAGCCCCTCGGGCTCGGGAGTCAGCTGCTCTTGCGGCCAGGTCTCGGCGCAGCTGGCGCAGACATCTTCGAAGTCGCCGGCCACCGCAGCGCGCACCAGCTTGGCCTTGGGCCTCTCGCGCGAGGCGGCGTCTCTTCGCGCTTGTTTCTGCAGATCCGGCAAGACAGCCATCGGACCTCCCACGCCGATTCTAACCGGTGGTCACCAGCTCTTGAGCTTGACCTCGAACCACACCGGCTCTGACTCGCCCACCACAAGGGCAAACTCCACCGGCTTGTCGACGCCAAAGGCCAACACCGAACCGTTCGCCGTCACCTCGTACTCGCCCGGTGGCTGCACGCCATCGCTCTTCCAGCCAGCACTCTGCTCGCCTTGTTCGCGCACCAACAGCTCGACCTCGCTCGGCACGGTCAAGCCGTATCGGAACAACAACACCGCTCCGGACTCCACGGTGGCCGGGGACACCAACTCGGAGGACACGCCGCCCTTTCCATCCCCCAGGAACACCCGCAGCTCGGGCACGACGACATCGCCTTTGACGCCATCGTAGGGGTCGGTCGGTTGGAGCACCGCAGGCAACACCGCCAGCAGCGCGACCGCGGCCAGAATGAGCGGACCCAACCAGCGGGTGCTATTCGCTGGCCGAGGCACAGCTACAGGAGCCGGCGACTGGTCTTGCTGGGCAACATCAGCAGTCTCGGCGTCCACCCCCGCCAAGATGCTGGCAAACAGATCATCCTGCTCTGATGCGGACAACGGGTCACCGGCTACCGCGGCCAGCAGGTCGCCAGACTCGAGCTCGACCAAGATGTCGTGGGGGTCATGACCCGCGTCGATGCGGGCCTGAAGCGCTGTGCGCACGTCGTCATCGAGTGCACCGGCCATCAGCTTTTGCAGGGCAAGGGAATCAGACAACGGCTTCCTCCTCGCCCAACGCGGCCACCAGCACATCCTTGAAGCGCTTGCGGAACCGCATCAGCTTCACCGTCACAGTGCCGTGGGGAATGCCCAACTTCTCGGCGATCTGACGCGTCGTGTGCTCGGGCTCGGTGTACTTCAACAGGGCAATCTGACGCATCTGGTCGTCCTCGATGCCCATCAACGCGCGCTTCACCACGTCGATGCGACTCTGCCGCTCCACTTGTTCATCACTGACCCGGTGCACATCCTGCTCCAACATGAACGCCGCCATGGCCCGCCGGTTCGACCCCTTGGCCGACCACTTGTTTCGGGCCACGTTGGCCGCGATGGTGAACAGCCACGACCGGAACTTCTCGGGATTCTTGAGCGCAGGCAGACCCTTGTACATGCGCACAAACACGTCCTGAGTCAGCTCTGTAGCCGCTTCACGCTTGTGGTTGCAGGCCAACAAGCAGTACGCGAACACCGGCTTTTGAAACTCATCGAACAGGGCCCGCCACGCGATTCGGTCGCCTCCTTGGGCAGAAATGACCAATGCGACATCGACGGGCTTGCGTTCGGCGGGAGGTGCACTCAATCCGGCCGCACTCTATCAAGGTCCAGCAGCGAAGACGCACCCGGCACAACCGTCTATAGTGGCGCCGTGATTCCCTTCGCCTACCTCGACCCAATCTCGGGCAGCTTCCTGTTCCAGGCCCTCGCTGCCGTCGTCCTCGGGGCCCTGGTCTATGCCCGCATTGTCATGGGCAAGGCCAAGCAGATGCTCGGCATGGACGCTCCCAAAGACGAAGACGACGACGACGACGACACGTGACCGACCGCGTCGCAGGTTCATTTCGCGACCCAAGTGGGTTCGTGTTTCGCCATGAGGGGGTCATCCACCGCACGGTGATGCCGTCCTATGCACCGCACTACGACAAGCTCATGGACTCCGGGCTGTACGCCAAGCTGACCGACAAGCAGCTGTTGATTCCACACCAAGAGGTCACCCTCGACCTGCCAGAGACCGCAGGGGCCCACCGAGTCTTGCGACCACAGCCCGTGCCCTTCATCTCGTTCCCCTATGAGTGGTGCTTTGGGCAGCTCAAAGACGCCGCCCTGCTGACGCTGCGCATGCAGAAGCTGGCCCTCAAGCGCGGCATGATGCTCAAAGACGCCAGCGCCTACAACGTGCAGTTCCTAGGCGGCAAGCCGGTGTTCATCGACACCCTGTCGTTCGAGACCTACGAAGAGGGAAGTCCCTGGATTGCGTATGGGCAGTTCTGCCAGCACTTCCTGGCTCCGCTCGCGCTCATCGCCAAGGTCGACATGCGCCTGGCATCGCTGCTGCGGCCGCAGATCGACGGTGTGGACCTGGACCTTGCCAGCCGCCTGCTGCCGGCCACCTCGTGGCTGAACTTCGGCATCTTGACCCACATCCACCTGCACGCAAAGAGCACCAACCGGCACGCTCAGGGCGCCTCGACGGACCAGGCGAAGCAGGCCACGGTCTCGCAGACCGGCATGACCGGGCTGATCGACAGCCTCAAGAACACCGTGCAAGCCCTGCAGTGGAATCCGAGCGGCACCGAGTGGGCCGACTACTACGACAACACCAACTACACCCAGCAAGCCGCCTCGTTCAAGGGCCGCACCATCGCCGGGTGGCTTGAAAAGACCACCCCCAAGACCGTGTGGGACCTCGGCGCAAACACCGGCGTGTACAGCAAGATCGCCGCAGAGACCGGTGCCTATACGGTGGCTGCCGACATCGATCCCGCGGCGGTCGAACGGCACTACCGAGGGCTCAAGCAGTCCGGCGCCACCAACGTCCTGCCCTTGCTGCAGAGCCTGGACAACCCGAGCCCATCGCTGGGCTGGGCCCACACCGAGCGGCCATCGCTGACCGACCGAGGACCGTGTGACGTCGCGATGGCCCTGGCCCTGGTCCACCACCTGGCCATCTCGAATCACGTGCCGCTTCAGCAGCTGGGAGCCTGGTTCGCGACCCTGTGTCGGCATCTGATCATCGAGTTCGTGCCGCGCACAGACAGCCAGGTCAAGCTCATGCTCTCCATGCGCGAGGACAGCTTCCCCGACTACACCACCGAGGGCTTCGAAGCCGCGATGCTGCACAGCTTCGAGGTCGAAGAGCGCACCCCGGTCGAGGGGTCTGAACGCACTCTGTACCTGCTACGGAGCCGGAAGCTCGACTGAGCAGCCGTCGACCTGGTCGGTCACCTCGGTCTGGTCGACGACGATCTCGAGCCGCTGGATGCTGAGCCTGACGCGCCTGAGCTAGCCTCCAACGATGCAGTCGCCTCCAACGTCGCCCCTCGATCGCGTGTCCAGCGGCATGGCCTCTGACGCAGTGGTGATGGCGTCGTTCGTCCTCCCAGTGACGGCCCCCTACGTCGATCCATACGGCTCGATGTTCTGGGTGCTCCTCCTGATCGTGCTCGGTTTTGCGATGTTCCATGAGGAGGATGGGGAGGTGCTGGCAGAGCGCATGGGCCGGGTAGGCTGGGCGCTGCTGGCGGTGGTGGTGCTGGTGCCGGTTTGGGGTCTCTTTGTCCTGCTCTTCCTGGGCAACATGGACACGATTGGCACGCTGGCCTTTCAGCTGGCGCTGTGCGCCGGATTGGTGTGGATCGTGTCCTACGCCGAACCCAGGCACCGCAGCAAGCTGGATACCCTACGTCCACTCGCGGACCTGTTCGCCAATGCGAACGCTGGACGGGTGGCCTCGGTCACGGTGATGCCCCTGTTCTTTCGCACGCTCGGATACCGTATGGACGATTCCAGCTTCGCGCTGCTGGAACCCGGGACCTGGGAGCACGCATTCAAGAGCCAGGACGGGCCGGTCCTGATCTACCTGTTCGCGGTGCGCGGTCTGGTCATGTTGCGACCGCCGATGAACCCGATCGAATGGGTGACAATGGCAGGAAGTATGGCGTTCTTGCTGATGTAGCGCACCCCGGTCGAGGGGTCTGAACGCACTCTGTACCTGCTACGGAGCCGGAAGCTCGACTGAGCAGCCGTCGACCTGGTCTGTCACCTCGGTCTGGTCGTACAGGTGGTCCCGGTCTGTATAGAAGGAGCGGTCGGGCAGCAGGCCAAGCTCGGTGCCGAACTGGCTGTCGAAGATCACCCGAAAGATGTTCACCGGACTCAGGGTCTGTGGCAGCTCGACATCCTGGGGCAGATGCAGCGCATGCAGGATGCTGAAGCTCTCGCGCAGGCAGGTCTCGTCGAGGGTCTGGGACAGGAACAGGCGAAGTCCGTGGTCCCCAAAGACCGCCACGATGGGCTCGCGCTCGGAGTCCTTGATGATGTTGCCCACCGCCTGCAGAATCGGCCCGTTCACGTACTGAAGCTGGTCGCTGTACTCGCCCATCAGCGTGCGTTGCCGGTCCACTCCGTAGGGTTGATAGAACTCCATGTCCGAGTTTCGCACCTCGCCTTCGGGACCAAAGACGAAGGGCGGATGCGGCGTAAAGATATGGGCAAACACCAGCTTTGGAGGGCCGCGCAGCTTCGCCTCGGCCTGCAGCGAGGCCAGGTCGTGCTCGACCCGACGCCGGTGGATGGCCGTGCGGGACCACGGCAGGTTCAGGCGAATGAACAGCTCGGGCAGGGCCGTCATCTGCAGCACAATCCACTCGTACTCAGTGGGCTCGAGCATGCCCGCGGACTCGGCCCAGGACCGATCCGAAGGAATGCGCGTATACAGCACCTCTGAGCCGATCTGAACCACGTCGTAGCCCCCATCGCGCAGCGCCTTCAACATCGCACCATTGTCTGTGGCGTCGATCAACGGGCGAATCGCCATGCTCTCAGGGCCGATGCGGGCCGCCACATCGTCGAGGTAGCTGCCGCGCATCACCGCCGGCACAGCCAGCCGGGTCACCGGGTAGTTCGCCCGGGCCTTGGAGAGGACCTTGAAGTCCAGCGCCTGTAGCCCGCTCACAAACTCGCTATTGTCGAAGCCATACACATCGTCGAGCACGTCTTGGCGGGCATAGCCGTCGAGTAAGATCACATAGATGTCAGGCGGCTTGTCGGGCAGCTGAAGCTGGACGACAGGTGGTGCTGCAGGCGTCTGTCCAGGCCCTGCCACACCCGGCGACGCCGCCATGAAGCCGGTCCACAGCCACCGGCCCACGTTGAGCGCGAACAGCCCGCCGACCACGGTGTTGAGCACATCGGACAAGTCGGACGAGACCGTGTCTCCGCGCATGAGCAGCGCTAGGCCCACGAGCACCACACACTGGGTCGCGAGAGACATCCAGAAGACCCAGCCACCCATCCAAAACGGCAGCACAGCGACCAGCAGCCGCTCGATGCCCTGGTAGGTAAACAGCAGGCCGACCGCAAAGGTGCAGAAGGTCGCCGCGGCGTGGCGACTGCCGAGCAGGCGCACAGCGCCGAGGTACACGACCGTGACGCACAGCTCCATGACGATGGCAATGCGCAGCGAGTCCCACAGCGACGCCTCACCGGCGTTGTTGGCCAGCAACAACAGCAACGGAAGCAATGGGAAGAGCCACGGGTGAATCACCCAGCCCTCCGCTTCGACCTTGGAACTCACACGACCTCTTGTCAGGCCGAACGGTAGCCCAACCCCCGCAGGGATGGAAGCGGGCTGTAGACTGCGGCATGCGCACCGATCCCCTGTTGCTCGTCCTTCTCGCCGCCTGCGGCTCACGCTCTGCCGAACCAGAGCCCACACCCGTTCCCGATGACGCCGTCGAGGCAGCCGAACCTGCTGTGCCAGCCGATGCACCGCCCGCCCAGCCGACCACGGTGTCCGCCGAGCGCGAGGCGATGCTGCACCCATTCAAGGCCGAATACGGCCAGATGCGGCCAAGGTCGTGGCCGCCGCCGCCACCCCCTCCGACGCCGAGGGTACCTGCACCGACGAGGCGATCGCCGCCAACGTAGCCACCATCGAAGCCCAGAAAGTCGTGACCGAGGTCGGACTCGCCGACGCCGAGACCGACGAGGCCAAGTGCGCCGCCGCAGCCAAATTAGCCAGCATCGCCGCGGATTTTTGATCAGAAAACGATCTGAGTTGTAAGGCCAGCGGTGGTTGCTTCGTTCCGGGGACGAGTTTCAACCACCGAGGTCTCCCATGGCGCTGCCCATCCTTCCCGTCGTCCCGTTTGCTCTTCAGATCGCCGCTCCCGTCGTCGCAATTGCGGTGCCCGCCTGGCTCATGCAAGCCGCCTGTGCGCAAGAGCATCGGTGTCGGCGCCAAGGTCGCCATCGTGCAGCACGTTCTGGGAGTGGGTGCCGGCTTCGCCCTGTACGTCATGGCGCTGCCCTTCCTCATCTGGTAGGCCAGCGAACTGCGCGGGGGTGTTAGCAACCACCCCATGAGTACTCCAGAAAATCCCTTCGAAGCCCCAGTTGAGCACGAACGCGAGACGTTCATCCGCCCCGACGCGGGCACGCTCATGCACCAGGTCGAGATCGAACAGTTCGGCGAAGGCAAGGGCATGTGGGCCCTGGCT
>Ga0114932_10006409_pt1 | contig 10053 bp, 11 predicted proteins | sample 2SBtaG_2_FD_87286 | JGI IMG/M metagenome (GOLD analysis project Ga0114932, IMG submission 87286) | Deep subsurface microbial communities from Kolumbo volcano to uncover new lineages of life (NeLLi) - 2SBTROV12_ACTIVE470 metaG | ecosystem: Environmental > Aquatic > Marine > Volcanic ... | reverse complement strand
GGCGCGACCGCCTTTCGCCCCCGTTTTACTGCCAAATATCAGAACCGCGACAACCCTGTTGACAGAGCACGACGCCAAGCAAGAACTCGCTGCTGCTGGCATCACCACGCCTTTGTCACACAGTGCTGACACCCCGGCCGCCGCCGCGAAGGCCGCGTTGCAACTTGGCTTTCCTGTGGTCTTAAAAGGTGAAAACATCGCCCATAAAACCGAAGCGGGCGCGGTTGCTCTGAATCTTCAAACCGAAGACGAGGTGATCTTGGCGGCCAAAGCCATGCCCGCAACGCGCTTTTTGGTTGAGAAAATGATTGAACAGCCCGTCGCAGAATTGTTGGTTGGCGTGGTTGTTGATCCCGCGCACGGCTATGTTTTGACGCTTGGCGCAGGCGGAACACTGACCGAATTAATGCTTGATCAGGTCTCGTTGCTTGTCCCTGCCACCGCGCAACAGGTGCAGGGCGCTTTGCAAAGCCTAAAAATAGCACCGCTGCTGCAGGGGTACCGCCGGGCACCCAAGGCAAACATTCAGGGGATCGTTGCAGCAATCATGGCGGTTCAGGACTATATTGTCGGCAAAAAGGGTCTTGTGCAGGAGCTTGAAATCAATCCACTTATGTGCGGCGTCAATTTTACAATCGCTGCCGATGCGCTGATCAAAACAGGAGAATGAAATGGCCGCCTCGCCCGTAAAAACCAAACGCAGCGGCCGCGTGTTGGAAGTGACGCTTGACCGCCCCAAAGCCAATGCGATTGATCTGGCAACCAGCCGCGTCATGGGCCAGGTTTTTCAGGAATTTCGGGACGACAATGACCTGCGTGTCGCGGTTATCACAGGCGCGGGTGAAAAATTCTTCTGCCCCGGCTGGGACCTGAAAGCGGCCAACGACGGGGATGCTGTGGACGGCGATTATGGCGTCGGCGGCTTTGGCGGCCTGCAGGAGCTGCGTGACCTCAACAAGCCGGTGATTGCCGCTGTGAATGGTATTTGCTGCGGCGGTGGTCTGGAGCTGGCCTTGTCTGCAGACATCATACTTGCGGCGGATCACGCTCAGTTTGCCCTGCCAGAGATCCGGTCAGGCACCGTGGCTGATGCAGCCAGCATCAAACTGCCCAAGCGCATTCCCTATCACATCGCAATGGAAATGCTGATGACCGGTCGCTGGTTTGACGCCGCGGAAGCGGCGCGCTGGGGGATTGTGAACCACATCCACCCGGCGGCCAATCTGATGGCCGAGGCGCGGTCAATGGCGGACCTGCTGGCCTCTGGTCCGCCACTGGTTTACGCGGCAATCAAAGAAATCGTACGCGAAGCCGAAGACCAGAAATTTCAGGACATATTAGGCAAAGTCACCAAAAGCCAGCTGGCGACCGTCGAAACTTTGTACCGCTCGGCAGATCAACGGGAAGGTCAGGCCGCATTTGCTGAAAAACGTGATCCGGTCTGGAAAGGCAAATAGAGCGCCTGACGGATATTCAGCGCACCGGATTTTCCGGCCCGCGTCCGCGAAAAGCGTCGATAAAGGCCGCCGCCGCGGGCGCGTCAAACTGGTCCAGCCGCAGCGATTTGGTCCAGGCCGTCAGTACGATTGCGTCGCCCAGGCCCGGCGAAACTGTGGCAATAAATCCATCCCACGGTCCGTCATAAAGGGCAGCCCAGTCCTTTAACTGCTGGATTGTTGCCGCTTCCGGCGCGTCATAGTAAAAAACGATGTTGCCGTGCTCTAAAGAGTGAACCAACCCCGTGTCCGGCAGTTGTCTGGCATAAAACCCGGGGCTGATCGCTGTTGCGGCGTGATCACCGGACGTGGGAAAAGGACTGTCATATTCCTTTGTTTCGCCCAGTCCCAGATGATCATTGCCAAGATTGGGATGGGTCTGAACCTGCGCCAGAGCCGCCTGCCCCGCACCTGACAGGCTTGAAACTTCGGCTTCCTGTTGATTGGCGCTTTGTTGTGTAAACCACCAGAACGCCACAACGCCCAGCACGATAACCAGTGCGCCAAGCCCGGCAAGATTGTTTGTCCGTTGACTGGACCGGCCAATGTTTGCGCCATAGCGCGGCTTTTTGGCCGGGGATTTTGCGGTGGCTTTTCGGGACTTTGATTTTGGCACTTTTGATCTGACCTTGCATTTATCGGCGGGTTTTATGTTAATCGCACTTGCCCGCCCCACAAGAAACATTGCTGTGATGTCAACCGGTTCAGGACCAGTACAGCCGCACGGGGTTGTCCACAAGCAGTGCAGACTGTTTTTGTTTGGTGCCTGCAATCTGCGGTATGAAATCCACCAGTGCGCCGTCATCGGGCATATGGGATTTCATATTCGGATGCGGCCAGTCGGTTCCCCACAACACCCGGTCGGTAAACTGATCAACCAAAGCGCGGGCAAAGGGCACAACGTCCCCATAGGGCGGCCCCGTTTGGCTTAGCCGCTCCGGGCAGGATACTTTCGTCCAGAATTTTTCATCCTGCATCAGCCCGACAAACCGCTGAAAATCAGGGTGTTTCACACCTTTTGCAACATCCGGCCGCCCCATATGATCAATGACCACAACCGTTGGCAACCGGCGCAGAAAGGGGATCAACTCTTCCAGATCGGGCGCTTCAAAGTAAACCACGATGTGCCAGCCCAGCGCCGCGATCCGTTCCGCGATGCCTAAAAACACCTCTTTGGGTACCACATCCACCAACCGGCGGACAAAATTAAACCGCACCGCCCGCACCCCGGCCGCGTGCATGACCGAAAGGTCCGCGTCGGAAATATCGGGTGAAACGACCGCCACGCCGCGGGCCAAACCGTCCGCCCCGTTCAGTGCGTCCAGCAATGCGTCGTTGTTGCGTCCGTGACACGAGGCCTGCACAATCACATTACGCGAAAATCCAAGGTGGTCGCGCAACGCAAACAGTTTGTCCCTGCCCGCGTCACATGGCGTGTATTTGCGCCCTTTGGCAAAAGGAAAGCGGTCTGATGGCCCAAACACATGACAATGGGCGTCAACCGCGCCCCTGGGAAGTATGAATTCCGGCACTTTGGGGTTGGGATGAAACGACAACCAGTCCGCGTCCATCACCTGCCGCGCACCGCTCATTTGGCAAACACTTCCCCGTCAAACAGCTTTCGCGCCGTCCGAAGGACCGCGGCGCCTGTAACGCTGCCGTTTTGATCCACATCCGCAACGATGGTGGTCTGACCGATCAGATGCTCAATTTTCATAATTTTGGGGCTTCCGGGCGGGATCCTTGCCAGATCATGCGCCACCGTGCCGTCCAGCAAACAGGCCGTGGCCACTGAAACCGCGCCCAGAACGCCGATCGAGGCGTGGCACCGGTGCGGAATAAACGTGCGGGTATCAATCACCCCGCCGTGACTCGGCGCAAAGACCAGGGTCATCTTTGGAACCGTCTTTTCAGTGACATCGCCAAGGTTCATCATCGGCCCGGCCTGCAGGCGGATGCTTTCCAGTTTACCCTTTAAAACAGCATCCGCCTCAAGTTCCCCCCGTTTCATCTTTGCAGAAATACTCAAATCCTTTGCCCGCAAAACCACGCAGGGCATGCCGTTGTCGATGCAGGTCACATCAACGCCGTCGATCACATCCAAACGGTTGCCCGTGGGCAGCAACGCACCACAGCTGGATCCGGCGGTATCCTGAAAAGTGATCGTCACCGGTGCCGCTGTACCCGGCACGCCGTCAATTTGCGCGTCCCCGCCGTAGCGGACAACGCCACCTGACGTTGCAATCACCGCAGTGGCTGTCTGCCCGGTGTTTTCCATGTAAATGACAATCGATGTTTGCCGGTCGCCCGCATCAACCAACCCGCGCTCAACGGCAAACGGCCCCACGCCGGCCAAAAGGTTGCCACAGTTTTGCGCGTCACTCACCAGTGGCTGATCCACGCCCACCTGCAAAAACAGATAATCCACATCAACGCCGCTGCGTGACGATTTGCCAACAACCGCAACTTTTGACGTCAGCGGGTCCGCACCGCCCATGCCGTCTATCTGGCGCGGATCTGGCGAACCCATCGCATCCAGCAAAAAAGCGTCCCGCGCAGCCAAATCCTGAGGCAGATCACCGGCCAGAAAATACCCGCCCTTTGAGGTGCCCCCCCGCATCCACATGCACGCGACGCCGTTACTCATATTTCACGCCGTTTTCGGCCAGCCGCCCGCGCATGTCATAAATATCAAGCCCAAGTTCACCCTTGGCAAACCGCGCGCGATTTTCCGCCTCCCGGCGCAGGCGCGCCCGGGCATTTTGCAAAACATCAGCGGCGGTCGCGCGAGGAACAACACAGACGCCGTCGTCGTCGGCAACAATCACATCGCCGGGATTTACCAAAGCGCCGGCGCAGGTTACCGGGATATTCACGCTGCCCGGCACCTGTTTGACAGTTCCCTGCGCACTGACCGCTTTGGACCATACCGGAAACCCCATCGCTTCAAGTTCACGCACATCACGCACACCCGCATCGACAATCAATCCAACCCCGCCTCGGGCTTGCATTGACGTTGCCAGAAGATCGCCAAAATATCCGGCGTCATTTGGTTCTGTCACCGCCAGAACCAGAATATCGCCTGCCTGCACCTGTTCAAGCGCCACATGCACCATCCAGTTGTCACCGGGTGGTGCCAGAATGGTAACGGCAGAGGCCCCTATGGTGGCACCACGGTAGATCGGGCGCATGTATGATGCCAGCAAGCCGGTTTGCCCCTGCGCCTCGTGCACGGTGGCAACGCCACATTCACCAAGTGCCTGAACGACGTCCGGATCCGCCCGCTGGATATTCTGCACAACGATGCTCATGTCAGTTCGTCAACGGTTGAGGGATAAATCGCCTGAAAACCTTCGGCATAGCGCGCCGGTTTTCCGCCCGCCATACCGCCGGAGTTGCGCCGAAAGTGATTGCCGCGGTTCTCGGCAACATTGGTGTAATAATCCCACAGATGCTGCTGACCTTCCATACACTCAATCGCCGCGCGTTTTTTGTCCCACACATCGGTGATGTCTAAGAAAACATTGGGTTTCCAGCCCATCTGTTCTGTCTGGTGCGGCTCAAACAGATAAAGTTGCGGCGCGCCAAGCACCTTTTCGCCGGGATTATGACCCCAGGCCTGGGCGATCATCCGGCATTCCATTGCCACGTTGGTGGTGTACATGTGGTCGGTGTTATAGGGGTCATATTGCGCGTGGCTCATCATGAAATTTGGCTGAACGTCGCGGATCACGGCGACCAGCCGGTCTTTGTCATCCCTCTCCACAACCAGCGGATAATCCCCCAGATCAAAGAACTTGATATCGTGCACGTCCAAAGCTTTTGCCGCGTTTTCGGCTTCCTTGCGGCGGGCAGACTTGACCTTTTCAAGCGTCATTCCGGCCTGCTTCCACAACCGGGCACTTTCGCCGCGCTCGCCAAGACTGAGGCATACCACCGTAACCGCATATCCCTTGGCCTGATGCTGGGCGATTGCACCGCCCGCCCGCCAGACGAAATCGGCGGCGTGGGCGCTGATCACCAAGGCGGTTTTCCGGTCTGTCATATGGGGAAATTCCTTCGTTGATTCTGTTGATGGCAAATCTAAATTCCGCCCCGCGGCATGGGCCGATTGTGTTGAATTGCCTGCTATTTTAGTGGATGTTGTTAAATTGTCGAATGAATGTAAACAATCGTTTCAAATCCACCGTCGCGATTATGTGACAAAACCATTTTGGCGGGCGAAATATGGCTTCAATGGCTTTTGACATTGATTCCGCTATCCATTATGGCGGTCGCGATAATCAAGGCCTGGAACCGGTTCGGACCGTACCCATTTCAGGCAGAGCAGAAAAATTCCGGGCCGGTCACCGCCGCGCTTTCGAAGTTAAGAAAACCAAGATAGGACAAACACATGCCCAGCACCTTTGAAGCCGTTGCAGAGATCATAGCCGACACCAGCGATATTCCGGTTGAAGAGATCACGCCTGAAAAGAACGCCTTTACCGATCTGGGCATCGACAGCCTTGATTTTCTCGATATCGCCTTTGCGATCGACAAAAATTTCGGCATCAAAATCCCGCTGGAAAAATGGACAGAAGAACTGAACGAGGGTCAGGGTTCGGTGGATGACTACTTTGTCCTGTCCAAGCTGTGTGACAAGATCGACGGTCTGATCGCCGCCAAGTCCGCCTAGGCCCGGCAACCCCCATGCGCCTTGAAAATTTCCTGATGATTGACGCCGTTGACGTGCTGGATCACGACGGCGGAAAAATCGTGGCGCGGGCTGATGTGCCGATGGAAAGCCCGGTGTTTGAAGGACATTTTCCCGGCTATCCACTGGTGCCGGGTGTGTTGCTGATCGAAACCATGGCCCAGGCGGCCGGGGTCCTGATTCTGCCGCGTCTTAAATTTGAACAAATGCCGTTTTTGGCCAGCATTACAGAGGCAAAGTTGCGGACCTTCGTAACCGCTGGTGAAACGCTGGATATTGAGGCAGAGGTCGAACTGGACGGTTCCGGCTATACGGCTGTTAAAGCGCGTATTAAACGGGACGGTAAAAAAGTGTGCAACTGTTCGATGCTGTTGCGCAGTCTGGACTGGCCAAACGAGACTTTTCGCACAATGGTTCTTGGACGTTACGATGAACTTATTAACGCAATGGCGGCGTAGCTGAATGAGTGACAATTCACCTGAAGTCTGGATTAGCGGCATCGGCATCATCAGCTCGCTTGGTGAAGGGGTCAAGGGGCACTGGGACGCGCTGACCGGCGTAAACATGCCCCAAGCGGTCGTTGACACAGACAGCATGGCACCCTTTCCGATCCATCCAACCATCAAATACGATATTGCTTCCCAAATCCCCAAACGCAGCGACCAGCGGCAGATGGGGCCGTGGCAGCATCTGGGCACCTATTCCGCCGGACTGGCGCTGGATGACGCAGGCATCGCCGGTGACGCCGATCTGCTGGCCAGAACAAATCTGATCGTGGCGGCCGGTGGCGGCAAACGGGATTACGAGGTGGACACCGCCATTCTGGAAAACCTGTCCGGCACCAATAATTACGGCCCAAAGCTGAACGGGACCCTGTCTGACGAACTGCGCCCGACGTTGTTTCTGGCGCAACTGTCCAATCTTTTGGCTGGCAACATCTCTATTGTTCACGGGGTAACCGATAGTTCCCGGTCCTTTGTCGGTGAAAGCATGGCCGGCGTATCAGCGGTTGATACTGCCAGCAAGCAAATTCAGGCGGGTCAGGGTGATATCTTTCTTGTCGGCGGCGCCTATATTTCAGAGCGCCCGGATATGATGCTGCAATTTGAACTGGGCGGTGATCTGTGGGCGGGCAAACATGGCCCCGTCTGGTCACGCCGCGGTACGGACGGCGGCATGATCATGGGCAGCGCAGGGGCGTTTTTGGTGCTGGAATCAAGCGTTCACGCAAAGGCCCGCGGTGCCAGGCCTTACGCAAAAATCAACAGGATCGCCGCTGACCGCTGTAACCGGAAACTAGGCGCTGCGCTGCAAAATGCCAAAGGCCTTTTGGCCGGTTTTGACGACCTTCAAACCGGTCAATTGCCGGTGCTGTCGGCAACCTGCGGGATTGAGCCGTATTTGAGCGAGGAACATGATTTTCTGACAGGCTTGGCCGATCAGGGCATGGCGCCCAGCATCAGGGGTTTCTCCACCTTGTTTGGCAACACGATGGAGGCTCAGTTCCCGCTTGCCGTTGCCTTGGCGGCAATGGCTGTCAGCAAAGCCACCTTTTATCCGCCGTTTGACACAACCGGCATCGAAACCGCCACTGAAGATGCGGTTGAGCGTGTGATGATCAGCAACTGGGGCCACTGGCGCGGCGAAAGCCTGACGCTGATTGATACCCCCGATACCGCGCTCAGGGAAGTGGAGTGAAATCATGACGACAGCTTTGAACGATCACAAAGGCCGCCCGGTTGTTGTTGTCACCGGGATTGGCATTGTCACCTCGCTTGGCGAGGGCAAAGACGACAACTGGGCCAAGCTGATCGCCGGTCAGTCCGGCATCCGCACGATTGACCGCTTTGACACCGAAGGCCTGCGCACCAAGATCGCCGGCACCATAAAATGGGAGGGCGAAGGCACATTTGTTGCCGCCGCCCACGCCCTGACCCACGCCAAAAAATCCGCGTCCGAAGCCATCGGGCAAGCCGATATCGGATCACCGGGGTCATTTCCGGGACCGTTGTTTTTGGCGGTGTCTCCGGCTGAACTAAACTGGCAACAGCGCATGGAAATTTTTGAGGCCGGTCAGAACAGCGGCACGTCAGGCTATGACCGGTTGATCGCGGGCACGGCAAACGGGCGCTTTAACCACTATTATTCCCTGTGCCAGTTTGGCGGCATTGCCGAACATCTGGCCGATGAATTTGGCACAAAGGGTCAGCCGGTGTCGCTGACAACCGCCTGCGCGTCCGGTGCCTCTGCCATCCAACTGGGCACCGACGCAATCCGGCGCGGCGAAACGGACGCCGCACTTTGCATCGGCACCGATGGTTCGGTGTTTGAAGAAATGATGGTGCGCTTTACGCTGCTGTCTGCCATTTCCACCCAAAACGATCCGCCAGAGGGCGCGTCCAAACCGTTTTCCAAAAACCGCGACGGGTTTGTCATGGCCGAGGGCAGCGCCACATTGGTGCTTGAATCCTACGAAAGCGCCAAGGCACGCGGCGCCAAAATCCTGGGCGTGGTGCGCGGGGTGGGGGAACAGGCCGACACGTTCCACCGCACCCGCTCTAAACCTGACGGGTCTGCCATTATCGGTTCGCTGACGCGCACGTTGGCCGACGCGGCAATGACGTCCGCTGACATTGATTGCATCAACGCACATGGCACCAGCACGCCGGAAAATGACAAGATGGAACATTTTTCGCTGTCCGCCGTGCTGGGTGATGATCTGCCAAACATTCCCATCAGTTCCAATAAATCGATGGTGGGCCACACGCTGACAGCCGCCGGTGCGATCGAGGCGGCGGTCTCGTTAATGACAATTGACGCGGGAATAATACCGCCGACCATCAACTGTGAAATTCAGGACCCGGCCATTGACATGGACGTGGTGCCCAACGTTGCCCGCCATAAATCCGTAAACACGGTTTTGTCCAATTCTTTTGGGTTTGGCGGTCAGAACGTGTGTTTTGTGTTCGCCAGCGAACCGGCCTAAGGTCGCCTCATGGACAGTCCCGCATCATCAAAACATGTTTTTGTCATCGGCGGTGCCAACGGCATCGGCCGGGCAATCGTACAAGCGCTGGCGGCTGCGGGATATCAGATTACTTTTACGTTTCACGGCACTGATGACGCGGCCAAATCGCTGCTGGCGGAATGTCAAAAGTCCAACGACGCCGCAACAATACAGCGCCACAAAATTGATCTGCGCAACAAGGATGAAGTCGACCAGTTGGCCCAATTACTGGCAGACGCAGAAAATCTGTACGGTCTCGTTTATAACGCCGGTAACTCTTATGACAATCTGGCGGCCCTGGTGGATCAGGACCGCGCGGAATCTCTGTTTCAGCTGAACTTCTGGGCCATGACGCGCCTGTGCGCCGCCGCGTCCCGGCCAATGATGCGCGCCAAAACGGGCCGTATCATCGGCATGGGTTCTGTCACATCGCGCCACGGGGTGCAGGGCAATTCGATCTATGCCGCCTCTAAGGGAGCAATGTTAAGTTATATCCGAACTCTGTCCGTGGAACTGGCCCGCAAAGGCGTGACGGCAAATTATATATCACCGGGGTTTGTGGATACAAAATTGATGGCCGGTTATGGTGACCACCGTGACAAGATCGAAAAGCAGATCCCGCTAAGGCGGTTCGCCCAGCCACAGGAAATCGGCGAACTGGCACGGTTTTTGTTGTCACCCTCCGCCGGTTATATTACCGGCAGTGTGATACCGATTGACGGTGGTCTTGACGCAGCCCTTGCGGTTCAGCGCTAAGTCATCAAACAGACAGTGGACCGACCCATGCGAGCTTTGCGAAATTTTGCTGAACGCGATCTGAAGATTGTTGAGGTTGACGCGCCCCCGCCTCCGGGTGC
>Ga0114932_10006408_pt1 | contig 10053 bp, 7 predicted proteins | sample 2SBtaG_2_FD_87286 | JGI IMG/M metagenome (GOLD analysis project Ga0114932, IMG submission 87286) | Deep subsurface microbial communities from Kolumbo volcano to uncover new lineages of life (NeLLi) - 2SBTROV12_ACTIVE470 metaG | ecosystem: Environmental > Aquatic > Marine > Volcanic ... | reverse complement strand
GGCATCGCGTGCCGCACCATGGAGATGTTCGAGGCCTTCAACTTCGCCGAACGGGTGCTCAAGGAGGCCTATTGGGTCAACGAGACGACGTTCTGGAAGCCGTCCGATACCGACCCCAGCCACATCATCCGGAGCGGCCGCATCCAGGACGTGGAGGACGGCCTTTCGGAGTTCCCCCATGTCATCCTCAATCAGGCCCGGGTGCACGATTTCTATCTGGACGTCATACGAAACGGCCCGCGCCGCCTGGAACCCCGGTACGACCGGAAGCTCGTGGACCTGAAAGTCGATCCCGCGGCTGACCGGCCCGTGACCGCGATTTTTGAATGCCTGGATGATGGTGGACGCGAAGAAGTCGTGCGCGCGACGTATGCCGTTGGCTGCGACGGCGCGCGCAGCGCCGTGCGCGGCGCCATTGGCCGCACGCTGACAGGGGATTCCGCCAACCAGGCCTGGGGCGTCATGGATGTCTTGGCGGTGACGGACTTCCCAGACGTACGCTTCAAGGCGGTGATCCGCTCGGCTGATCAGGGCAACGTACTGATCATCCCCCGCGAGGGCGGTTACATGGCCCGGTTTTATATTGAGATGGACCAATTGGCCGAAAACGAGCGCGTCGCGGCCCGCAACATCACCCCGGACAAGCTGATCGCGGCGGCCGGGCGGATACTCCATCCCTATACGCTGGATGTGAAGGAGATCGCATGGTGGTCGGTCTACGAAATCGGCCAACGGCTCTGCGACAAATTCGACGACGTCCCTGACGGCGAAGTGGAGACTCGCTTCCCGCACGTCTTCATCGCCGGCGACGCCTGCCACACCCACAGCCCGAAGGCCGGCCAGGGCATGAACGTCTCCATGGCGGATGCCTTCAACCTGGGCTGGAAGCTGACCGCTGTCTTGCGCGGCGAAGCCAAGCCCGAACTGCTACATACCTATTCCGAAGAACGCCAGCGCGTCGCGGCGGAGTTGATCGCGTTCGACCGCCATTGGGCGCAGCGCATGAGCGGGCGACCTACGGTGGAAACCGGCGCCGACGCGACCACCGAGCGGGCGGCTTTTGAGACCTATTTCGCCGAGCACCAGCGCTATACGGCCGGCGTCGCCGTCCAATACGCGCCGTCGATGATCACGGCGGCGGACCCGCACCAGAACCTCGCCACGGGTTTTCCCATCGGCATGCGGTTCCATTCCGCGCCGGTGATCCGCCTGGCTGACGCGAAGCCGGTGCACCTGGGTCACACGGTTAAGGCCGACGGCCGCTGGCGCCTCTTCGCCTTCGCCGATGCGGACGATCCGGCCTCGGCGCAGTCACGGATCTGGACGCTCTGCGACTATCTTGCCAACGACCCGGCGTCGCCGGTCCGCGTGCACACGCCGGCCGGCGCGGACATGGATGCGGTGATCGACGTCCGCGCTATTTTTCAACAGGGGCACCGCGATCTTGAGACCGGCGACATGCATCCGGCCCTGATGCCCCTGAAAGGGCGGCTCGGCCTGCAGGACAGGGAAAAAATGTTCTGCCCTGATCTGAAGAGCGGCGAGGATATCTTCGACAGGCGCGCCATCGACCGCGCCAAGGGGTGTCTGGTCATCGTCAGGCCGGACCAGTATGTGGCTGACCTCCTTCCGCTGGATGGGACAGAGGCGTTACGCCGTTTTTTCGATAGGTTTTTGGTTAGGGCGGATTGATCCTGACCGGTGGTGCCATCGTCATGCCGGGAGGAACCTTGGAGGACGGTGCGGCGGCGGAGGAATTGCCCATTTAACCCGTATCAAAGCGCCATTCAGCTTTCTTCTCTATCCTATGGAGACGGTGGATAGGGAGGTGGGCCATGCCGCAACGGAAACTGAGAGAGATCGTCGGCGACCGGAAACTCTTGCATGTCGCACCGGACATGACGGTCGATGAGGCATGTCAGGAAATGGGCAAGCATTTTCTGACGGCGGTTCTGGTTCTCGACGGCGGACAACTGTGCGGCATTTTCACCAAGCGCGACTTGTTAAGCCGGGTGGTCAATATGGGGCTTGATCCGAAGACGGCGCCCATTGCGGACGCCATGACGGCCAATCCTATCGTTATGGATGCCGGCCGGCTGGGGCTTGAGGCCGTGCGTGCCATGCGCGACGAGAAAATTCGTCACATGGTGGTCAGCGGTCTTGATGGCGACGGATACGGTGTCATCTGCCTTGGCGACATCGGGGGCAGCGAATTTGCAGCGTTTGAAAACGAGCTGAATTTCGAGAACAAAGTGTGGGAGGAAATTTAGGCGGCGCAGCCCGGCGCCTGCACATCGACCCGTCGCAGCTTCGCCCACTGTTGACCCGTATCATTCAATTTTGCCTCATCGACGAACTGATCCGCCAAGTCGAACAGCGCGGCTTCTTCCTTGCGGACGTGGCTGTGGATCAGTTCCAAGAGACCAAGCGTGATGGGCGTAATCTCCTTGTCCTGCCCCGATCTGAAGGGAACGTGCGTCATCATGAACAGGGCAGGAAAACGCCGTCAAAGGAAATTGGCCAAAAAGGCGGACAGGAATTCGACGCTTGGACGTGCCCGGCTCATTCTCAAATACGGAAATATGAATGCAGACGGCAACCGCAGCCGATTTCTTGATCGGTTTTCCGCACATGGAAATGAGGCGGCGCGAATTATCTTGGAAGGCAAGTCGCCACATGCCGAATTGTTGGCCCGTTACAATGATCCGGAATATTGACGTCCGCTGATGACAATATTTCCCCATGCCCGATACGGGCCGTGGATGTCGACCAGGCGGGCACGAAGCCAAGGTGGGCGGTCCGGCCACGGACGGCGGCTTTCAACGGTTTTCGGTGGATAAAATTATTTTCTCGTTATAGGTTGAAATTCATATTGAACGAACCCATCTTTACGTCATGCGCTGCGGAAGACCGGCAGTGGCACGCTATTGAACATTGTGAAGAAGGCTCCGGGTCAGCCGTTGCTGAACCGGAGCACCGCCGGGACCGAGGCTTGGGCGTTGGGCTCGGGGGATGAAGAACCAGCCATTGGTGGCCGGCGTTGCCGTGCGACATGAGGGTATGGTTCCGATTAACGCGGACATTTGCGGCCAAATGCGACATCCGTCGCAAAATGGTCGCAAATGTGGACGCGCCTAAGGTCTTGATTTTATTGAATACCCGATTCAAACCTTAACGTATTTTCGTACCTATGCGTACGGAAGCGTACATTCACGTACATTCGGTACAGACGGACGTCCGCCAGCGCGTTTGTTGCATTGTCTTCTTGTGTGACATCGCGGGAGAGGAATTGGCTGCCTTCGAAACGACTTGGCCCTTGAAAAGAACGTTTCGCCGGAGCTTTAAGCGCCGCTCAGGCGGCGCAACCCGACGCTTCTAAATCGACCTTGCGCAGCTTCGCCCACTGCTGACCCATGTCATTCAATTTCGCCTCATCGACGAACTGATCGGCCAAATGGAACAACACCGCCTCTTCCTTGTGGAAGTGGCTGTGGATCAATTCCAGGAGCTCAAGCAAGATCGGCGTGATCGCCGCGTCCTCATCCGTATCACGGATCTCATCCAACAGGCGGTCGATCCGTTGGTGTTCATTGCGCATGATATGCAAGGGGCCCATTTCGCCCACATGATCATCCATGGCCGGAAACAACAGGTCTTCTTCGGCCTGGGCATGAGAGCGCAGCAGAGCGTCCAATGTTTCCGCCAAGACGCGGACGGCGCCGTGGTCGGCCGCGTCCATGCGTTGCTCCAGGGCATCGAGATAAGCGTAGAAAAGACCGTGTTCGCCCAACAGGGCATGGGTGATCTTCATGTGTCCCCCTTATGTGTCGTGGGTGTGTCGCCGATCATGGCAACACCCTATAGGGAGGCGGCGGGAGCTCCTTGACCAATATCAAGTATTTGTCAGGCGGACACCGAATTCCTGGGCCGCCCGGAAAAGCCATTCGCGGACGAACAGGTCATAAGACCGGGTGACATATAAATCGATGGCGTCTTCGGTGACGGCATCAATGATGACGGTCAGCTTGCCCAATAGTGTTGATGCGCAATGCCCGACGGTGAAGATACCCGGATGCAGGTCCACGGGGCAGCCCTTGGCCAGCAGTTCACGGACACGGGCGCCTTCCAGCCGCAAGACAATGCGGCCCTGGCCGACATCATTGATGGCCGCCATGCCGGCAAGGGCGGAGACGTCGACGGGTTCCGTACTGACCACCAGCCAGCGGTCCGGCGCCAACCAGAGAACACGCACGCCGCGGCCATCGCGCGTTTCGCCGGCGCTCAGCGGCAGCGGCAGCCCCAGGGCATGGCGGGCGGCCGTTGGAAATTCCGCGTCATCGACGTTGCCCGCCAGGTGCACGATATTCAGGCCGCGGCGCTCGGTAATGGTCACGCCGGGGCCGTCCGGGTGATCGGCGCCATATACGCCGTCGCCCGTGGGAAGGGCCAGATCAACCACGAAGCCGTTCTCCTTGTGGGTCAATAAAGATGGGATGGGTGACCGTGACGGCAACGCTCTCGCCGGTCAGGGGGGAATGGGCCTGCAGGGTTTCGCCGTGGCGCTTGGCGCCGCCGTTGATCAGGGCCAGCGCGATGGGATGGCCCAGGTTCGGGCTCATGCATTGCGACGTCACTTCGCCCTGCATGGTGACGGGGGGCGGCGCCGAGACATCAGCGATGATCTGTGCGCCGCGCGGAATGCGGCTTTTGCCATCCGCCGGGATCAGGCCGACAAGTTGTCTTGCGTCGTCGCGGGTCAGGCCTTCGCGCCGGGCCAGGACCTGTCCGACGAAGGGCTTTTTCGTCGACATCATTTTGCCGAAACCGAGGCCGTCGGCCGTGGTCCGGCCGTTCAACTCACCACCCACGACGTGGCCCTTTTCGATCCGCAGCACGTTCATGGCTTCGGATCCGTAGGCGATCACCTCGCCGTCCTCGCCGGCACCCAGCAAGGCCTTCCAGACCGTCAGCATGTGGGCCGGTGCCATATTGACCTCATAGGCCAATTCACCGGAAAAGCTGATCCGGAACAGCCGCACGGGCATCCCGGCGACGGTTGTTTCCGTGAATCCCATGAAGGGCAGGGCGGCATCGCCGACATCCGCCGCCGCCAACTTGGCTAGGAGTTCCCGCGACCGGGGACCGGCGACGGCGATGCCGGCCCAATCGTCGGTGACGGAAAGAAGGTGCACGTCCAATTCCGGCCAGTCGACCTGAGCCAGATATTCCATGCGGCTCATCACCGGGCCGGCGTGCAAGGTGGTGGTGGTGATCATGTAGCGGTTTTCCGCCAGGCGGGTCACCGTGCCGTCGTCGTCGACCAGGCCATCGTCGCGCAGCATCACCCCGTAGCGGCACTTGCCGACGGCCAGCTTGGCGAAGCCGTTAATGTAGAGACGGTTCAGGAATTCACCGGCGTCTGGGCCCTGCACGTCGATCTTGCCCAGCGTCGAGACGTCGACGATGCCGACTTTTTCGCGCACGTGCCTGGCTTCGCGCATGGTCGCCTGTTCCAGGTTTTCGCCGTCTTTCGGATAACCTTGGGCGCGCATCCATTGGCCGGCGGTGGCGAAGCTGGCTGCGTTATCCCGGTGCCAATGATACAGCGGCGAGGTGCGCACCGGGGCCACATGATCATGCGCGTTCAAGCCGCCGACGGCGCCCATGGGGATCGGCGTGAAGGGCTGGCGGAACGTCGTCGTGCCGACGGCGGGAATGGCTTCGCCGCGATGCGCGGCCATGATCGCCAGGCCGTTGACATTCGACGTCCGGCCCTGGTCCGTGCCCATACCGAGCGTCGTGTAGCGTTTCAAGTGTTCGACGGAGCGGTAGCCTTCCCGGTAGGCTAGGCCGACGTCTTCCGCCGTCACATCGTTCTGCAGATCAACGAAGCGTTTGCCGTGCAGATGATGCGGGGTCGGCAAGGCCCACAGTGCCCGCGGTTCGACCACGGCGTCGTCGTTGCAGGGCGGAACTTCCGCGGCAGCGCCGTCATGCCCGGCGGCGCGGGCCGCTTCTATGCCGGCCTCGCTGCCTTGCTGCAGGCAATCGGCCAGGGCGAAGGAACCCTTGGCGGCGCCGACCGACCGTTCGCGCTGAAATGACATGTTCGGGACAAAAGCGGTTAGTTGTTCGTCGTAGCGAAGTTTGCCGCGCGATTGCGAAAACAGATGCACCGACGGCGTCCAACCGCCCGACAGGCAAACCAGATCGCAGAGGATTTCTCGGGGCTCACCGACGGCTTTCGTGCCTTCGTCATTGAGTTTCATGACCGTCACCGCGCTCACCGCCTTGCCGCCGTGGGCGGCGACAACGGCATGGCCGGCCAGGACGCCGATGTTGGCATTGCCGGCGGCCTCAAGATCGGCGGCCAGCGGCTTTTGGCGGAGATCGACAATGGCTTGGATTTCCATGCCGGCGGCCTTCAATTCTGCGGCTGCCATATAGGCAGAGCTGTTGTTGGTAAAGACCACCGCGCGGTGCCCGGCCAGGACACCGTGGCCGTTGGCGTAGGCTTGCGCCGCCGAGGTCAGCATCACGCCTGGCCGGTCATTGTCGGCGAACACCATCGGCCGTTCCAGGCTGCCGGTGGCCAACACCACTTCCGTGGCCCGCACTTGCCACAGGCGGTGGCGCGGTTCGGCCTCATCGGGGACCGCTTTGTGATCCGCGACCCGTTCGTCAAGGATCAGCATATTGTGGTCGTAGTAGCCGGTTGCCGTGGTCCGGGTCAGCACAGTGACGTTATCCATGCCGCGCAACGTGGCCACGGTATCGCTCACCCAGGCCGCCGCCGGACGTCCGTCGATGGTGTCGCGGCGGCCTTTGAGCATGCCGCCCATGGCCGGGTTTTCGTCGGCGATGATCACCCGCGCACCCGACCGGGCGGCGCTCAGGGCGGCCATCAGACCGGCCGGTCCGCCACCGGCGATGAGCACGTCGCAATGGGCATGGCGGTGGGCATAGGTATCGGGGTCGGGGGCGGTCGGCGTTCTGCCCATGCCGGCGATCTTGCGGATCATGTGTTCGTAGGCGGGCCATAGCTTGGCCGGCCACATGAAGGTCTTGTAGTAGAACCCCGATGGGAACAAGGCGTGCAGCTGGGCGTTGATGGCGCCCAAATCAAACCGCAGGCTGGGCCAGCGGTTCTGACTTTCCGCTTCCAGGCCGTCAAAAAGCTCGATCCGGGTGGCGGGTAAGTTGGGTTCGGTCCGATCACCCCGGCGCAGCTGTACCAGGGCGTTGGCTTCCTCGGTGCCGTAACCGGCGATGCCGCGCGGCCGGTGGTATTTAAAACTGCGGCCAACCAGGCGGACACCATTGGCCAGCAGGGCCGAGGCGAGGGTGTCCCCGGCGAACCCCTCAAAGGTCCGGCCGTCAAAGGTGAAGCGCAGCGGCCGCGTTCGATCGATATTGCCACCGCTTTCCGTGCGGAACGTTTGCGTCGCCATGTTCATTGGCCCTCCAGGTCGCCGGCCGGTGTGCAGGTGGCGGCAATATCATGGCTGGTCATGTCTCGGCGCACCTTCAAATGACGCCGGCAACCCGCCGAATGGTGCCAGAATTCATCGTGTGCACCGCGCGGGTTGTCGCGCAGATAGACAAATTCATACCACTCGCGGTCCGTGCCCGTTTCCGGATCGGGCCGGGTCAGCGTGGCATCGCCGGCATAGGTAAATTCCGTTTGCGCCCGCTTGCCGCACCAGGGACAGGTGATTTCCAGCATCTATTCGATCCTTCTCAATGGGAATTCGGCGTGGCCCCGGAACCGTGCTCATCGACCGTGTAGCCGCGTTCAAACCGGTTCAGCGCGAAGCCTTCGTTGAGCTCATGGGGCTGGTCCTGGGCGATTGTATGGGCGAAAACCCAGCCCGATCCGGGAGTGGCCTTGAAGCCGCCGTAGCACCAGCCGCCATTGATGTAGAACCCGTCGATGGGGGTTTTGGAGATGATTGGGCTGCCGTCCATGCTCATGTCCATGACGCCGCCCCAGGTGCGCATCAGGCGTAGCCGGCCAAAGGCCGGGAACATGGAGATCACCGACGCCACCACATCCTCGATGCGCGGGAAGTTGCCGCGCTGGGCGTAGGAGTTGTAGAAGTCCAGATCGCCGCCCATGACCAACTCACCCTTGTCCGACTGGGAGATGTAGGCATGCGTCGCGCCTGACGTAACCACCGTATCCAGGCATGGTTTAACAGGCTCTGAAACCATCGCCTGCAGGACGTGGCTTTCGATCGGCAGCCTGAGCCCGGCCAAGGCGGCCACCTGGCCCGTGTGCCCGGCCACGGCGGTGCCGATCTTCTTGGCCTTGATGGCGCCGCGCGATGTCTGCACGCCGGTGACGCGGCCGTTTTCCATATCGATGCCGGTGACTTCGCAGTTCTGGATGATGTCGACGCCGCGGGCATCGGCGCCGCGGGCATAACCCCAGGCAACGGCGTCGTGCCGCGCCGTGCCGCCACGCGGCTGCAAAAGGCCGCCCTTGATGGGGAAGCGGGCGTCATCGGATACGTCCACCATCGGCGCGCGGGCCTTAATCTCGGTGCGGTTCAAATAGACCGCATCGGAGCCGTTCAGGATGATCGCGTTGCCGCGCCGCTGAAAAGCATCAACTTGCGCGTCCGTGTGGGCCAGATTGATGACGCCGCGCTGCGAGAACATGACGTTGAAGTTCAGGTCCTGGCTCATGCCCTCCCACAACTTCAGGGCATGCTCATAGAACAGCTCGTTCTCCGGCAACAGATAATTGGCCCGCACGATCGTGGTATTGCGGCCCGTGTTGCCGCCGCCCAGATAACCTTTCTCCAAAACCGCGACATTGGTGATTCCGTGGTTCTTCGCCAGGTAATAGGCGGTCGCCAGGCCGTGACCGCCGGCACCGATGATGATCACGTCGTATTCCGGCTTCGGGTCGGGGCTGCGCCAGGCTTCAGGCCAGTTCTTGTGGCCGGTCAGTGCGTTGCGGGCAAGGGAGAAGATGGAGTATCGGGTCATCTCAATTCCATAACTGTCGGGTGGGGCCGGCGGTTTCCATATTGCGCAGGCGTTTCAACCAAGCATCGGCTTGGCCGGCGTGTCCGCCAAACTCGGCAAGGCCGATGAATTTTGCATCGATGGCGGCATCGGACATGGGCTTTTCCGGAGCACCGGTGGCGACCGAATTGAAACGTGTCCGCGTTTCGCCGCCGTTCGTCGTCAGGCGGACACGGGCGCATTCCGGACCGGCGGTACCGGCGTTGGCTTGATGGGTCAGATCATCGTCATGATGCATTTTGATCATTGGCATGATCGCCCGGACGCGCGAGTCGTGCAGGGCGTCTTGGCTTAGGTGCTGAACCGAAAAATCGCCATCGACCAGGATACTGCCGAGGACGAAGGGCATGCTGAACTGGCCTTCCGGCGTGCGGGTGGGAATGTCGTGGACAAGACTATCGCAGACCAGCTGTGGCGCATCCACATCGACGGCCCGAATTTGATCCGGCGTTAGTGCATATTCACGGATCAGCTCGGCGGTCGCCTCGGCGGCGGCGTGGGAGGCCGAACAACTGGGGTAAGGCTTCAAGAAGACGCCGGGGTCCGTCAGCGCGTAGACGTTACCCAAGTCGCCAAACACGCGTCGATCCATGGGGCCGCGTTTGATTAACTGGGCCAATCCGTTGACGCCTTCCAGGGCATCCAGCGGCGCCGTGACGCCGGCTTTCGCCAGTAAGGCCGAGGTAACGCCCAGGCTGGCGGTCTGGCCGTTGCCTGTGAACTTCGCATCCGTGCCCAACATGGCGCGCAGCCCGCCCGTGCGGCAAAGTGCGTGGGCCATGGCGGTGGCCGTCGCGTCGCCGTCCAGGCCCATAAGTTTGGCCGCCGCCGCCGCGGCACCAAGGCCGCCGAAGATTGAGGTGCCCCACCAGCCATCCATGAAAATGCCATTGCCGGCGGCCTTGCCGAACGCATACTCGGCTTCCAGGCCGGCAATGAAGGCGCTCAGAGCTGCGACGCCGTCGGCATTCTCCTGGTCGGCGATCGCCAGCACGGCGGCCGCGACGGTCGCCGAGC
>Ga0114932_10006407_pt1 | contig 10054 bp, 10 predicted proteins | sample 2SBtaG_2_FD_87286 | JGI IMG/M metagenome (GOLD analysis project Ga0114932, IMG submission 87286) | Deep subsurface microbial communities from Kolumbo volcano to uncover new lineages of life (NeLLi) - 2SBTROV12_ACTIVE470 metaG | ecosystem: Environmental > Aquatic > Marine > Volcanic ... | reverse complement strand
TATCCGCCAAGGCTTTCAGGTAGTACACGGCTGCTTGTTCCGATCCCTCCTTTCCAGCCGAAAGCGACTGTGCCCGCGCCCGCGCCAACAGCACCTTCTGTGACTGGGCCATTCGTAGCCGACTCAAGTGCTGCAACCACGTGATGGGCTTCTATAGGGCGCGAACGAATATCGTTTAGCCGACCATCATTCGTTTCACCCACAACTGGGTTGATAGAACGCACATTCTCCATGTCGTCCTGATCCAGCAACCATTCGACCATTGCGTCTGCTGCTTTCCAGACACATAGAGTGCAAGTGAGGAGGATCGGTGTCTCGATCTCTCCGAGTTCATTCACCTGTGTCATGCCAAGTAGCTTGCCAAAACCATTACCCACATGGATTGCAGCGGGCACACGACTCGAATACAAATTGCCCTCGTGAGGTAAGATTGCGGTCACCCCGGTTCGAACACGGGAACCCTCAAGTACAGTAGTGTGACCAACGTGCACACCTGGCACGTCTGTGATTGCATTGTGCTCACCAGTATTAAAAATGCCTATGGCAAGACCAAGGTCACGGGCCCTTGGCCGTGTAGAGTCCTGGCCTAACGAGGACACTGGTAGCACCGCGATGAGCATTGCGACGATGAAGTAACGCATCAAGAAATCTCCGCGGTGATAATGGTCTATTCAAAGACTAATGGTATCAAACAACATTAGGCCCAAGAGTATCGGATGATACAAGAGTGACGTATGGAAAACTTTCCGGGCAGCTGCGCTGGTCATATTACGAGCTGCAAAAATCGTGACTACAAGAAAGTATGTTGTAGCCATGAGTGCACCTGTCAGGTACCAACCCCCGGTGTATCCCAGGATGTTCAGTGAGACTACTGTCGGTAGCAGGGCAGCGGTTGCTGTGACCATGTGCATCCCGATGACTCGACCGCCACCTCTGGGTATCAGCTTGAAACCCACGAGTCGATAATCTTCACGCAGGATCCACGCGAGAGCGAGTACGTGAGGCAATTGCCATAGATACGTGATTCCAAAGAGAGCAAATCCTGCGGGTTCCAACATACCGGTTGCTGCGCTCCAGCCTATGAGCGTCGGCAGAGCTCCTGGCACGCCCCCTGCTAAGGTGGCTCCATAGGAACGGGACTTGAGCGGTGTGTAGACAGCCTGATACATGAGTGCCGAGAAGGCAGCAATCATTGCTGGTAGCCAAGACACAGTAAAAGCGAGATATACTAGCCCTGTTATTTGTAGCGCTTGGCTAAAATAAAGAGCTGATCGCGCCGATAATCTCCCTGACGGGATTGGACGTCCCTTCGTCCGCATCATTACTCGATCGGCATCTCTCTCCGTGTACTGATTGAGCGCAAGTGCACCGGCTGTGGTGATGCCTGTCCCTAATATCGTATGGAATGCAAGCCAAATTTGGAGTGAGCCGCGAGATCCTACGAACGCCCCGACACCAGCCGTGATCGCTACATACAAGACGATACCAGGCTTCGTAAGTTCGAAGAACGCAGCAAGCTTAGAGGGCTGGGGATTCTGCATCTTTGTCGTTGGGGATTCCATAAATGTCCAAGGCCTATACAGTCCTCCGTGTAGCGACCGATCTTAGATACGATACTGGGCCAGTGACAGGGTACTAACTGATGTTGGAAACAAAGCGGCCAGTTCCCAGGGTAGTATCTATTGGGTCAGGCCAGGGCATTTTACTAGAACCTTAATGAGTTACAAAGCCGAAATACGAACAGAGGATCGATATCGCCGGGAAAGAAGGGTTTGGCGTAATGGAATCACTATGTCTGTCGCCGTCCACTTACTTCTTGTCTTCATTTGGAAGATCACGGCTATTCCAATCTCATCCTCTATGCCCCTCGGCGCTGAACAGAGCGAAGGCGCTGTCGACGAAGGTTCGTTGAGGGCTCTGAGTATTTGGGTCCCGCCCAAGCTCCCCGTCGCACCTTCACCAATCCTGATCCCAAGCCAGATTGATATTCAAGAAGTTAAGCTTCCTCAGGTCACCGAGGGAGAAGTAGTCTCCGCGTTAGGTGAATCACCTAGCCTTGATAAGCCGCTGGGTCTCCAGGGTGGTTTTGGAATAGCTTACCAGGGCACCTCAGGTTGGATCCCAGCGACTCCCCGAGACATGATTATCCCGAGTAACAAGCATGACCTAAGCGGTAAAGAAATACAGGTATGGGTCTTTATTGATGAGAGCGGTGGCGTAATCCCAGATTCTACTTATTCAGACCCAGCTACGGTGGACGAGGATCTTAACCAAAGGCTTATCCAACAGTCTGCGAAGTGGCTTTTCAGTCCGGCAACTCGGGATGGCAAGCCGGTAGCATCATGGTTCACTTATCGGTTGACTAGATGACGAAAACCTGGGTGGAGGAAGCCAAGGAGATCTTTTCCTACAAGCCTGGGCATATCCTGTTTCTTTGCGTTGCCAATTCTGCTCGTAGCCAAATCGCAGAGGGTATTGCGAGTAGTATCGCACCGACTGGGGTGAGAGTCTCATCGGCGGGTTCCAATCCGACTTCTGTGCGTCCGGAGGCAGTTGCGGTGCTCCACGAGATCGGGATCGATATTTCAAGACAGGTTTCCAAGGGACTGGACGAAGTTGAGAGACCGGTAGACGCAGTTGTAACTCTTTGTGCAGAAGAGGTCTGTCCGGTTTGGCTCGAAGATGTTCCTCACATTCATTGGGCCCTCCCCGATCCAGTGATCGGAATAGCAGGTGAAAAGAAGACACTCGATGCTTTCCGGAAAGCTCGAGACGAATTGGTGAGGCGCATTAACATGGTTCTTCACGGACAGCCCAGTCGGATTGGATCCGATGGGTAAGTGTAGCTCTGATCTGGCTTACTTATCAGTCGTCCGCTGCTAAACCAATGAGGCAAAGGGAGGATTATCCGAGGAGTAATTCCCCAGTTCCTCGGATTGTGCCGCTCATGACTCCACACGGAGCCTTCTTGGTCTTGGCATCAGTCTCTGCTTTTCTGTTTGCAGTCTTAGACGCCTGGGTCTACGTACTGCTCATTCCATTTGTGGAGACACTTTTCTCGAGATCAGGTGCCCCCGGGTTTGCTAGTGCAACCGGTATGGACCGCCTTCTTGAGGCTACAGTTTACCAATGGGTCGATGTAGCAGGGGATCCGCTCGTGGCAATTGGCAGGATCATAACACTCATCATCCTAGTGTTTCTAATAAAAAATATCTTTCACTTTTCTCGAACCTACTTTCTAGCACGGGTGGAACAGGGGGTGAGTCGGGACCTTAGAAACCAGATTTACGGTCACCTTGTGAACCTCGATTTATCCTTTTTTAGTCGTACTCGATTGGGACAAGTGGTGAGTCGCTTGACCACTGAGGTCGAACAATTTCGAAGACTGGTAACGACCGAATTATTTAAGGTGCTTTCGGCTGGTCTCGAGTTCTCAGTCGCAGTCATAGCGATGCTCCTAATTTCTTGGAAATTAACTTTGGCTGCTTTTGTGGTAGTGCCCCTTACTATGATTTTTTGGGGGCCACTGGTAGGTGTGCTTCGGAAACTTGATCACAGTGTCTTAGATCTTGGAGGTGACATTACTGGTCACATTCAAGAGACATTCTCAGGGATCCGCCTCGTGAAATCTTCCTCTTCTGAGAATCGTGAAAGGGAGAGGTTTAGTGCTCTTACGGGCGAGTATTTTCGCCGTTTCATGCGTGCTGAGTTCGTCCGTGCGCTTGCTCTACCACTTACTGAACTACTAGCAGCAGCTGGGACGGTTGTCATTCTTTGGTTTGGAGCCAGGCTCGTTGTAGCTGGAGAGGTAACTGGTCCTGAATTCGTCGGTTTTATTGGCCTCTCGGTTAAGCTGTATTCACCTGTAAAAAATGTGGCAAAGTTTCCAGCTATTGCTCAACCAGGGCTCGTAGCTGCCGAACGCATCTTCGATTTTCTTGATATCCCCCATGAGGTTTCTGATGCACCCGGTGCTCTCCCTGTTAGGGGATTTGTGTCTGACATCACCTTCGAAGATGTATCTTTCACATATCGTAGAGGTGAGCCTGTGTTGCGGGGCATATCCTTTGAGGCAAGTCATGGTGACGTTATCGCTTTAGTGGGCCCGAGCGGTGCAGGAAAGAGCACTGTCGTAGACCTCCTAGGACGCTTCTTCGATGTGGATGCCGGGTGCATCATGCTTGATGGTTTGGACATCCAGCAGTTGAGAATTCAAGACCTGAGGTCCCTATTCGCGATTGTTTCTCAGGATACTGTGCTCTTCCATGATACAGTGAATGCGAATATTGCCTATGGTCGTCCGGGAGCTAGTCATTCTGACATTGTTGCCGCTGCGACCGCTGCGTATGCGCATGGATTTATCACGGAAATGCCAAGGGGATACGACACCATTGTTGGTGAGAGAGGAGTGGAAATCTCGGGTGGTGAAAGACAGCGGATAGCGATCGCCCGAGCGCTCTTGATGAACCGCCCTATCCTCGTCCTTGATGAGGCAATGAGTTCTGTGGATCCTGCGGCAGAGCGCGTCATCCGAGAAGCGACGAGTCACTTAATGCTGGGGCGCACTGTCTTCGTCATTGCACATCGGCTTTCCACGATTCTACATGCGAACAAGATCCTAGTGATGGATAAGGGCGAAATTATAGAACAAGGTGACCACGGAACCTTGATGGCTAAGGCCGGACTCTATCGGCGGCTTTATGACTCTCAGTTCAATGAAGCAGACCTGGTTGGGAGCCCTAGGTTCATGGATGAGATCTAACCTCCAAATACGAGCAATTATCGAGACTTTCCTCCAGCCTATGAAACTTCAGAAGGCCAAGCATTATATAGAGCACTTGGCATTTAGGGCCCTCTCAGGTACCGCCATACTTCTTCCGGAAGCACTAGCTCTAAGTATTGGGTATTTCTTAGGATGGATTGCAGGGAGTGTTCTGAGAGTGCGCCGGACTGAAGTCGATGCCCATCTTCTTCTGGCATTTCCGGAAAGGCCAAAGACGTGGCATGATTGTGTCGCTAGGGCTAGCTACGCGCATTTAGGAAGGGAAGCCGTTGCCACGTTGAGGCTCAGTCGGGCAACAGCTAAAGACCTAAGCGAGAGAACTCGTGTCCCGGATTTGGAGTTATTTCGAACTGCACTCGAAGAGGGTAAGGGTGTAATACTTGTCACAGGACACCTCGGAAACTGGGAGGTTGGGGGTGGGGCGTTCACTTCACGCGGGTTATCACTTGATGCTATAGCAAAGGGTATGGCCAATAAGGCAATTGGTGACGCAATCGCTGGAGTACGGGAAGGGTTAGGCATAGGACTCATCTATACGGATGAAGTGGTGAGAGAGGTGCCACGCAGTTTACTAAAGGGACGAGTAGTAGCGATTCCCGCAGATCAGCATGCTCATAAAGGGGGTATGTTAGTTTCGTTCTTTGGCAGAGACGCATCGACTACACGCACTCCTGCACTTTTCGCAATCCGCACAGGGGCACCAATATTTCTTGGAATAGCACTCCGAGATCCTGGATGGAGACAACGTTATACTGTATTGCTGGAGAGAATCGACTTTCAATCCAGTGGTGACGTTGATGCTGACATCAGAGGGCTTACAGAAGCCCACTGCGCAGCGCTAGAGCGAGCAGTGAGGTTGGCTCCTGAACAGTATTTCTGGCACCACAAGAGATGGAAGAGTGTGCCAAGGCATGACAGTTAAACTTGCTAACCTATTAATGTTACTAGGAACCAGCACTTTGTGTGCTTGTATAAGGCGATGGTCGGTCGAGGGTAGCTCTAGGGATGCCTTTTACTCCGGCCTTGGTTTGTATGACTCTAAATCGAAAAAAATGTGATCTACGTCTGTATTCCGGCCCACAATGAAGGACCTACGATCGGCGTCCTGCTCTGGAAGATACGCAACACTCTTGGGGAGTTTAGTAGGGACTACAAGATCTTAGTTCATGACGATGCATCAACCGATGACACTCAGGTGGTCTTAGAGCGTTATCAGCGAGTGTTGCCACTCACTTTGCTAAGTTCGCAGGATCGGATTGGTTATGGTCGATCAGTGGAAAAACTGCTTAGACATGTAGTAAAGACTGCTTCGTATCCTAAACGTGACTGTGCAGTGATCCTTCAGGGGGATTTTACTGAGAACCCAGATGATGTCATCAGCCTGGTGAAAATACTTGAGGGTGGTGCTGACATCGTGGCAGGTGTTACTGACATGAATGGACATCAGATGCCTTTGGGGGTAAAGATCGTGAGAAGCCTGCTACGGTGGCCTCTTTCGACGGTATTTCGAGGAGCTCCAGTTTCTGACCCACTTAATGGGCTGAGAGCCTACCGGGTAATCGTACTTAAGAAAGCGTTGCGTGATGGTCCCGAGGATGAGCCCTTAGTAAGAACTGAAGGGTGGGCGGCAAACGCAGAATTGCTTAGCAGACTAGTTCCTCATGCGAGGAGGATTGCTGAAGTGCCAGCAGAAGTGAGGCATGACCTAAGGCAGCGTGGATCTCGCTTTAGGCCACTCAGCACCCTGATGGCTCTCATGAGGCTGCGGGGACGTGACCTTTGGCCAAATTCAAGCGCACAGGGTGTATGAATTCACTGCTTGTTAAGGGTGTGTTTCAAATCCTTTTGGCCTTCAATATTCCTATCATCGCGCTTGGTCAAGTGGCTATTGGAGCTGATGATCTGCTATTCGATCAGGAATCATTCACGGATAGTTTGTCTGTGCTCTACCCCGTGGATGAGTGGGCTGCTGAGACTCCGTGGGGACCCGGAGAACACCTCGTTTACCAAGTAAAAGTCGGCATCTTTAATGCGGGCGAAGGTCATATGACGGTAGAGGCTCTGGACAGTATTCGGGGGCATCAGACTTATCGCGCGGTTATGGGTATAAAAGGTGGGCTTCCGGGACTACGTGTTGATGACAGTTACACGACCTGGATGGACGTACAGACACTCCAAACCTGGCGTTACATAAGGGAGATTGACGAGCCCTTCTACGAGTCCTACCGGCATTACGAGTTTTATCCGGATCGAGGATTTTGGCATCGCACCGATAATGATGAATCCGGACCGTTAGCATCCTCCTTGCCACTGGATGATATCGCCTTCATTTACTTCATACGGCGCCTTCCCCTTGAAGTAGGGAAAACATACAGTTTTTCCCGTTACTTCAAGGAAGAAGGAAATCCGGTTGTGATACAGGTTCTTCGCCAAGATGAGTATGAAACGGAAGGTGTGAAGTACAGTACGATTGTGGTTAAGCCTATCGTTCAGACCGATGGCCTTTTTGGTCAGGGAGGGGAAGCGGAACTCCATTTCACAGATGATGACCGCAGAATCCTGGTCTATATGAAGTCAAATATCCCTATGTTCCCTGGGTCGCTCACACTGCATTTAAGGTCAATCCAGGAAGGGGTACCCCTCAACCCTGATTCACGTAACACGGCAAGAGAAGGGAGATTGAATCGAGCTGTTATAGAGCCGGATACGATTGTCAGACGTTGAGAATAGGTAAGGCCACATAGCATTGTGGCCTGGGATACAGGGACCCTCCGTCGACTAACTGCCTGGGCGATAATCTTACCGTTTCTGTGGTATTGTCATCCAACAAATATGCTTTTGCTTTTGGGGACCCCTTTGTCAGTATTGGGGCTCTTGGTTCGTGGTTGGGCAGCTGGATCAATTGATAAGGATCAAGAGCTCACTACTTCGGGACCTTATGCATATCTCAGGAATCCTCTGTACTTAGGAACTTTTCTTATAGGTACTGGTGTGACGGTGGCCGGAGGAGCAAGTGAATGGATACTTCTCTTTCTAGCTTACTTCATCGCTGTATATGGTACGACAATGACAATAGAGCATAGCCGGCTCACTAAACTCTTCGGACAAGCGTATCGTGAATATGCGAGTAGCGTCCCTTCATTTGTTCCAAGAGTTTTACCGTATAGGTCATTTGGGGGTAGTGGAAGGGATGGTTTCCGCTTCAAGCGGTACTGTCGAAACAAAGAATGGGAAGCTCTACTAGGAGTGCTAGCTATGTTCAGCTTTCTAACTCTAAAAGCTACTTTCGGGTGGTTTGGGTTTTAGGGTCACCGCACACCAAGAATCTTGCTCTTCATTCATGATGGCCACGTCTCGTAGCCATCACGGAGTGCCATCCATAAGACTTTATCAAGAGGTTGCCCATGCCTCTGTGCCAGCTTCTTAAGGGAGTGCTCTAATCGACGGCGCATAAGTTTGACCGGAGCAGGTGCAGTTAGTGAAAGAGGTCGGCAGCGGTCTAGGTCGATAACATATGCGGAGCAGGCGCCCCCAGGCTGATTCACTAGGATATTGCTAGCGTTCAGGTCAGCATGCGCTACGCGTTCTTTTTCCAGAAGGCGCACAAGCTTGCCTGTTGTGTGTAACGCAGTGATGCAAAGCGCCCTGTTGCGTTGCTTCAGTCCGAAGAGAACTGAGGCCAAATCTGTTGCGTCAGACAAATATTCTGTTATGAGGTCTGCACGGTAGAATAGGCCAGATCTGTATGTAGCTCCTCCAATAATGCGCGGCGTAGGGATGCCCCTTGAGCGTGCCTCTTTGCTTACCCGTAGCTCCTTCAGGGGCCGAGGTGTCCCAGTTACCAGATACCGATCATCAAGATATGGGGCGAGGAGGCCTCCTCTCTGGTAGTGACGCAAGATCCAATGTGTTGTGCTGTCCGTACTTTCTATAGCAGGAAAAATGAATACGCGACCACGACCGGCCAGGATGTCTTTTGTGGAATGCCGGCTTACCCAGTCATAAAGGGTGTCGCCCGAAGCAAAAACAGACTGTGTCCACTCAAGTGCAGTTGGAATTGTGAAGGCAGTACTGTTCTTATGGCAGACACGCAGGTAGCCATTAGGGAGTTTCATTTTTCAGGTTGTGCGATCTGTTCCTCGGGCACGTCACGTAGGTATATACCCGGTCCTTGAAACGTCTCACCTTTGACCTTGACTCGAAAAAGGTATTGTCCGGGCTTTGGGAAGATGACGCCGTCCATGGGCATAACTAATTGGCTACGCGGTGGCGGATGGCCTTCGGGTGCTGCTCGAACTTCGCTTTCCCCTTCGACTGTTAGGGAAATATTACCCTCTGAATCTTCCAGGTCAGCCTTGAACTGGAATCGACCATGATCTTTGTGACCCCACTCAATTACAAGAACGAGAACAAGATGATCCTGCTTCGCTGGGAAGCCCGGCGCTGACAGATCATGGTACACCCCGTGCAAGTCGAGTTTGCCATCAGGGCTTGTTCGTGCGTCATCGCACACTGCAGAAAAACGTAGGGCACAGCTCATAAAAATTAGCTCTCGTGTCTCGATTCTTTTGGAATGGCGCCCCACCCACCACCACCGGGTGACCTAATGCTAATGATATCACCTGCTTGGATGGTAAGGCTGATTTTTCCAGGTAAGTGTTTCTCTACTCCATCAGAAATCAAGACATTCTCTCCCGGTGCTCCCGCGTTCCCGCCTTGGGTGCCTGATGGACCTATAGTGCGACGTTCGCAAAGTAGCGCTACCCTGGCCGGGACAAGCAGCATTAGATCTCTACGAAGTCCATCTCCGCCCTGATACATGCCTGAGCCTCCTGAGCCTCTGCGTATCCCATAGTGCGTAACCCTGTAAGGGTAGGCGTGCTCAAGTGCTTCAACGGGAGTGTTGAGAGAATTGGACATATGGCAATGCACTCCGGAGAGACCAGGGCCAGTGGGTCCGGCTCCCATGCCTCCTCCAACAGTCTCGTAATAGGCAAAAGCCTCATTGTTACGGGGATCTATGCCACCAACCGAAGTATTATTCATAGTTCCCTGAGACATAGCCGGGATGTGATCGGGCAGTGCGAAGCTGAAGCCCTGTAAGAGTACGTCTGTGATGCGCTGACTTGTCTCCACATTGCCTGCTGCGACGGAGGCCGGAGGGTCAGCGTTGACAACTGATGATTCCGGAAGGATCAGCTTCACCGCTGACATTGAGCCCCCTCCAGCGGGTAATGGCTCTCCTAGCAGAGCTTCAATAATGCAGCGTAC
>Ga0114932_10006406_pt1 | contig 10054 bp, 7 predicted proteins | sample 2SBtaG_2_FD_87286 | JGI IMG/M metagenome (GOLD analysis project Ga0114932, IMG submission 87286) | Deep subsurface microbial communities from Kolumbo volcano to uncover new lineages of life (NeLLi) - 2SBTROV12_ACTIVE470 metaG | ecosystem: Environmental > Aquatic > Marine > Volcanic ... | reverse complement strand
GTAGTCCTTGAACTCGGACAGATCGAAGCGCAGCAGGCGGTGTGGCGATCCGTACAAGAACGTCGCCATCGCTCGAGCGAGCTCGGTCTTGCCCACCCCAGTGGGGCCGACGAAGAGGAAGGTGCCCAGCGGACGTTTGGGGTCTTGCAGCCCGGCTTTGAACAGCGCAATCGCCTGGACCACCGCTTCGATGGCCTCTTGCTGCCCGACAATTCGCTCTGAGAACCACTGCCGAATGTCTTCGGCCTTTCGCGTCTCGGAGCGGCTGACGATGAAGCGAGGCAGGCCGGAGTAGATCGAGAAGACGCGCTCGATGAACGCCTCGTCAATCGGCTCGTCCTCGCCGATTCCCTGCTTTTGGATTTGGTAGTCGCGAACTTGGCGGATCAGCGCCAGTGCCGGGGCGGGCTGAGGGCGTGCCGGCAGAAAACGCGTCGTGAGCTTGACCATCGCGTCGAGTGCGGGCTTGACGACGTCGAGTCCGAGGGCGGTTGCCTGCTCGCTGAGCACCGTGTCGACCTGCTGCGCGGTCATGGGCTCGATGGCGACCTTGGTGAACAACTCCGAGAACCCAGGCACTCGCTCCATGGCGCGCAGCGTCTCGGGATTGGCCTCGGCCAGCATGGTGATGCGGCCGCTCTCGACGAAGGGCTTGAGCGCGTCGAGGAAGTTGGTGTCGTTGTTGCTGGTGCGCCCAGCCCGCGGCAGGTTGTGCACGTCGCTGAAGTACAAAATGGTCGAGGTCGCAGCAGCGGCTTCGCAGATCTTGGTCAGCTTGCCCTGCCACTCGCCGAGGTAGCGGGTGCCCGCCAACACTGTGACGGTCGAGATCTCTGCTATGGCGCCAAAGCCCTTGGCAGCGAGTGATTTGGCGGCTCCGTGAATGACCGAGGTCTTGCCGACACCGGTGGGTCCGACCAGCAAGACGCTGCGGCCACGCCCGAGCTGGTCGAGCAGCGCTTTGATCTCGGCCTCACGCAGGTGTACTGCCGGCAGGTTGCCGGCGCGGGCAATGCGAACCAAGTGTCGCGCGCCCTTCTCGAGGGCCTTTGTGTAGTCGTCGTCAGCCATGAAGTCCGCGAGTGTACAGGGCCAGAGGCCTGGGATGGCGGGCCGCTTACTCTTCGGGCAGATCTCCGCTGGCATAGAACGCGACCGAAGTGCGCCAGCTGCCGCCGGGAACCATGTCGTCGACGACGAAATTGATGGTGTGGCTGCCTGGCTCCAGGTCCAGATCGTGCTCATCCCAGACAATGGCCGGCGTCACCGATCCCGGGCACCAATTCGCTCGCGGGGCGCGCACGCTGTCTGGATGGCCGCAGGGGTTCTCGGCGCAGTAGGAGCCGAATGGCCCACCTGAGGTGGTGGTGCAGCCCAATTCGCAGTCATCACGCCAGGGCACAAAGTCGTCGAACTCGGTGCCGTCCATGAACGCGTGGTGGTGACGCCTGCAGAACTCCTCGGCGGGGCCAATGCAGCTGAAGCTGGAGTCGCTGGCGCCTCCGTGTCCCGTGACCCGGTACTCAATGCGCCAGTCTTCTGTGTGATCAGGCAGCTCGAAGGTGAACTCTTCGGGGGTGCTCTCGGTGGTGACGTTGCCGTTGAAGAGGGGAACCACCGCCAGCATGTTGTCCCGCGGAGTCCCGGGGGTGGCCTGGATGCTGGCGCTGATGTTCCAGCCGCCGGCGCTGCCGCTGACCAATCCAGCCCCGTCGGACCAGCTGGTGATGTGGGCATGCAGCTGGTGCGCGCCGGGCTTGCCATTCGCCAGGTCGGTGATGTCAACCTCGATGTGCATCGGCCCCCCAAATGGGGTGATGGCCCGCACAATCTCCAGGGCAGGGGGATCACCATCCGCCACGGGCTCGTCCATGGTGAACTCGAAGTTGCGGTCGAAGGCGTCACATGAGGCGGGCCAGTTCTGTCCGGCCGGCGGGGGATTGTCATCCCATTGCTCAAACGGAAAGCAGGTGGTGCTCAGGTCGGCGATGAACAAGACCTCTTCGAATGGACCGTCGTGGAAATCGAAGTCGGCGTAGATGTTCTGGAAGTCCTCGGCGGCCGTGTCAGATGAGATGCGGGTCTCGTCGAAGACCACGTCAGTGTAGGGCTCAGCGGGCTCAGGCTCCGCCTTTGTGCACCCGATTGTGGCCAGTATCGAAATTGCAATCAGGGTCATCGCGCTCACGCCTGATGAAGGGTTTGTGCGCACATCCTACAGAGCCCTGTGAGGTCTCGGGCGAAAAGTCCAACCAGCTGCCACCCTGGCAGTGAGGCCTGATTCAGTTCGGGACCGGAGAAAAGGTCAGGTGAAAGCGGCGCAATCAGAATCTGCGATCGTCTTGTTTACGCCAGATCCGGCCGCCGTTACCAACTGCTTTCCCCCCCCTCCGCGAGGTCGTTCATGGAGACCATTGGTCCGGACCACAGTGTCCCAGGCTTGAAGTCCGCCTTCAGTTGGCATTCTCACTGGTTGCGCTATGACGCTGACCGCATCGTCAACCCGACCCAGGGTGACCTGCGAGACTTGACGCTGCTGCACACCCCATCGGTCCAGCAGACGGCGTCTGGCAGCCTGAACAAGGTCAGCCGCAACAAGGCCCGCCAGGCCAAGCACACCTTCGTCATCACCGACGAGGCCAGCTCTGGCTACAGCCACAAGACCATTGCGCGATCCGATGCCCAGCGCCTCATCGCGCTCCAGGCCGACTACATCCAGAGCAAGGGCCAGCTGATTGAGATTCAGGGCTGGGTGGGGGTTGGCCCCCGCGCCGTTCCCGTGCAGTGGCTGTACACCATCGAGGGCGCAAACATCGCCGCCATGCAGCAGATTCTCGCATTTCCGCGGTCGGCCGTCGAAGTCGACCCCAGCCGTGCATTCAATCCGCGATTCCGCGTTGTGTACACGCCCGACTTCCGTCCGCCGGTGCCTGGTGGCCAGCGCATCCTCGTCGACCTCGACAACCACATCACCTATGTGATGGGTCCCGACTACTTCGGCGAGTCCAAGAAGGGCGCACTGCGCATGCTCTGCGACGACAGCTGGCAGCAGGGTGGGCTCACGCTGCACGCGGGTGCCAAAGAGGTCACCATCAACGGAGAGCGCCTCACGGTTGCCATTCTGGGACTGTCCGGCACGGGCAAGACCACGACCACCTTCTCCAAGCAGGGCGACGGCGTAAAGCCAGTGCAGGATGACATGGTCACCCTGTGGCCCGGCGGCGAGCTGTCGATCACCGAGAACGGATGCTTTGCCAAGACCATCGGACTGACCGAACAGGCCGAGCCCGTCATCTACCGCGGCACCATGTCGCGCGATGCCTGGCTCGAGAACGCCTACCTCGATGCGGACGGCACCCCGGACTTCTTCAAGTCGGTGCTCACCTCGGCCGAGGTCGCTCGGCTTCGCGATGTGCTGGTCGACACCGGCGCCGACCCCGACAACGTCGACGCCTACATCCAGGGCCGCGTGCACTGCGTCGACGTCATCGATTCCAGCGGAACCCCCCGCGACGGTTGGGACTTCACCGTCTGGACCGCCAATGGCCGCTCAATCATTCCGATGTCCGTCATCGAAGACGCCGCCAATCCCCAGGACCTGCCTCCTGTACGGTCTATGGGCGTGCTCAACCGCGACGAGGGCAGCGGTGCCATCACCCCAGGCTTGGTGCGCTTCACATCACCCGAGCAGGTCGCCGGCTACTTCATGCTCGGCGAGACCACCAAGACGTCTGCCGCCGGCAAGGACCGAGGCCGCGTCCGCTCACCGTTTACGCAGCCCTTCTTCCCCCGAGCCCACGAGAACCAGGCCGTTCGGTTCACCGAGCTGCTCGAGACCGCACCGTGGATTCGCTGCTGGATGATGAACACCGGCTACGTTGGCGGCGACGCCAACGACGTCAAGCAGGGCAAGGCCCACAAGGTCAAGATCCGCCACAGCAGCGCCATGCTCGAGGCGCTGTTCGGCGGCAACATCGTCTGGACCGCCGACACCGACTTTGGCTACGAAGTGGTCGACGTGGACCATCCTGACAATGCCGCTCTCGTGCAGCTTGTGGGTGCCGACATCCTGTGTCCGCAGCGCATGTACGCTCGCGACGGCCGCACCGACGTGTACCGAGCCGAAGTGGCCGAGCGACACTCAGAGCGCGAGCGCTTCCTGCGCAATCTTGGCGTCGACGAGCGCATCGTCGCTGCGGTGGTGCCGTCCGAGTCCGACGCCTAGCTCACATTGCGAGCCGCTCATTGAGCCGGGTCGGCCAACAGGCTGGCGACGACGGCGGCGAGATCGTCGGGACGGGCATAGCCAAAGTGCTGCTGCAGCTGCTGCAGCGCTTCCATCATCTCGCCTCCGTTCTTGAACCGGACGGCGGGGTCACGCACGAGTGCTTTGGCGAAAAAAGCGTCCCATTGGGCGATGTCGGTGTTGGGGATGTCCTTCTGCAGCACCGCCAGCAGCGTCGCCTCCATGCCCTTCTTGCGGAACAGGCGCTTGCCCATGAGCAACTCCCACAACACCACAGCCAGGCTCCATACATCGGCTGCGGGCAAGATGGCGCCGTCCTGAAGCTGTTCGGGGGCCATGTATGACGGCTTGCCGACGAGGGTGGTTGTCTTGAGGTCCATCGAGACGCCAGCCAGACGGGCGACACCGAAGTCGGTCAGCTTGACCTGGCCTGCGCGGTCCACCAGCACGTTCGTCGGGCTCAGGTCTCGGTGGACGACTCCCATGAGCTTGCCGTTGCCGTCCCGAACCCCAGAATGGGCAAAGGCCAGGGCGCTGGCGACCTCGTGTCCGATGTAAGCGACCAGGGCAGGTGGCAGCGGACCCTCCTCGCGCACATGGGCGATCAGCTGGTTCAGCGTGGTGCCGTCGACGTACTCCATCGCAAAAAAGTAGGTCTCGCCCACCACGCCAAAGTCGAGTGCCGCGACGATGTTTGGGTGCCGCAGCTGTGCGCAGATTTGCGCCTCTTCGCGAAAGCGCTCGATCAGGACGGTGTCGGAGGCGAGGTGAGGATGAATCAGCTTGATGGCCACCTTGCGCTCAAAGCCACCCTCCGGGCAGTACATGGCCTCGACCACAATGCCCATGCCGCCGGACGCGATCTGCTTCCCGATTCGGTACTTGCCAAACAGCTCGGTGGCCCGGACCTGGTTGTTTGCGACCTCGACGGCCTTGCGCATCGCCACCACGGCGTATGAACCGGCGACACCGAAGCTCATCAGCGTCAGCACCCGCACGATCTGCATGCGGGGCTGGTGCAGCAGGGGAATCGGGTCGGCGAGCAGGCCCAGAATCAGGCCCCAGTACACAGCTCCGTACTGCAAGCCCGCGACCACACCCAAGATGGCCGGCAGCTTCGGATCCAGACGCAGGATCGAGCCGATGATGAAGACGGTGTACAGCTGGGCCGGCACCCAGCTGCCGAGGGCATAGGCGGGCCCCTCGGTCAGCACCATCACGGGGATGGCCGCGGCCGCGATCGAGACTTCGACGATCGGCGTGGCCATACGGACTGTTGGTACGGCGATCTCGCGGTCCAGCATCGTGTGCACAAAGGTGAACCACCCAAAGCCCAGCACGCACAGCCCCAGCAATGGGAATCCCATCTGCGGAGTGACAAAGAACGAGACGTAGACAGCGATGAATCCGGAGATGGCCATGACCAGCTGAGCCCAGCGTGCCAGCGTCTTCTCAAGCCCGATGACGCCGCTCTCTAGCGCCTGCCACAGCGAAATCGGCCGAGAGCGGAGTGCGTTGTGCACAGGGTCGTCCACTCATCCTCCGGACCGGAGTCTACGCCTGGTAGGCCGATGAAAAACTTGCTCCGCTCGGTTTTCAGCGCCCTGGTCCGAAGTCCGGAGCGTTGTCGAACAAGGAGCGGCGAGCTTCGTCTCGCCGTTGCAGCGGATCGACGGCGAGACGAAGCTCGCCGCTCCTTGGACACTACGGACTCACCCCCCTAGTAGACGCCCGGGAAGAAGCGCTTTACCCGCTGACTGTACTGACGGTAGTCATCGCCGAACACACCGATCAGGGCCAGTTCTTCGGCGCGAGCCCGCGTGTCGCCGGTGACCCAGAGCGCGACGGTGCCAGCGAGGAGCCAGGCGCTCGGCAGCGCCAGCAAGGTGCCCAGTCCGTACAGGTTCACCGACACGTAGATGGGATGCCGCACCAGCGCAAAGGGGCCGGTCGTCATCAGCTCGTGGTCGCTGTCGAGCTGGGCTGCGAGCCGCCAGGAACGGAAGACCAGCAGCGTCCAGATCGCCAGCGCATTGGCCGCGACCAGCACCACAGCACCCAGCTCGGGCTGGGGCGGCCAGAGCCAGATGCGCAGCTGCAGCGTGGGAAGAAGGGCTCCGAAGAATGCGCCCATGCCGAGTGCGTGCAGCACAACCACACCGATCGAGGTGGGGGTCGTCTGGCTGTCTGCGGCTCGCGTCGCCAGCAGTCCGACGACGCCGCGGACGGCAAAGATTGTCCAGAACAGGGCGTGCAGTCCGGCGATCACGGCACTCAAATCTGCAGGCAGCCTCCGGGATGGATCACGACGCGCTCGTGAACCCCCTGGGGCACTGTGCAGCCGTCCCAGACCACGCTGTCCACCAGCACGGTGTCGGCGGGAACCGTTGCGTTGGCTCCGACGACGCTGTTTTCGATGGTGGCCCCGTCGACTGTGGCCCCGTTGCCGATCCAAGCGTTCTTGCGAATCATGGCTCCCGCGACCTTCGCAGCGTCGCCAAAGCTTCGATCGCCGCTGCGCGCCCATGCTGCACGAGGCATCGGATCGATAGACAGGCGCACACCGCCCGACAGCACGATCAGGTTGGTCTCGAGGTAGGCCTCGGGATCGCCCACATCGAGCCAGACGCCCTCGTGGCGGATGGCCCCGACCAGTCGCTGGGGCACGATCTGCTTGTATGCAGTGCGCACAATGCCAGCGAAGCCGTCGGGCACGTGCTTGAGCGAGTCACGAGTCATGGCATGAATGCCGGTGAAGTGTGTGTCGAGCGCGACCTCACCACTTGCGGGCGCGCTGGCAACGGCCACCAGCTTGGTGACGATGGCGGTGGAGTCTGCGGCGACGACTCCATATTGATCGGTGGGCCCCGAACGCAGTGCCATGGCCGCTCCGCCGTCAGGCACCGCAGACATCAGAGCCTTGAGATCGACATCCGAGAGCACGTCGGCGTTGACGATGGCGAACCGGTCGGCGAGCTGTTTGGCGACCAGCTTGAGTCCGCCGCCGGTGCCGAGAATCTCGGGTTGTTCCTTCGAAATCGTGACCTCGACCCCCTCGTGGCTGCCGGCCCAGGGCTCTAAGGTCTCGGCGAGCCAGTGGGAGTTGACCACCACCTTGGTCAGCCCATGACGGCTGCATAGGGCCAGTGCATAGGCCAGCATGGGGATTCCACACACCGGAACCAGGGGCTTGGGTACGTGGTTGGTGAGGGGACGCAGGCGTGTGCCGAAGCCGGCTGCCAGGACAAAGGCGGTGTGCATGGGCGCAGACTACAGAAATTCCCAGATCGGCACCAGCAGCACCCCAGCGGCGGCGGGCATGCGAAACCGGAACCGGACCTGAAGTCCGAACCAGCTGTAGCCGGGCAGGTATCGGTAGCTGAAGTCGAGCCCCGCGGCGTAGCTCACCTCGCCATAGGCGACTGCGATGAGCCCGCCGTCGGCGTTGGCCTGGCTGACGTCTCCGTCCACGAAGCTGGCGCCCTCGAAGCTGACGCCCACAGAGCCGCCACCGCCGGTGCCCACCACCGGTGAGTACAGCACATCTCCGGTCAGGTGCAGCACGACCCGCCACGCACCGGGCCCATTGGTGTCGTAGCGCTCTTGGACCCATGGGTGGAAGCGGAACTCGCCGTAGCCACCATGGGTAAAGGCGCCGCTGGGGCCGAATTCGGCGACATAGCCGGCGCCGAGATCAATCGGGCGCTCCATCCAGTCGGGGTTCCATCCCGCGGGGTACAAGCCGGCGCGAACAACCGTGTCGGCATCGGTCCCCACCCCGGCCCAGTTGGTCGGGGGAGGCGCTGCACCGGCCACCCTGGCGCCGACGGAGGCTGACACTTCAGCCGGGGGTACCGCAAATGGCAACGGCAGGCAGCCCGAGACCAGCAGCAGCAAGGGCAGCGCCCTCATTCAAGCTCATGCGTGTACATGCCCTGATTCTAACCGTGGCCGGTACACGCGGTAGTCCAGGTCGGGGAACAGGTTGTCCCGAGCCTCGAGCGCACGGACCAGTCCCTCGTCGACATCGTTGTGCTCAAGCTGGCTGGCCAGGGCGTTGAAGCGCTTGATGTGTTCGACAGTGCGGTTGCGGGCGTAGTCGGCGCTGGTGTCGGTGTGCAGGATGAACGCCCAGTCGCTGCTCTGGGCCAGCAATAGCTCGCGAGCCGCCTGGTTCAGCGCGGCGGTGTCCAGCGAGTCGGGGCTGTCGAAGCGGTCGGCCAGTCGCACCATTCGGCGGGCCATGGGCAGGAGGTGGGCGTAGATCCATTCGCTCTCGGTGCCCAGCCACACGTCGGCGTAGCCGCCGGCTCCCCAGGTCGAGAAGCCGGGCTGCGCCACCTGCTGAATAGGATTGGCGTCGAGGTGCTCGGACGGAGTGGTCAGCCGGATGTGTGGGCTGCCAGCAGCCTTGCGAATGACGTGCTCCAAGAACTGTGGTCCCTCGAACCACCAGTGGCCGAACAGCTCGGCGTCGTAGGGAGCGACGACAACGGGCGCCCGACCGAGCTCTTGGGCCAGGTGTTTGACCTGCAGCTCGCGGTTGAAGATGAAGTTGCCGGCGTGCTGCTCGGCGATCTCTGCGGCGCGCGCAGGGTCGTACCACTGCTTGTTGTCGGTCTTTCCAGTGACCCGGTGGTACTTGATGCCGACCATCTTGCGGTGGCCATTGGGCTGGACGTAGGGGGCGATGTGCTCGAAGGGAGCGTCGAAGCCGACATCCCTGTGGAACTCGCGGTAGTCAGCATGTCCGGGGTAGCCAGAGTCGGCAGACCAGACCTGGGCGCTCGTCTCGGGATCGCGGGCGAAGACCGCCACGCCGGCGGGCATGACGATTGGGGCGTACACGCCGTGCGCCGGACGCGGACTGGCGTGCTCGATGGCATGGCGCTCGCCGATGAAGAAGCGAATGCCCTCGTCGGCCAGCATGTGTTCTAGGCCGGGCACATAGGCGCACTCGGGCAGCCAGATGCCGTTCGGATTGCGCCCGAAGCGGGCTCGGTAGTGCTCGGCGGCGATGTGGACCTGGGCGTGCACGGCCTCGGGCACATCGGCCATGGCCGGAAGGAAGCCGTGAGTGGCGCCGCAGGTGATGATCTCCAGCCGGCCTCGCTGTTGAAACAGGCCAAAGGCGCCAACCAGGTCGCGGTCCCAGTCCTCGAACTGTTGGGCACGGGTCGCAAACTGCTGCTCGTACCAGTGGGCCAAGCGGCCCTGGGCGCCGCCGTAGCGACTCGCCTCTTCGGCGGCGAGGGTTCGCACACGGCGGACATGGGCCGCGTAGCGCTCGCGCAGCAGGGGGTCGTCGAGCATCGAGATGAGCGACGGCGTGAGCGTCATGGTCAGCCGGAAGTCCGCACCGTCCTGCCACAGGGACTCCATCATCTGGAGGAGCGGCAGGTAGGTCTCGGTGATGGCCTCGTACAGCCAATCCTCTTCGAGGAACTCGGGGTATTCGGGGTGCCGAATGAACGGCAGGTGCGCGTGCAGCACCAAGCACAGATCGCCGCTCATCGTCGGGTCCCCACTGGGCTGCCGCCCCATGGGAGGTCTGGGCTGGACGTGGCGGTTCCCGTTCGCCAGGTGCCGCCGTGCGACTGAGTGCGCACGCCGTCGGTCCACACCACGTCTTCAACGCGCCATGGCCGAGGTCGGGTGGGGGGCAGAGGCAAGGCCCGGCTCCACAGCACCGCGACGAACTCGCCGGATTGAATGGAGCCCAACAGGGCCCGGTAGGTGCGGTCGGGAGTCAGGCCGCTGACCGCCCAGTGCCGAGCATCGAGGTCGGGGTTTGCGCGGTGCACCACT
>Ga0114932_10006404_pt1 | contig 10054 bp, 7 predicted proteins | sample 2SBtaG_2_FD_87286 | JGI IMG/M metagenome (GOLD analysis project Ga0114932, IMG submission 87286) | Deep subsurface microbial communities from Kolumbo volcano to uncover new lineages of life (NeLLi) - 2SBTROV12_ACTIVE470 metaG | ecosystem: Environmental > Aquatic > Marine > Volcanic ... | reverse complement strand
TGGGTCAGCACGCTGGCCCCGGTGGTTGTGAAACCCGAGATCGATTCGAACAGCGCGTCGGAGACACCGACAACACGAATCAGATTTCCTGAATCACCCGGTCCCCGGGTCGTGGTTTGCGTGCCGGAGAACAAAAAGGGGAGTGCTCCGAGGATCCCGGCCAGGAGCCAGCCCAGCCCGACGATGGCCAGGGCTTCCTTGTGAAGCATCGAGTCATCCCGCGCATTGCGGCCAATCCAGAACAGGGTGCCTCCGATGGCCAGGCTGCAGCCGATGGCTGCCAGCAACCCGTAGAACCCGTCGCTCTCGAAAGTCGAAACCTCACCGCAAAACGGGAACGCCCACGGCAGGCTGAAGAGCATCGATCCGCCGACGAGTGCTCCGAGCAGGCCGATCATCCGGCATAGCAGCAACCAGTTCATGCGTGTTGACCGCTGAGAAATCCGGAATCGACGGGACGGGGGTCACCACAGAAAATTCTATCCACACAATGGTGGGCGACTCAATTGCCACCACGTCATCGACGGTCAAGGAGAGGACAACGCTTTACCGGATCTGAAGGATTCCGGACGAGACATGGTCCATTCCGGGACCCCCTCGATTGGTACGGCGGGTTACGCCGCCGGCACGATTGGGGGCAGGGCACCGGGAAGAGAGAATTCTTGCCACTCGGCCGCAGTTCTGATTTGTGACGAGATTGTCAGAGACGTGAACGTGCTGCCATCGGATATCCACGTTCGAGAGACCCCGGGGAAGGTCGAGATCAAATCAGGGTTGGGGGCATCGATCACAACCAGTGTGCCCCCCGGACTCAAAAGGCTGAGCCACCCGGCGACGGTTCGTGACAACTCGAAGGTCGATTGGCCCTCGGGGCGGGCCAGCACGAACCGGGGACGGCCCGGTTGGTGTATTCCAAAAATCTCGTCGGGATCATCAACATTCAAACCGAGAAACTCAAAAATCTCGATGAATTCTCCGTCTGCAGTGGCATCCAGGACACGGTCACCCGGGGTCAGGTGATGGGCAAGAAGCAACTGGCGGAGCGTGGCCTGGGAAAGACGACACGTGGGAACCATGCGGGATGTTCCAGGTAAGAGGTCCCGGATTTTCGACAACAACCAGGACAAGGGGTGTACTCCGGGAGTCCGGATCGAGCGAACGCTCGTGCGCGCGTAATCTAGGCGCGGTTCCCACAAGGGTCAACACGGGTTTGGACCAATCGTTCCCGGGCGGAAGATTGTCGGTTCCACCGGTTGTCGATCCGTCTTTCGTTGCGCTGTCTGAGCCAGACACGAACCAACGAGTTTCTATTGCCGTGCTGTCGCCACGGGCTTGGGTGACCGGTCGACCAGCCAGATGTTGCGAAAGCGAACCGGGTTGCCATGGTTCTGCAACTTGGTTGGCAGCGGCACCGCCCCTTCGGGTTTTCCAGCACCCGTCTTCTGCTCGACCTTGATGTCATCGTGGACGAGTACCCCGTTGTGTCTCACTGTCAGCCGGGCGTTGCTTGTTTTTTTGCCCATCTTGTCAAAAGCGGCTGCAGTCAGTTCGATGTCGTATGTCTGCCAACTCAGGGGTGGAAGGCACATGTTTGTTGCCGGTTCGAGGTACCGGTACAAGCCACCGCATTCGTTGGATTTTCCGGCCAGGCCGAACGAATCCAGGATCTGCACCTCGTAACGACTCTGCAGGTACACTCCACTGTTGGCCCGCCCCTGGCCTCGTGCATACGGCATGAATGGGAGGCGGAATTCGAGGTGAAGCTGAAAACTGGTGTAGTTGTCGCGAGTCTCGGTGCCTTCCATCAACAGTCCGGACTCGGTCACCTTGGCGGCCTTGAGCAGTTTGGTGGCGCCGCCGCTGAACAGTTTCACAGCACCCGCCGGTGGCCGGGCTCCCATCGTCGTGCTGACACGGTGAACCCGTTTCAGTTCGGCGATGACACCGTCGTAGGATTTCAGGAAAAAGACCGCGGTGTCGTTGGCCACGTCGATCTGGAGGGGACCGTGGAGAAATCGGGCCGAGTTGCCACGACGCTTGCCGGGAATCCTCAGCCGGGCTTTGCCCCTGGCTCCAGCACCCGGCAGGCCGCCAGCGTATTCGACCGCTTCGAATGTTCCGTCGCCCAGGGCAATCACCTGCAAGCCGACAGGTCGATAGGACTGGGATCCGGTCAGTACCCAGCCGACGTACTCACCCTGCAATGTGAAGTCGGGCCCCGCCGATTTTTCGTCGACGAAGGCCTGCTTGGCGTCCTGAGCGAGAGCCGGTGCGTGTGGAAGGCCTATTCCGCTGGCGACCAAAGCGGCCAGGACAGACAACACGACGTGCCAGAACGATTTGCCGGTGGCTTGGAATCCCATGGCGCTAGTTTCTCTCCAGGGCTGTCAATCACTGCAATTTGCCAGAAGTCTCCAGTTTGACCCGCAGGTCATGCCGGTGGCAAGTCGGCCACGATGTTGCAGGTTCAACTGGGAGCAAACCGCCATCGTCCCCGGTGGATGTCGGATCCTTTTCGCCGTCCCTTTCGCTCATAGCTGGTGAGATAGTCCATATCGTGCTGGGGCACGGTGAGATCGGGCAGTGCCAGTTCCTGGAAGGCTCCATGATGGTCGATCAAGGAGCGGATTGTCTGAAAGTACTCACCGACGTCGGACCAGGAGTGCAGTTCGCCGCCCTCGACAAGGACGTTGGTGACCAGGTCGAGAAACACGTCGGTGAAGATGCGTCGCCGCCGGTGCTTGCGTTTCCACCACGGGTCGGGGAAATACACGTGAACCGCGGTGACCGAGTTGGGGGCGATGAGTTTTTCGAGGGCGAGGTTGGCATCGCCGCCGAGGACCCTGGCGTTGGCCATTGTCCGTTTCTTCAGTCGGCGTGCCGTCCGTCTTCCCTCGCGATAGTCGATCTCGATTCCGCAGTAGTTGGTTTCGGGATGGGCCAGGGCCGAGTTGAACAGGAACAGGCCTCGGCCACAGCCGATATCGAGTTCGACGGGTTGGGAGTTGTCGAAGAATTCGTCCCAATCGAGTGAATCGCCAAGGTCGTCCAGCGTGAGGAACCAGGGAGTGAGGTCCTCGGTCGGAGCTGGTCTCATCGGGATACTCCCCCGAAGTCTTCAGACTCCAGGCACCTGGTCTCAGTCGATCTTTTGGTCGCGGTCGATGGGCACACCGAACATGGAGCCGCAGAAGACCATCCGGTCACTGACGAATCCCTGGAAATCAAACTCGGCGCGTCGATGCGGTCGGACCTTGGTCACCATCGCCATCAGCACCAGCCGATCACCCGGAAAGACGGGGTAGCGGAACTTCACGTCATTCATGCCCCCAAACCCCACGTAGTCGCCCCCCAGCACGTTGTACTTCCGGGCGTAGAAACCCGCGAGTTGGGCGGCACATTCACACATGACCACTCCGGGCATCAGGGGGAAGCCGGGCATGTGTCCGGTGATCCAGAATTCGTCGTCACTGAGGTCCTTGTATCCCGCCAGGCTTCGTGACTCCTGGTTGACCGTCAGCACGGCGGTCAACTGTTCCATCTCGTGTCGTTGCGGATTCACCTTGCGGATCTCGTCGAGATCAAACTCGGGATTGTCGAAATCGAGCGAATCGAGCGGGAAGAGTGAAGGAGGGGGCATAGTGTTTTGGCGATCGGTTGTCTTAGGAAGGGGGGGGACTAATCGATACCGAGCACGGTGAGGACCTGTCTGAGGTCAGTCAAGAGTCGATCGGGTCGCAGCTTGGGGTCACGGATGTCGTCCTTGCTTGCTTCGAAGCTTGATGTGTCCCCAGCATACAGCGCGGTTTTCATTCCAAGTTGTTTGGCGATGGCGAGGTCGTTTTGCAGCCGGCTTCCGACATGGAGCACCTCGCCGGGCTCGATTCCAGTTTCGGCCAATCGATGCAGGCAGTTGCGGTAAAGGGAGGCGGAGGGCTTGCGAAGGCCGACCTGGCATGAAAGTGTCATGGCGTTCGCATCGAGCAACTCCCCGAGAGGCGGTAGTGTACCGTCGTGGCCGAGGACCCGCAACATTTGGACCAGCGTGAACGGCTGCGCATCGGCCAGCAGCGTCTGGCAGCAACTTGATCCGGCGATCGTGGTGAGGACATCGGTTGCGCCTTCGGCTGCCTCGACTCCCTGCAGTCCCTGGTGGAAGAAAAAGGCAACCTTTTCGGCGAATTGCTCGATGTCTCCATAAAACGCTTCATCAATCTCGTATTCGTTTTGCACCAGTCTCTCGACCAGGGTTTGCCAGAGGTCGGCCGCATTCACCTGGGGGTAGTCGCCGGTGCGACCGGTACCGGCCATTTCCTTCATCGCGAGACAGTCACGGTACTGGTCGTAGAGATACTCCCAGGGCGCCCCGGCCTTGCGGCTCATGCTTTGCCACATGTTGAACGTCTTGATGGTCTTCTCCATCGCCACCTGCATTCTCAACTGCACCGGGTGATCCAGGTGCAGGCATCCGTCGCTGATCCGCAGCAATGTCCCGTAGACGCTCCAGGTCACCGCCGCGATCCCGTCGAGCGGCTTGGTGAACGGCGTGGCCTTGACCGGCTGGACCGGGGGAGGCACCGGCCAGGAGTGGTCCTGTCCATCGAGCCATTCGGCAAATTCCGAGAGCGACTGGGGCATACGTCTTTGATCGGTAGGAGAAAGTGGAAGCTGGGTCCCGGTTCGGGGCGGTGCCTCTAGGGGGTGGGCGGATCAGCAGGACCGAGCCAGTCGTCGAGTGACAGCAGGGCCTGGCCACTGGCAAGGGGTTCACGGGTCATTTGCGAAGACATCAGTTCCAGGCAGTCGATGGTGGCAGCCCGCCAACGTTCCTCTCCGGTGAGTTGAGCCAGTTTCAGAAGGGCCGTGGCGGCCATCCCGTTGCCCGACGGTGTGGCGTTGTCGCTGGTGTGCTTGTAGCGAGCGATCAGTTTCTCGGAGTCGTCGGCCGTGAAAAAGAAGCCACCCGGGACATTGGGCGGATCTGCCGCCGGGTCACCAAACCTCGACACAAGCAGTTCGGCCAGTTGGACCGCCCACTCGGAAAACTCGTCACCTGTCTCGTCCCGGGCGAGTTCACAGAGCCCATCGAGCAGGCAGGTGACGTCGTCCAGGAAGGCGGGGAAGCGAGGCTGGCCATCCTTGGTCGAGTGTCCCACTCGGCCATCGTCGTCGCGGATGTTCTTCCAGATGTCCCGTGCCGCCGCTTCGGCCGCCTGCCGGTAACGGGGTTCGTCGAGTGCTCGTGCGGCGGAAGCCATGGCGGTGATCATCATCCCGTTCCAGGCGACCAGCACCTTGTCGTCCCGGTCCGGTGCCACTCTCGTGGCCCTCGTGTCCAGGAGAGTTTCGCGGCATTCATCGAGGGTGTTGGCCAGTTCTTGCGGATCGAGTTGAAGAACGGCGGCAGCCTGGTCATGGGGCTTGGGCCTGTTGAGGATATTGGTGCCTTCCCAGTTGCCTTCGTCGGTGACGTCGTAGCAGTAACAAAACGCCTCCGAGGCGTCCTCACCCCGGTTCGCCACCAGTGTCGCTTTCACTTCCTGCTGGCTCCACACGAAAAATTTGCCCTCCTCGCCCTCGCTGTCGGCGTCCTGCGTGGCGTAGAAGCCGCCATCGGGAGAGGTCATTTCACGGAGCACCCAGTCGAGTGTTTCACGGACGACATCGACGTAGCGTTGTTGGCCGGTTGCCTGGAAACCCTCGAGGTAGGCCGGAACCAACAGTGCATTGTCGTAGAGCATTTTCTCGAAGTGGGGCACCAGCCAAGCGGCGTCGGTCGCATACCGGTGAAAACCGCCTCCGAGTTGATCGTACATCCCGCCGCCAGCCATGCGATCGAGTGTCAGCCGTGCGAGGTCCAGGCAGTCCGTGTCGTTGAATCTTCGGTGGCAGCGTAATAGCAGTCGGATGTCCATGGGGTGGGGAAACTTGGGAGCGTTGCCGAAGCCTCCGTGCCGAAGATCACCGGCGGACAACAGTTGATGCCGGACACGGTCCAGCACGCCCGTGTCCAGCGTCTCACCCTGCCCCGGTTCCTGCGTTCCTCCACCAACCCGTCTCACGGCGTCGGCCAGTTCGTCGGCCGCCTGTTCCAGTTCCTCTCGCCGCGTGTTCCAGGCCTCCGACACGTGGCGGAGGATGTCGGAGAATCCGGGCATCCCCATCGATGCCGCCGGTGGCCAGTAGGTGCCGCCGAAGAACGGACGTCCGTCGGGTGTCATGAAGACCGACATCGGCCAGCCACCCCGCCGGGTCAGCAGCATGACCGCGTTCATGTAGACCTGGTCGATATCGGGTCGCTCCTCGCGGTCCACCTTGATGGCGACAAACGACTCGTTGAGCAACCCGGCAATGCCCTCGTCCTCAAAACTCTCGCGTTCCATCACGTGACACCAGTGGCAGGCACTGTAGCCGACCGAGAGAAAGATGGGCCGGTCCAGTTCCCGGGCCTGTTCCAGGGCCTCGGAGCCCCAGGGATACCAGTTGACCGGGTTGTGCACGTGTTGCAGCAGGTACGGGCTGGTTTCGCCGGTGAGCCGATTCCCGGTTTGATCATTCGGTGAGGAGTGCGAAGAGTTCATGGGGGAGGATCGTAAGGAGTTGGCGACCGAATGTGGAGCATCTCGACGGCGGAACTCGTGCTAGACTTTGGCAACCCGGTTGGGAGTGTGTTGATGCGAACGAGTCTCTCCAAGATACCACGTGTGCTGGTGATCGGCCTGTCGCTGGTGGTGTGTGGCATGGCGCCACCGGAGATGGTACTCGAGCAGATCACCTTCGATGAGGAGGGTTCCCCGCGGACGATCTCCGGCCGCGTCGTCGTCAAGGCCGTGGACGGCGGGTTGTTGGTCCAGGAGCGGGACGGGAGATTGTGGACGGTGCCACCGGAGGTTTTGCAGAAACGCGTGACCACCCAAACGCCGTTTCGTTCCGAGACGTCCAAGGAAATGGGCAAGCGGTTGGTTGCGGAACTCGACAGGTCGGTGGCACCGGGTTTCCACGTGACCCACACCCGGCACTACACGATTGTCTCGTCGGCCGACCCACGGTTCGCCCGCTGGACGGGACAACTTTTCGAGCGGCTGCGAACAGCCTTCCTGGCGTTTTGGAAGGGCCGGGGAGTGAAGCTTGCGGATCCCGAGTTCCCGTTGGTGGCCGTCGTGCTCAAGGACAGGGAACAGTTCTCGAAGTTCGTTCGAATCGGTGCGAGTTTCGATCCCACCACCACGACCGGGTATTACTCGATTCTCTCCAACCATATTGTGCTCTATGATATCGCCCGAATTCCCGGTCAACCGCCGGCCGCGACATCGGTTGAAATCCGGCGGCGCTTGTCGACGGCCCCGCAGGCGATCGCCACGGTTGTCCACGAGGCATCCCACCAGATTGCCTTCAACAGCGGGTTGAACCGTCGGCTGTCGGACAATCCACTGTGGCTGGTCGAGGGGATGGCAGTGTTCTTCGAGACGCCCGATTTGAAGAGCCGTTCGGGCTGGCGGACAGTTGGCAGGGTCAACCGGGCGCGGTTGGCCCGGTTCGCCGATTTTGTCCAAAGCCGACGTGGGCGGGGATCGTTGCAGTCGCTGGTGGGCAGCGATCGCCGTTTTCGTGAGAATGATTCGGCGGCTGATGCCTACGCCGAGGCCTGGGCTTTGAACTATTTTCTGTTGCGGACGCGTCGCAAGCAGTACGCCAGCTACCTGAAAACTGTTTCGGCCAAGCCGGTATTGAAGTGGGATTCTCCTGCAAAAAGGCAGGCCGAATTCGAGGCGGCTTTCGGCCAAGACTGGGCTGAGCTGGACAGGATGTTCCTGAAGTACATGAGCCGTGTCCGGTCGAAGTAGTCCTCAGCCTTTCCTCCACCCGAGGGTGTTTCCTACAATGGGACGTTCTCCCCGGGGCGTGTGTTGTCCCGGTCACTCTCCAACCGGCTGACTCATGGATTTCCAGTTATGGCCAAGACGACTCGCAAGCTGAAGAAGGCCAACCACGGTCGCCGCCCCGCCAGTGCCAAGGCACGAAAAGCCAAGCGGAAGAAGTACCGGACCTAAACGGTTGGTGTCTTGTCGGTGTCCCCGGCCGCCCTGTTGGCGGCTGCGATCTGGCTCCACCAGAGTCGTCGTGGGATGCAACCGGCCCCCGCGATCAGCAACTGGGTGACACAGAACAATCCCAGGGCCAGCATCACGCCCTCGGTGAACCCGTAGCTGTGCAGTCCCACGCCGAGTTCGTTCACGCCGAACCAGCTCCAGCTGACGGTGATATTGCCCAGCACCGCCAGCACCGCCAGGCCGCGATCCTTGATCATGCCGTCCCAGCGTGCGTGCAGCACCAGTGCGTTCCAGAGCACGATGATCAATGCCCCATTCTCCTTGGGGTCCCAGCCCCAGAACCGGCCCCAGCTGTCGTCGGCCCACAATCCTCCCAAAACCGTGCCGACAAAACTGAAGAACATCGCCGCACAGGTGGTTCCGTAAATGGCGCGGGCCAGGTTCTTGCCGACGGAATCTGTGAGTGATGGCGTGCAGACGCCCCGCAGGATGTAGATGATCCCCAGCAGTCCCGCCACGTAGGTGCTGGTGTAGCCCTCGGTGATACAGACCACGTGCGTGGCCAGCCAGAACTGGGTGTCCAGGACGGCGACCAGGACGGTGAAGGTGTCGCCGTCGCCGGCCAGGTGCTGGGCGACGAGCAGCGTGGCGAATCCCGCGGCCGAGGCGATCACGTTTCCAATGCCCATCCGGTGGACGCGTTCAATAATGATCCCGGCCAGCACCGCCGCCCAGCCGATAAAGATGGCCGACGAGTAGAGATTGGTGACCGGAGGACGTCCGGAAATGATGATGCGAGAGACCAGCCCGTAGGTGTGCAATGCGAAGGTCAGGTAGACCAACCACTGCGCCGCACGGTTGAACCAACTGGGCCCGACCCAACCGAGTGCCACCAGAAGGAACACGACGATGTAGAAGATGATCGAGAGATAGAATGGCTCGAAACTGTTGAAGTGGTGTTCAAAACTAGCCCGCCACCCCTGGTAGTCCTTGGGTGGTTGCGCGGCATACGCCTTGCCCAGTGCCTGGACCTCGGCGTCAAAACTGCCATTCTCACCGGTTTCCCAGGCGGCCAATATTGCCGACAGTCGCCGGTAGCCTTCAGGCGTCGGTGTCGAGAGTCCCTTGGCGCCGACTATGGGCACCAGCACGCTGGAGACTTGTTGGGTCAGCCGGTCGAGTTCCTGCTGACGGATCCGGTCTATCAGTCGGTCCCGTTCCTGGTCGGTCAACTGGGCCATCTGCCGTCTGATTGTCACTCGCAATTCGGTTGCGGTTCCCGGGAGGCCCTGCCGCTGGGCCTGGGTCACGATCGTGTTGACAGCATTGTCCTCGACAATTGCTTCGAATTGACGGTCCCGCTTGGCCCCGAAACGCCGGACCAGTTCGCCCGCCAGTGCCCCGGGTGAATCCACCTTCCACTCGGTGGCCGCCGTGCGAGCCCAGGCCCGCAGAGACTCCAGCGCCAGGGTTTGCCATTCGTGCTCTTCGGATGGCACTCCCAGGGGCAGGTTGGCGGCCTCGTTGGTCAATGCCCGTAGCCTCAGGATGCTGGAAATCTTTTCCAGCGAGGTGTCGGTACCAGGTTCGAGAAGGGCGTGAGCGGCACGGAGGGCGAAATAATGCTGGAGTTTGTTGTGCAACTCACGGAGTTTTCTCTGGTATTGCGTCATCTGCTCGGCAGGCGTTTCCATGGCCTTGTTGAGCTGGGTGCGATATTCGCTGGTCGACCCTGGTGCGGGCTGAACGTGATCCTGGAATTCACTGAAGGCGTAGCGGAATCCCGAGCGACGTTCGAGGTTGAGCACGGCGAGCACATCAAGGCTCTCGATGCGGAAGACCTCGTGCTGACCGGCATCGCTGGATTGGGTGATTTCGTCGAGCAGCCATCGGATGGCCGGCTGGGCCGTTTTGTTCTCGTCACGGTAGGTGTTGCGGCCCGAGATGACTCGGAGGCTATTGCGGGCCAACGTGTCGAAGGGCTTGATCCGGCCCTCGAAGAC